>ERZ1292633.1567-Hain-H41-02um-R1-1567-length-24539-cov-7_pt1 | contig 21814 bp, 4 predicted proteins | sample MGYA00564406_ERZ1292633 | MGnify/ENA primary metagenome ERZ1292633 (study PRJEB36523, sample SAMEA6512639) | groundwater metagenome | collected 2019-01-08 | study: AquaDiva: Metagenomics assemblies of 32 groundwater samples
ATCCGGTATGTGAGGCAGCACGCCGTCGCATTGCAGCGCGCACTCCTCAAGGAGCGCCGACGTCACGCGATCGCACTCGTTTCGAAAGTATTTCTATCACGTCGAAGGCACAACGCCTTCATTAGCTTTTTGCGGTATTACCTGGCGGTCGACCGCCACCGGGGGAACGTCACATGGCAACGTCGAGACGTCGTGCTCGCGTGGAAAAGCCTCACGGCGGAACAAAGGAAATGGTTCGCCGTGCATCGGGCTAACCGCCTGCCGAGTCGACGGACGAGTCTCTGGAACCGGTTCCGACGGGCGCATAAGCGTGATGTGGAGCTTGCCCTTGGGGTGCCAGGAGCGAAAGCCCACACGGTGCTGGTGGCTCGGTGGCGAGGCATGACCCCTGCCGCTCGACTGGGCTACGCCGACACCTCGCACATGAGCATGTTTCCCCTCGTAAAAACCACGGGAGGCGCGGCATCGGGGCTGTCGGCGGCCTCGGCCACCGGAGGTCTATCTGTGCCGAGATCATTGCCACGCGACGATGAGGAGTAGTCACGTACGCGCTGCCGTTTGTTCACTTGGACGGTCGGAAACGAAGGACGGAAGGGAATGGCATCATGTGTCCCTTTTTGCACTGTTATTGATCTCTCCCCTCTGCCTCTTGACGTTGTGATAGCCGCTGATTATTCGCCTCGTATGCGTCTCGGCAGGTTGTGTTGTTTGGTCACGGTCTTCGCGGTATCATCCGCATTCAACGTCTTATCGACATCCGCCCAACCGACGTCACCAACGCGAACGGCTGCTGCGGCATGGCGGCTGACAGGCAGACAAGGCGTTGGTGGCGGGTTTCGCATTGGGGAGGCGATGCGGGTGGCATCCGTGTCTGCGCCGCTCGATGGTATCCACAGCGTACCCATCATGGATGCCGACTTTGACTCCTCCTCCTCAAACGACGGCCTTGAAGAAGCGAATCCGTTGGCGCCGACCACCCCAGTTCCGTACTCGACGTCACCTTTGTCCCTGTGGTTTTCAATCTCAAACATCAGCGACAACACGACGGTTGGTGCCTTGTTAACGGATCTCGCCGACCCTCCGCCAGACGACTGGTCCGCCGCCGCCGAACGCCAGAGCAGTCGCGACTATGGTCAACGACTGAGCGAGTCCTTCGTCGAAACGCTATTGCGGCTCGTGGCGCCACCGTCCGACCCTGACGTGCCGGTCGACGCGAGCAGCCGCCAGGCTCCGTCGTCAGCTTCCTCCTCGGGGACGGCGACCACCACGGGAACCGCCTCTCCGTCGCCGACAATCACTCAAAGCGACTCCTTTCTCGGCGTGGCGTTACGAAATGTATCGGTAGGCGGCGGCGGCGCTGAAATCATTCAGCTTTCGTGGCGAATTTTCGTGAACGCGTCGTCGGGTGGCCGCGGCGGGTCAGGGGGGCTGACGTCTCAGCGCCCGATGTTCTACCTGTGCGACCCCACGCGGGGCAACGAGCGGATTGGCGAAACCGATGGCGAGAACGTCACCGTGTGGTTGTTGTCTTTGCCGGACGGTCGAGCGAAGCTGCTTCCCAACGCATCGCGCCTTCCTCGCCGCTTTCGTTTTGACGCGGGGGAATCTCCGGGAATGTATTCTCTGAATACTTCCTCGCCGGGCAAATCGCGCATTTCTGTTGCCGATGCGTCGTTACTGCTCGACATCGCAGCAACAAGCGATGGCGATCCCGATGACGCGGGAGACGATCAACTCGCCCCATCCGTCGCAGTGACCGTCACCTCCACGGTGGCTGAAACACTACGCAGATCCACTGGCACGGGCCCAGATGGCATCCAGCAGTGGCTCTATAACATCGACACCGTGACGGTGGCGATTTGCGGCAACGCGCAGGGGGCCGTTTCGTCGTCTCCGTTAGAACGCGACGCTGCGTCGGCGGCGGGAACGACGGCCGTTCACACCACGGCGCGCGTGGAAGTCATCGAGTCACCGCGCAGCGCGTCGAAGGCGTTGTCCTGTCTGTCCGGTGTCGTGTCCCGCGTTGGAAATGGGTCATCGCCTTATTACCTCGTCCTTGCGAGGACGGTGCCCGCAATGTCGAGCTGGCCCATCGTCGAAGGCTCATTTATGACGGCCCTAATCCGCGTGCCTCGAGCTGACCTGACCTCTAACGGAACGTCCCGCCGCTTGAACCTTTTGACTGTTGTGGCGCTTGGCCAGCCCACTCATACGCAGGAGGCCTCTCCCGTTGATCTCTTTTCCGGACCTCCGACCCACATCGCCGCCACGGCCGAAACTCGACGACTTTGGAAATGTGGTCGTGTTGAAGACGGCACGCCGAGCCTGACGCTGCCGCCTCGTGGAGCGTTGCCTCTTCTTCGTTTCCGGTTCGTCGACTTCTTCGGCAATCCATCGGCATGGGCGCTTTCCACTACCGCCAGCAATGCATCGGCATCATCGCCGACCACAAGCGCCGCTGCGCTGCCGTTTCGACTGTCGCTCGGCTCGACGGCCGCATCGGCACCCGGTGGCGGCGCCTCACCCACTATTGCCCTGTCCACGTTTCCGCCCGCGTCGGCTGAGGCCGTTTCTCGTGGGGCCTTTGTGTTTGATCCCGACGGCATGATGGCCGCCACGTGCATGGAGTTCCGCACCGGCGCGGCGATCGACGTAGCGGCGAGTCTTGGACTTTTGAGTGCCTCCGGAGGCCTGGAGGGGGGCATCGCCGAGGATCCGCGCAACGTCAAAGTCACCGCGGCCGCCTTGTCGAACGACGTCGCCTCGCTCACGGTTCAGCTCGATGTACGGTCGACCTCTGCTGTCAGCGTCGCGCCCCTTCGCGTCGCTTCGATGATTTTGGACCCGGATGTGCGACAGTGTCTGCAAGTCGTCGTGCGGCCTGCCGCGCCGGTAGGCTTGCTTCTGGGACCGGCGGAAAATGTCGTCATGCAGTCCGGGGTGGCTGCGACGTCCTTGATTCAGCCCGGGGGGGTACGGCGTACGCTCCTGTCCGCCGGATTCTCTGCGCCCGTCGTGTTGTCGGAGAGTGCGTTATTCGACCAGCAGTTTCTCTCCCGCGTCGTGTCCGTCGACGGGCTGGCCTCCACCCGGTGGCTGTCCTCGGCAATGCGCAACGCCACCGCGTCCGTGATGCCGGTGGCTTCATCACCGCGGCTGCTTCCCTCTTACTGGTACGTGCCAGATCGATGGCCCCCAGTCACCATATCGTTCGTCTCGCCCACGGCCAGTGGCGGGGCGTTGTCGTTGCCCTTGAACATCGCGGCCGTCGACGCTGCCGGGTTGGCGCTTGAAAGTTTGCCCTGGTGTGGCGATGAGGTACGTCGTGCCGCCTCCTCGTCGGCGATGTCGACGGAGTACTGTTTCCATTGCAGTGCTCTTGGAACGGACCGGTTGTCGCCCTTGACCGGGAGCGACCCTTCCTATCCATTGGCGTTGCGGCCAATCGTCGCGTCGACGTCTTCCGCAACCAGGAGTAGCAGTAACAGCAACGGGCTTTCCACCACGGCGTCTCAGCGGATCGATCTGAGCGTCTACCGTGGTGCGGGTGCCTTTGCACTCGGCCGGGGAGCGTCGGTGGTGAACGTGTCGCTGTTTTTGTCCGACGAGACGCAGCCACCCACGTTCCGAGCCACGCGCGAAGCCGTCATCAGTTGCCACGTTGGCACGTTGGGCAAGATGACAACGGTCACCGCGAACGGAACAGCCGCCGTCAGCAATCTCCCGAATGGGTCCGGGTCCCCTGGAAACGCAACCGGCGGCGGCGGGACGGCCTCTCCTCCACCCTCGTCGTCTGCGACAACGACAGTTACCTTTCTGTCGTCTGTGGTCGCGTCCGCGCAGCTGCGCATCGAGGTGGTCGATCCTTCTAGCGTGAACTGCTTCAACGCAGGCAGCGCCGTTGGCAACAGCCGCATCGGCGCCTCCGCGGGAAGCGGCGCTGCTGAGGTGGCAGCTATCGTGCAGCAGTTGGCCGACTACATCCCGGCCGAGCAAGTCGCTGATGTTAGCCGCGTCTTCGCCAACCCGAAGCTCGACGCGCTTCCGCTCACGCAGTTTCAGTTGACGATGGTGAGCAGCCTCGGTGCCAACAGCTATGCCCAGGAGGAAAATATCCTTCCCGTTTTAGATTGGATCATCTTGCCCCAACGTGGGTTCATCAACGTGCCCCTCGGGCTGCTCACGGTCATGGCGTTCGGGCAAGCCTACAGCGGCGTCAGCATCGTCCGGCTGAACGTCACGAAGCCGATTTGCGGCTCCGTGACACGACGATCGCTGGAGATTGCCGTCAGCCAATACCTCTTCAACCTCAGCTTGCAGGCCTACACCTACTATGGTAGTAAAGCCCTCGCATTCGACCCTGGATCCGTCAACACAGTGGATCTCCGCGTGTGCCATGGGCAAGGTCTCCGGTCGTTAGAGTTCGTCTCGCTGATCTGCTGCCTGCGCGAAGGGGAGTGCTTCAACACGGGCACGGAGTCCCCTTACGCGTATTTGCTGTTGTGCGGCGGCGCCATCGTTGGCGGTGTCTTGGCCACCTTCTCGTGTTGGTATTTGCAGTCGTGCGTGAAGGCCACCAAGGTGCATCTGCAGACGCGGTCCGCGTTGAGTCTCGCGGCCAAATCGCGTGTGTTTCTGGCACACTTGTTTGCGCCCTTCATCATGGGCCTGCACGCTTACCTCATTATCGAGTCGTTGTCCACGTCCGCGGCCATCCTGTGGTACATTGACGTGCTCACTCCGCTGCTGTGGTACTTGGCTTGCGTGCTGCGCTGGCTGCTCCCGACACACCTTCTGTCAACACCCTTTTATGTCGCGATGGGCTACGTTGTGCTGTGGTACACTCAGTTTCTCGTCGGTATGGCGTTCGTGTGGTCCACCGCCGCCCTTCCTCTGAGCTTGACCCTGCTCCCGATCGACGTCGGCGCCATCCTCATCGCCATTCAGGTCTTCACCTCCATCATGAGCGCCGTGGACGAACTGCAGCCGTCCATATTTGCGCCGAATGTCGCGGAACCCTATTCGCTCGTGCCGGTGGACGCCGCCTTGGCCGTGGAATACTTTACCATGTCCGTCACGCTGTTCAACTTCGCCATGCGGCAGGTCACGGACCTGACCGGCTTCGGGGCTGTCGGATTCGCCTTCGGCATCGTGTGTTACTGGTCTCTGTATAATTACAGTCTTTCGTCGCAGCTCACCGAGGCGCTGAAGCGGCAGCTTGGTAGCGACACAACGCATCCTACCACCGCCGTGCAGGTGATCCAACGGCTGACCACGGAGTTTAGTCGGCGGGCATCTCGCATGGAACCTGGAGAGGGATCGGAGGAGACACTCGCGGGTCGGGGGGACGGCGTCGACAGCTACCGGCCACCGGACATGAACGCCGTCAACGTCGCGAAGACCGTGAGCGGGGCGGCCTACCCGATTGGACGGCACGCACCACCACCGCAACAAGCAGCGCTGAACCTCAACAGCAGCGTTGACTTTCGGCGAGAGCTGACGTCTGCGCTGAACGACCTAGGGGTGCCCTTGTTGGCATCGCCAACGACGACCGACGGTGGCGGCGTTGGCGGACCACTCAGCCCGATGGCGGAGCCACCGTCGCCAATCCATGCGAGGCCAGGTGTCGTGACAGGGGCAGACGCACCGCGCGGAACGGGTGCCAAAGCGACCGGAAACAGCACACTGTTTTTCTCACCCGGGGGCGGACTCCTATTCGGCGATGATGCCCCAGCCGAGGAAGAGATGGTGGACATCGCCAGTCAGAAGGCTGCTGCGCCGCTCCCTCCTACACCCCCAGTTGCAAACACGTCGCAGCCGCCGGCTTCGGGCAGCGGCGGGGGAACTCCTGTGCAGGCGAACGGCGCCAGTAACTCCTCGACGGCGATGGGTAGGTTCTTTCGTTCGATTGCGACCGACATCCACGCGGCGCTGCCCCCGTCCTCCTCGCCAACCGCTCAGGCAGTCGGCGGTCTTCCCCCTCTGGCGGTGAACCCAGCCGCGGTGCCGCCACGAGGAGGAGGACGTGAGTCGCCGGCGGCCGCCGCCATGCGGCATGCGGGAGGTGCCCTCCTCAGGGGGTCCCACGCCTCCCCCCCTCCGCCACCGGCTTCGATGGATGATATGGTCTGAACCGCCTACCACCACCGAAAGTGAGTGTTTTAGACGATATAAATCTTATGCTCGATCGCGTTCAGCTTGGGGCTTCGCGAGAGAGAAAGAGAGAGGTGGAACGAGAAGTTTGCAATTTCTTCCAGTGCGCGTTCGCAACGCGCGATTGCAACAACAACAACTAACTCCGTGGCGGCATACGCACCCGTCTTCCTAGAGTGACTGAGCAAACCGATCACAAAGTGGCCGGTCGAGGCACCTCACCGCTTTCCGGTGAACGCGTACCCCGGCGAAGATCGCGTTGAGCTGTCGCGGTCGCGTTTTTCTTCAATATCCCCGATTTTTTCTCTCTCTCTCTTGTCAGCGAACCGCACGCAGCGCCTTTCACCCTATTCTCCATCTACCAACCCTATGTCCCGATCGACGTTTACCAATGCGGCGGCCGCGGCCGCCCCGCCCTCCGGAAGCGCTGCCAACCCAGCCACGACGACCACCGGCGGACTCCCCTCGAGCGCCACGTTTCACGATGCGAGCAACACCGTGATTGTCGACCGTGCGATGAGCGTGGTGCCCCGCGGTCCCCCTGCCAACTCCCTTTCCCAGGACATACTCAATCGCCGTCTGCGCACGGTTGATGACATTCACGATTTCTTTCAGTCGTTCATTCAGGCAGGATCGCTGCCGCCGTTCAAGTTCGTCTACTGCGCCAAGGTTGACACTGGATTAAAGTTTCGTCCTTATGACATTTGCGCCGTTCCCCGAGGCGAACAACCGCCCGGACTCCACTACGTCGTATCACCCGTCGCCGTAGTGCAAGTGCGTCCATACCATCTAACCGAGGTGGTGCTCATTCAAGACTGGATCCGGGAGACGAAGCTGTTCAACAGCCTCGCCAAGCTCGCCTTCTTCAAGAACTACCTGCTCAAGAAACACTTGGCGCGCTGGCGGAGCAACGTCAATCGCGGCATATTCATGCAGGCCCGCACCCGCCTTGCCAAGCGACTTTTTCTCGCCAAGGGGACGTTCGCGAAGGCCACGATCGACGTCCGGAAGCTCGCCATTGCACTCCGCATGGTGCAGCCGGCGGCCATCACCCCTCCCGTCGGCTCGTCCGCCTCCGTGTTGCAGATCGCGTCTCAGCTCGCTGCCGCCACGGGGAAAATTTCAAACCCTGGCTCGGGTGAAAGCCCCGAGGCGTCCTATGCCGCGGCGATGCTCAAGAGCAATCACTATCCGCCTCGCCTGTTCTATTATCCTGTGCAACGCCCGATTTGGGGCCTCGGCACCGACGCGTTTCTCGAGCAACAACGCACCCACGGGGCCAAAGTGCAGAGTGTGACAGCCCTCGCCACCGAGGCGATCGTCCGTCGCGTGCAGGAGGTCATCGAGGTGGTCGCCAACAAGGCTACGTTGCCGGATTTCAGCTCCCTGGAGGAACTGGATGACTACGTCGGTCGGCATTCGCAAGTCCGTGGCGAACTAGGCGTGATTGCCAAGTACGAGCGCGACGCCGAACGCCAAGCCCGCAAACGTGAACTCAAGCGCTGCATCATCGAGTACGACCTCATTCAGCCGTGGACTCGCATGCTGGACATGCTGATGCAGCTCGAACTGTTCCACAACACGACCCAATCCGTCAACGTGCTCCGGCACCACTTAGACCTTCCCGCGCACGGCGCCCACCGCGAACTGCGTCTGTCCTGGGAAGTGCAACTGTCGTTCAACGCCGACGACCCCATTGCGTTCCACCCCAACGCCCAGGACGTCGCCGCCTTCGCGCAGCGTTGGGTGGATGAGACGATGGAACGCACCTCGAAGACGCCGCGCCTCATCGATGTCCGGGACATCCGATACCACTGCTACAGTGCGCCGCAATCACAACCGTTGACGGACGAGCTCCAGCGGGACACGTCGTACAAGGCGTCCGTCGCGGGTATTCTGCAGGCGCTGAAACGCGACTTCGACGACGCCGTTGACAAATGTAAGGTGTATGAACCGATGCGCCAGGTGCAGCACTTCGTGCAGGCCGAGTGGCCGCAGCTCCACAGCCAGTGGCAGGCACGGGTGTTGGAGAAGACGGGTTCCGAGACGTGCCTGAACGAGGCCGACATCAAACAGGCGCTCGTGAAGGTGAACAAGTTTCGCTCCGATCTCGCGAAGCTCGTGAATCGCTACGTCGGCGTGTTGAGCATCTTCATTGACCCTCTGCGAACGAACCTCAACGGCCGTCTGGACACCGTCGTGGCCGAAATCAAAGCCACCTTGCTCTCCGTGATCAACCGACGCGCCGCTGACTTAACCAAGGATCTCGAAGGCAGCATCGCGACGTTGAAGCACCCAGGTCCAGAATTGCGCAACTTTTGTGAATGGCTAGAGCGCTGCAACGCGGTGGAGGCCAACACTCGGCGCCTGGAGGACCAATGTGCGGAACTGACACGGTTGTTTCACATCGCGGATGACAACAACTTTGAGCTGTCACAGCCCTTCAAGGACAAGCGCGACCGCCTCGTCGGTTTCGGCCGTGGCGGGGATCCCTCCTTGTCCGTACAGTTCGCCGAGGCGCGCACGGCCGCGCAAGCCTTCCGTGACACGCATCACGAAGAGATCGCCCATCAGCTCACGGTCTCGATCACCGACACGTGCAGCGTTCTCAGCAACTTGGCGGACGAGCTCAAGCATGGCGAGTACCGTGAAGCGTCGCACACGTCATCGCTGATCTTGTCGAAGCTGCAGGGCGTGTCGAACACCATACAGAGCCTCAAGGTGAAGCAGACCACCCTGAATCACTACAGCGACCTTTTCGGCCACGCCCATCCTGCCTGGAACGAGATGAAACAGGCCACGGAAACGTATGAGCGCAAGCTCGACTTATGGTCGACGGTCGCTCGATGGGAAGAGCGCCGAGCCTACTGGAATCGCACCCCGGTGGCCAACTTGGATGGCGAGAAGATCAAGGAGGAGATGATGGAGCTGTTTCAGAAGGCGCACAAGTTGCACAAGGCAGAAGGAGACGCCGTGACGGATCGCCTCTTCAACGCCGTGAATGCCGAGAAGGTCAACATCAATGTCATGGTGGAGCTGTGCAACCCCGCGCTCAAGGAGGACCATTGGTTCAAGATCTTCGACTGCATGGGCAAGCGTCTGCCGCCCGTCGAGGCGCGGACCCTCGAAACGCTTCGCACATTCGGTGCGTATCAGCAATTCGAGCTCATTTCACAGGTGAGCGCGGTGGCTACTGGCGAGTACATGTTGTCCAATCAAGTCGCCAAGATCAGCGCCTCGTGGGACACGACCCAGTTCACCCTCGCCAAGGGGAAGGATCCAACGAAGGAGACGCACATTCTTGGCGGCGTTGATGAACTGCTGCTTCAAATCGAAGACCAGCAGGTGCAAATCCAGACCTGTCTCGCCAGCCGCTACGTCGCGGGCATCAAACCGCTCGTGGAGGAGTGGGACGTCAAACTGCGCACCATTTTCGACGTCATCAACGAGTGGGTCAACGTGCAAAAATCGTGGATGTACTTGGAATTCATCTTTTCGAGCGACGACATCAAGAAGCAGCTGCCAGAGGAGTCGCGCATGTTCGCGCAAGTCGATAAGGTGTATCGCACGTTGATGGCGAGCGCGGTGAGTACGAACAACGTCGCTCAGGTGTGTCTGCAAGAGAACCTGCTGGAGTCTCTGCAGCAATGCACTCAGAATCTCGACCGAGTACAGAAGCGTTTAGAGGACTATCTCGAGACCAAGCGTGCGGCGTTCCCTCGGTTTTACTTCCTGTCCAACGACGAGCTCCTTTCGATCTTGTCGGACGTGCGGAATCCTGAGGCCGTGCAGCCGCATATGCAAAAATGCTTCGACGGTATCAAGGCCCTCGTCTTCGACTCACCCACAGCGATTGTCGCGATGAAGTCGACAGAGGGCGAACGGGTCGACTTCACGGAGAAAATCCGCGTCATCGGAAACGTGGAGAACTGGCTGTGCGACATCGAGCGCGTGATGCGTGTGACCTTGTATGATCTTACCAAGCGCAGCCTGGAAGCGTACACTACCCCCGGACGCAACAAGTGGTATTTCGACTGGCCAGCGCAAGTCATTGGCTGTGTGGATCAGATCGTGTGGACGAACGAGCTCGAGGAAGTGTGGAAAAGCATGCCCACCAACAGCCATGCTCTGCAGGAGTACCTCACCTTCTACAAGACGCAGATCTTGGACACTGTCAGCCTCGTGAAAGGACAGCTGACGTCGAACCAGCGCACGGTTTGCTGCACGCTGATTGTGGTCGACGTGCACGCCCGTGACGTCGTGAGCAGCTTGATTGAAGCCAAATGTGAAGCGACGACAGATTTCAACTGGCAAAAGCAGCTGCGGTATTATTGGATGACAAGTCCAACGGCGGACGATCCGACCCGGCCGGACTGCCACATCTTCCACTCCTCCGCCAAGACGACGTATGGCTATGAGTACCTTGGCAATCAGCCGCGTCTCGTCATCACGCCGCTCACCGAGCGGGCGTTTTTGACGTGCACTGGGGCGCTGCATATGTTTCAGGGCGCCGCGCCTCAAGGCCCCGCGGGCACGGGCAAGACCGAATCCGTCAAGGATCTCGGAAAGGCCCTCGCGCGGCAGGTCGTCGTCTTCAATTGCTCCGATGGATTGAACTACAAGATGATGTCACAAATGTTCGCGGGCTTGGCTCAGGCAGGCGCCTGGGCGTGCTTTGATGAGTTCAACCGCATCGAATTGGAAGTCTTGTCCGTCATCGCTCAACAAATGCTCGAAATTTCCACTGCCATTGCGCAGCGTCAAACGCACATGCGCTTCGACGGCCGCAACATTCGCCTTCACAAAAACTTCGGTGTTTTCATCACGATGAATCCAGGCTACGCTGGACGCACGGAGCTGCCGGACAACTTGAAGGCGCTCTTCCGGCCTATTTGCATGATGATTCCTGACTACGCACTTATCGCGGAGATCATGTTCTACTCTGAGGGATTCGCGGATGCCCGTTCGCTTGCCCAGAAGATGGTGCGGCTCTACTCCTTAGCCTCGCAGCAGCTGTCGAAACAAAAGCACTACGACTTCGGTATGCGTGCGGTGAAGTCCATTCTCGTGATGGCTGGTTCGCTGAAACGTGCCGAGCCGGAGCAAGCGGAGGACATGATCCTTATCCGCGCCATGCGCGACTCAAACATTCCGAAATTTTTGCGCGACGACACTGTCCTTTTCCTGGCGCTGGTGTCCGACTTGTTCCCTAGCGTTGACATCCGCGAAGTCGTCAATGCGGAACTCAATACGGAGATCAAGCGTTGCCTTACCGAGAACGGCCATCAGGTGGTAGATCTGTTCGTTACAAAGATTCTGCAGCTTCAAGAAACCATGGTGGTCCGGCACGGTGTGATGCTCGTCGGCGAGACCTACACCGGGAAGAGTTGCAACGCCGAGACGCTACGCCAGAGCCTGAGCAACCTGCACAAGCAAGGTCTGCAGGTGCATCACGAGGCGCACCGCCGCTTCATCAACGAAACGCATGTGCACACATTGAATCCCAAATCGATTACCATGGGTGAAATGTACGGCGACGTGCACCGCATCACCCGCGAGTGGCAGGACGGCGTCCTCTCCAATCTTATCCGGGACTTGGTGAAACTCACGACGCCCGACCGCCACTGGGTTTGCTTCGACGGGCCCGTCGACGCCATTTGGATCGAAAACATGAACACCGTGCTCGATGACAATAAGCTACTGTGCCTCGTCAACGGCGAACGTATTAAACTGGAACCGACGTTATCGATCATGTTCGAAGTGCAAGATCTGAAGGAGGCGTCGCCGGCCACCGTGTCTCGATGCGGCATGGTCTTTATGGAGCCGCACTGCCTCGACGGCGGCTGGAAGCCGCTGGCAACGTCGTACTCGCAACGAATCGTCAAGGATGGCGGGTTCAACGGCTTCTGGCGGCACGACCGCCTCATGGAGCTGCTAGGCTCCGTGGTGGCCTCCACACTTCACTTCGTCCGTTCCGAGTGCCAAGAGTACATCCGGTCGGTCGACGCGCAGCTCGTGCTGAACTTGCTCGACTACCTGAAGGCCCAGATTCAGAACAAGGAGCTCGCGACGCTGGATGACGGGGACGCCGCCGCTCGGGATGCCGGCCGCACGGCCATCGCGTCCGCTGTGGCGGACAACCGTCGGCTCTTCGACATGTTTTTCGTGATGGCTTACGTTTGGGCCATCGGTGGAAACATCAGCGACAAGAGCCGCGATAAATTCGCCTCGTGGGCCCGAAAAACCGTCGTGTCGACTCTCTTCATGTCCTTCCCCGACGAAAAGACCGTCTACGACTACTATCCACACAGCACCGGTCTGTGCTGGGCGCCTTGGAGCTACCGCGTGCCCGCGTTCAAGTACGACGTCAACAAGCCTTACTTCGGCCTCCTCGTTCCCACCACGGACACGACGATGCTGCGCCACACCATTGTGCTCCTCACCTCCATCGGCAAGCACATTCTCGTGAACGGCGTGACGGGCACAGGAAAGTCGTCGGCCGTATCCAATTGCCTTGTCGAAGCGCTCAACACGGAGGATGTCACGAGCGGCTACGTCGCCTTTTCGATGACTTTTAGCGCGCAGACGACGAGTCACAACCTCCAAGAAACGCTCGAAGCAAAGCTGCAGCGCCGCCGTGGGGACAAGGAACTCGGCCCCCCGATTGGCAAAAAACTGATTATGATGGTCGACGACTGCAACATGCCCCAGCTCGAGCAGTATGGTGCGTCACCCCCGATCGAGCTGTTGCGACAAGTCGTGGGCCAAGGCGGCTGCTACGACCGAAAGCGTTTATTCTTCAAAGAAATCTCCGATCTCATCGTGATCGCATGTTGCGGCGAGCCTGGCGGCGGAAAGAACGAGCTGACCTGCCGCTTGACGAGTCGGTTTCACAGTTTATGCGTCCCGGCGCTCTCGGTGCCGTCCATGCAAACCATTTTCAACGGTATTCTCGGAGGCCATCTTTCCAGCTTCGCACCGTCCGTGGCCGCGCTGGCACGGGCCGCGGTCGACTCCACCATCGAAGTCTACGACCGCATCGCCAAGGAAATGCTGCCCACGCCAGAAAAGACCCACTACACGTTCAACTTGCGTGACGTGTCGAAGGTCGTCCAGGGTGTCACGCAGGTTCCCAAGAAGCACCTCGGTTCTCCCATTGATTTGGTGAAGCTCTGGGTGCACGAGGCGACCCGCGTGTTCGGCGATCGCCTCATCAACAGCACCGACCTCGACTGGTGGTGGGTCTGCATGAAGGAGACGGTGGCCAAACACTTTGCCGTCGCGGTGCAGCAAAGTGGGTCGACGATCGACGTCCCTTCCTATCGCAATGTCATTTTCGGTGCGTGGGGCGACAAGAAATCCGAGGACTACAAGCAGATCGTCGACGAGCACGTCATGCAAGAGGTCCTCGCGGAGGCCCTGAATGACTACAACACGACGAAGATGAAGGACGTCGATCTCGTGCTCTTCGAGGACGCCGTGCACCATTTGGCACGGCTGGCGCGCATTTTACGGCAGCCTCGTGGTAACGCGCTCCTCGTGGGCGTTGGGGGTAGCGGTCGCCATTCGCTTTGCGAACTCGCGGCGCACATGTGTGGCATGGACTGCCGCTCGATCGCCATCGTCCGGAACTACGGCGTCAATGAATTCCGCGAGGATGTGAAAAAGCTGCTTCTGGACTGTGGCATCGGCAAAAAAAGCCTGACCTTCCTGCTCTCCGACACGCAGATTGTCAGCACGCAGTTTCTGGAAGATTTGAACAATTTGCTGAACATTGGTGAGGTCCCTGGGCTCATGGGCGCGGATGAGCACGAAAAGATCGGCTTAGCCGTCCGCGAAGCCGTACGCGCCGTGGGCAAACCGGAGACCCGCGGCATTATGTACCAAACGTTCGTGGACCGCTGCCGAGACTCGCTTCACATCGTGTTCTGCATGTCGCCCGTCGGCAGTGGCTTCCGAGACCGTCTTCGGATGTTCCCCTCCCTCGTCAACTGCATGACGATCGACTGGTACACCGCGTGGCCCAGCGACGCGTTGCTCTCGGTCGCGCAACGCAAGCTGGCCAAGCGCGATCTCGGATCTCACCAAACCAAGCAGAGCGTTTGCGAGCTGTGCGTGCACATGCACATGTCCGTGAAGCGCGCCAGCCTTGACATGTTCGCGCAACTGCGGCGGAACAATGCCACCACACCCACGTCGTACTTATCCCTCTTGAGTCTGTACGGCGAGATTCTTGACGAGCAGGTCAAACTGAACGCGGATAGCATCCAACGGTATCGCGGCGGCTTGGAGAAGCTGCAGTCGACGCAGGTCGTCATTGAGGACTTGAAGATCAAGATCCGCGACATGCAGCCGTTCCTCATCCGCGCCGCCAAAGAAACGGAAGAAAAGAAAGCGCAGGTGACGGTCGAGCAGGCGGAGGCAGACAAAGTCCGCGCGGAGGTCGAGGTCGAAGAGGCCCAGGCGCGCGATCTGATGGCGGACGCACAAAGCATCCGAAATGACTGCCAGTCGCGCCTTGACGAGGCGATCCCGGCGCTGAAGGCTGCCGAGGCAGCGCTAGACACCATCAACAAGGAGGACATCGTTGAAATCAAATCCTTTTCGAAGCCCCCGCCCAACGTTGAGAAGACCCTTGATGCGGTACTCGTTCTGCTCAAAGTCGAGGAAGGCTGGGGAAACGCGAAGCAACAACTCGGCGACCTCGGCTTCACGGCGAAGCTGAAGGCGTACGACCGTGAGAGCATCACCCCGCTGATGATCCGCAAGCTGCAAAAGTTTATCGACGACAAGGACTTCCATCCGCACATCATTCGAAACGTGAGCAAGGCGTGCGAAGGGCTCTGCATGTGGGTACGGGCGATGCACAAATTCTATCACGTCAATCGCGAGATCCTGCCCCTACGAGAGAAGCTTCGCATCGCGGAGGAAAAGCTGAACAAGGCGAAGGCGGAGCTGGAAATCAAGCAGGCCACGTTGTCGCGCGTCGTGGAAAAAGTTCGCTCGCTACAACAGCAGGCGAAGGAGACGGAGGAGCGGAAAATGCAACTCGAAGACCAAATCAAAGTCGCGGAGGCGAAATTGGAGCGAGCGGATCAGCTCATCGGCGGACTGAGCGCCGAGCGCGTCCGATGGCAGCATAGTCTAACTAGCCTTTCCGCGCAGCGTACGAACCTGATCGGGACCATGGCGCTCGCGGCGGGGTGCATCGCCTACATCGGCCCGTTCCCTTCAAGTTTCCGGCAGCAGCTCGTGCTCAACTGGGTGGAATTCGCGAAGACAAAGAACCTCCCCGTCGACGCCACCTTCACCCTGTCCGCTCTACCCGATCAGTACCAAGTGCGCGAATGGGCCCTGCAGTCATTGCCACAAGACGCCTTTTCCATTGAAAACGCGACGATTTTGCAGCGGTCGAAGCGTTGGTGTATGATGATCGACCCCCAAGGCCAAGCCAACCAGTTCATCCGGAACAAAGAGAAGAAGAACAAGCTGCGCGTGATCAAGCTTACCGACGACAACTACATGCGGTCCATAGAGGGTGCGATCCAAGTGGGCCTCCCTGTGCTCATCGAAAACGTGGGCGAGGAACTCGACGCGTCCCTGAATCCCGTGTTACTCAAGGAGGTCGTCCGGGTCTCCGGCCGTAACGTGCTGCGACTAGGAGACAAGGAGGTCGACTACGACCCCAACTTTAGGCTCTACGTCACGACGAAGCTGCCAAACCCGAACTTGAGCCCCGAGTTGCAGATCAAGGTGACGGTGCTCAACTTCACCGTGACGCGCAACGGTCTGGAAGACCAACTTCTCGCGGACACCGTTGGCAGCGAGCGCTTTGATCTGCAAGAACGGAGCGATCAATGTGTCGTCGCGATCGCGGAAGGAAAGGGAAAAATCAAGAAACTTGAGGATCAGATTTTGAAGATGCTGGCAGATTCGACAGGGGATATCCTCGACAACGTCGACTTGATCCAAACACTGCGAGCGTCCAAGGCAACCGCAGAAGCGATCTCGAAGGACCTCGAGACAGTGGAAGCGACGAATGCCGAAATCAATGCCGCACGCGAGGAATACCGCATCCTCGCCACCCGCGGCAGCCTCATCTACGGCGTCGTAGCCGACCTGTCCGGGATCGACCCTATGTATCAAAACTCGCTCGGATTTTTCAAAAAACTGTTCATCCAGACGCTGGTGAAAACGACCGTCGTGCAAGACGAAAGCGTGCGAGACCGAGTGCTCAAGCTCATCGACCAGGTCACCGTCACGTTCTACAACGTTGTGTGCCGCGGTTTGTTCGAGAAGGATAAGCTGCTGTTCTCCTTCATGATCACGGCGGCGTTGATGCGCCACGAGGGGACCATCCACGAGGCGGAGTGGGGCAACTTTCTGCGTGGCGCGGCCGGACAGCCACCACCGTCGACTTTCCCGGCGCGACCCGATTTCTTGCGTCCGGCGCAGTGGCAGGAGTTCGCTGCTGTGTGCAGTTTGAAGGCGTTCAGCAGCTTAGAAACAGAATTGATCGCGGCGCCGGACAAGTGGAAGGACTGGGTCGTCAAGGATGACTTGTACAACGATCCGCCACCGTCAAGAATGTCCCTCAGCCAATGGCATCGGCTGCTGCTCGTGAAGGCGCTCCGGCCTGAAAAGCTGACCTTCGTACTCCGCCAGGTCGTCCTCTCGCAGCTCGGAAAACCCTACACGGAGAGTCCCCCGTTCTCGCTCGCCGACGCCTTCGCCGACTCCAACAACATGACGCCGTTGATCTTTGTGCTGTCGACCGGAACGGATCCGACGGTCATCTTCACCAACTTTGCCCAGGACATGGGCTTTGGGGAGAAGAAGCTCATGCTGTCGCTTGGACAAGATCAAGGGAAGCGAGCCTCCCAGATGGTCGATGAGGGCAAGAAAGACGGATTGTGGGTGTATTTGCAAAATTGTCACGTCTACGTCAGTTGGATGTCCAGTTTGGAGCGCCTCGTCGAGAATCTCAAGCCGGATGACACGCACGTGGACTTCCGCTTGTGGCTCACCTCCAACCCTTCGCCGTCCTTCCCCGTGCCCGTTCTCCAAGGTGGCATGAAATTAACTCGCGAGCCGCCAAAGGGGCTCAAGGCCAATATTCGAGACAGCATCCACTCGCTGGACCCTGCCGTCTGGAACGAGTTCAACGGCACGGTGCCACCGACGAACGCGGCGGGCAAAGACGAGACCGAACTGGACGCCGCGGCGATCGAGGCAGCTGTGAAACTGAAAGCACAGCAGAGTCGACAAGAGAATCAGTGGAAACGCCTTGTATTTTCCCTCGCCTTCTTCCACGCGCTGGTGCAGGAGCGGCGCAAGTTTGGCGCGCTAGGATGGAACATCCCGTACGAGTGGGGCCCGCCCGACATGGCCGCGTCCGTGCGGACCCTCCGTGGAGCCTTGCAAGAGACCGCGGCGACGGGTGACTTGCCTTGGACCGCGCTGCAGTACACCATCGGGGTGTTGCACTACGGCGGGCGTGTCACGGACTTCCTGGACGGTCGCTGCCTTGGCGTGCTTCTCAATCACATCTTCCAGCCCACCATGTTCCACTCCAACGCGCGGTTTGACCACGAAGGCGTTTACCGGCCTTTGGACTCCTGCTCCAAGGAGGCCCTTCTCGACTACATCGACAGTCTTCCCGTCGACGAGTCGCCGGAACTGTTCGGCCTCCACGTCAATGCCAATATTGCCTTCCAAGCGAAGGATAGCACCTCCGTCATGCAGACGCTGATTGAAGTGCAACCACGGGGCGCCTCGGCGTCCGCTGGTAGCAAAACGAGTGACGAAATTGTCCTCGAATTGGTGGATGCGATGCGGAAACGGCTGCCAGAGCTGATCGACGTCAGCCGCGCTCACATCAGCACCTTCGCCGTGACCGACGCTGGAATCATGACGCCACTCGGGACGTTCTTGAGTCAGGAAATTGATCAGTTCAACCACTTGCTGAACGTGATCCGGTCAAGTTTGCAGCTGCTCACGCGTGCCTTGAAGGGCGAGGTGGTCATGTCCTCCACGATGGAATCCATGTTCAACTCGGTGCTTTTCAACCAAGTCCCCAAGAACTGGGCCGCCGCAGGGTACTTGAGCATGAAGCCGCTCGCGTCCCACTTCACCGACATGTTGGCGCGCGTTGAGTTTATGCGAACGTGGTGTGAACGGGGATTGCCGACGAGTTTCTGGCTTCCCGGTTTTTTCTTCCCTCAGGGATTCGTGACGTCGTTGTTCCAGACGCACAGCCGCATCCACAAGATGCCGATCGACACCATCAAATTCTACTTCCATCCCCAGCCTTTCATGTCAGAGGCTCAGATTCAGAAGCCAGCGGCATCGGGGGCCTTTGTCCATGGTTTTTACTTGGACGGCGCGGCCTGGTCGACCGAAAAACACTGCATCGTGGAAAGCAAGCCCGGTGAACTGCGTGTCGCGCTACCGCCGATTCACTTCGAGCCTGTGTTGGTGACGGCACCTCAACAACCCGAAACCTACGAATGCCCCTTGTACAAGGCGTCCACACGCGCCGGCACGCTGTCTACCACGGGTCTCAGTACCAACTTCGTGCTGTCACTCCAACTGCCCACGGGAGGGGGCAACACAACTGGTGACCACTGGGTCCGGCGAGGCGTGGCCGCTCTCTGCATGCTGGACGATTGAGGGGGGGAGGAGGAGAGAGACGGGGGCTCTAGAGATCAAAATGATGACAATATCGCGGACGACCCAATGTGTAGCTCTCTTTCTCTCGTTTCCCACCCCCTTGTGTCACGGCTCGTCGGAAATTCGCCGTCGCAAAAACAGCAGAACATGGCACTTTATTGTTCTCTACTTCGCCCACACATACACTTTTGTCCTATCTCTCTGTCTCCGTCTCTCATCTTTATTATTTTTTTTGCCTCCATTTGTATGCTACTCGACGGCGGCATTCTCGCCGTGCGAACGGCGATCATCGTCACCGTCTGCGGACTCGTCTCGACGGTGATCGCATTCCCAAGTCATCTCCAGGTCGACATCAATCATCCAATGGTCTTCACGCGAGCCAACTCTCGCGTCCCCTTCCCACAACTTCCCCTCAAGCCGCCCACGTCCTTGTGCAACACCACTACCGGTACGCCCTCGGACATGCGTGGGATCACAATTCGAACGGTACCATCGAGTTGTTCATCGAGAAGCATCTTTCTGCCACGTACGATGAATCTCGTTGGTCATTTCTTTGGTCACACGAAGTCGACATTTTCAAGGCTGTTCCTGGCTCGAACGACCTATTTGTAAGCGACCACGATCTGATGGCGAAGCACAATTCCCATCTACGGCGTTTCTTTGATCCATTGATAAGCGCTGGACGGAACCCCGACGGTGTTCGCCTGGTCATGGCGGCACATCGTTCCTTCACCATCGACGCTTCCGGAAATCACAACTTTCTTTTGCGTGCGGTGCAATCCATGGTGCGTCATGATTCCGCTACGGTGGCACGCGCCGCACGACCTCGACGAGGATGGCAAGTGCGGTGCTCCCTCGTACCGTATCATGAAATTTTCCAGCACCTGAACTTGACGTACGAGACGAATCACCTTCCTACGCATCACTGGTTCGAAGAAGACGCCGCCGCAGAGAAGGGGGAAGCGCTTGTTTCCGCCCCGTCGTCACAACGTCGGGCCATGAAAACACTTGGGTGGTTTGACGCCATTTCCGATTTTGTCGTATCGTCGTTCACGGTGGTCAAAGCGGTCGCGGCGACCGCCTCCACAGTCATGGCCGTCGCCAAACAGGCCGTTCAGACCGCCACCACTGTGCTATCCGGGGATGCCAACGTCGATGAGACGCGTCCCATTGCGTCGGTGGTGTACAATCGTGACGCAAACGGATTCGTCCAGGCCAACAATTTCAAAGGGCAGTTCAACGCCGGATTGTCCTTGGTATTGACGTTAACGTTGAAGTTCGCCGTCGTCGTCACATCTCACACGCTCACCTCGCTGGACATTCGCTTCACTGGGACGGCAAAGGGACGTATCTTTTGGGCACTGAGCTCCGCATCCACAGGGTCGTCGGATCGCAAACTGCTCACAACGTGGACCATGACTCCCATCACCTTCGCGGTGGGTCCGATTCCAGTCGTGATTCAAGCAAGCGTCCCAGTCAACGCGGGCTACGACGCGACTTTCGAGGCGACCACAACTTGGGGTAACAACGCTGAAACGAATGAGGTGGTCGCAGAAGGAACGTTAACTGCGGGTTTCAAGTGGACCCCTGCCAACGGACACGAGCTTGTGAATGAACGATCGTTCACTTATGGTCGAACCATTGAAACACCTACCTTTGCGGCAGGTGTCTTGGTGAGTGTCTACTTGGAACCCGCTCTGTACGCCAAAGTTAATTTCATCGGCGGCCCCTTCGCGACGATCAAACTGGGAGCGGAAGCGACGCTCGCGTTCGATTCTACCGATGACGAATGCACGCTGCGCTCAAATATTGCCGCACAGGTAACCGTAGCGTCCGGCGCGACCATTGACATATCTGCAGGCGGCTTTTCTCTGTTGTCCAAGTCCTTCGGGCCTTGGACGATTTTCAACATGAAGTATCAGGTCCTTCGCCTCTGCAACAATCCGTTTTACGCCACGGCGCACGGGCAGTTTCGCGCATTGTCGAACGTGGGTCCTTCGGATGTTGGGGCGACGTGGACAGGCAACCTAAAGATGATCACACCAGCTCCTTTCAGCACCTGCGTTGCTCGAAACGAAACGTATATGCTCCAGATGGTCGCGGCAACGTATTACGAGGCCACGATGGCCGGTACGGTGGCAAGCAATATTCGCGGCGCATTCAACCTCGCGCAGGCGGAGTACGCATTTAACATCTACAGCAACGTGCTCTCATTCTCAAAAGTTGCCAGTGATATGGACTGGGCAGCAGCCTCAGGAGGCGCGACCAATTCAATGGCTACGACGTTCATCGGCACCATGAACGCCGCCAAGACCAAAATTGACGTCACATCGGCGGACGGATGTTCAACGCTTTCGCTAGTGACGAACAAGTCTTGTACATCTGCCGCTTGCATCGAGGCTCCCTGTTCTCTGGCGTCGGATTGTGTCGCGGCCAATACACGGTCGGTTTCCGGTTTCCCTTCCACAGGTTGCGCATGCTCATGTTCGCCTACGTTCGGCGGGTTGACATGTGCTACGAACTACGATGGCTATCCGAGTTGCACCCCTGAAAAATGTGTCCGTGACGACGATTGCAATGGTCAAGGCACTAGCGTGACGGGCAATCGAGTCGCAGGCTGTCAATGTGTCTGTTACGTTGAGTACACCGGGTCAACTTGCGACACTTGTTCCGCTGCGTATACCGGCTATCCGAACTGTCAACCGAAACCCTGCGCGGTCACGACGAATTGCAATGGACACGCAGCCTCCGTCACGGGCACTGTCGCTGCTGGTTGCAAATGCACTTGCAAGGCCGGATTCAGCGGCGCGACCTGCAACGCGTGCGCCACGAACTTCGGAGGGTATCCCACGTGCGTGGCCAACGCGTGCACGGTCGCGGCGAATTGCAATGGGAACGCCGCCTCCGTCACGGGCACCGTCGCTGCCGGTTGCCAATGCACTTGCAAGGCCGGATTCAGCGGCGCGACCTGCAACGCGTGCGCCACGAA
>ERZ1292633.1918-Hain-H41-02um-R1-1918-length-21775-cov-5_pt1 | contig 21775 bp, 18 predicted proteins | sample MGYA00564406_ERZ1292633 | MGnify/ENA primary metagenome ERZ1292633 (study PRJEB36523, sample SAMEA6512639) | groundwater metagenome | collected 2019-01-08 | study: AquaDiva: Metagenomics assemblies of 32 groundwater samples
ATTGTTATTATAGCTAGGACGAGAATCAGGTCTGTTGTTATCGTAGCTAGGACGAGAGTCAGGTCTGTTGTTATTATAATTTGGACGAGAATCAGATCTATTGTTATTATAATTAGGACGGCTATTGTATCCGCCTTTATATCCTTCATTAGAAACGTTTTCGTCAACATATCTTGGAGAATATTCTCTATCATCTTCAGAAACAATATCATTCACAAGAGATATAACAACTCTTCTTCTTGGTTCTAAACCAATACTTTTTGTGACTAATTCAGTAAATTCTTTTACAGTTTCATGAACAATTCTTCTATCAAATGCACTCATTGGTTTAAGAGTTACTCTTCTTCCTGTATGCTCTACACTACCAGCTATTTTTCTTATTGTTTCTCTTAATTTTTCGTGTTGTTTTTCTCTATATTTTGATATATCTATATTAAATTTAAATTTAGATTCATGCATTATCTGATTTACTATATATTGAAGCGAATCAAGTGTTTGACCTCTTTTTCCTATAAAAATACCTATATCTTCTTCAGGAACATCAAAACTTGTTTTTATTATATTATCTACTCCTAAGGTAACTTCTAAAGAACTAAAGTTAACTTCTAATTCGGTTAAAAATTTTGATAGTACATTTTTTGCATTACTAACTTCTGGTATGTCTTTTACTCTTACTCTTAAAAGAATAGGTCTAGCTCCTACTCCTAAAACGCCTTTACTTCCTTCATCAAGAACTTCATAATTTACTTCATCCGCTGTTCTTTCTAAACTTACTAAAGCTTTCTCTAAAGCTTCTTCAACTGTTTTACCTTCTTGGTCAATTGATTGCATTTTAAACACTCCTATTTTTTTCTATTTTTTTTCTGATTTTTTTTAGCTCTTTTCGATTTACTTTCTGATTCCATTACGGGTGCAACTTCATTTACTATTACATTTTTGTTTTTATCTAAATCTATTGTTGAAAGACTTTTATCTTTTACTGTTTTTGAAACTAAAATATCTTTTGCATTTTTTTCTATTGTGTTTGATGTATCTTTTATTTCAATACTTTTTTTGTATCTCATAAAAAATAAATTTTGAATTAAACTATAAAAATTTGAAGATACAATGTATAACAAAGCACCTGATGGAACAGGAACAAAGAAAAACATCAATGTTATCATAATAGGCATCATAAATAACATTTGCTTTTGCATTGGATCATCTGGATTTGTCGTCATCATTTTTTGCATTGCAAAAGTAGTAATACCAAAAACAATAACTAATGCTATATTATCTGCTGTTAAACCTTGTTGAGTAAGATCCTGTATAAAAAGAAATGAACTGTCATGACCAGCCATTTTTTTAAATTCTTCGCCTACAAATGTACTATATATTGCTATAAAAAATGGCATTTGTATAAGTATTGGTAAACAACCACTAAAGGGATTAACTCTACTTGTTTTATAAAGCTCTATTACCTTTTGATTCATTAGCTCAGGTCTATCTTTGTATTCAGTTTGCAAGACCTTTAATTTAGGTTGAATTTTTTGCATCTCTATCTGTGCTTTTAAACTTTTTATAGTTAAAGGCAATAAGAGAGTTTTTACCGCTATGGTAACAAAGATAATAGCCCAACCGTAACTTCCCGTCATATCATAAAAATATCTGAGAAGAGGCATCATCAAGTTGTTTATAAGAAAATCAATCATTTTTTATTTATATATCTAAAAATTATTTAACAGGGTCATAACCACCATCGTGGAAGGGATGACATTTACAAATTCTAATCGTACCAAAAAAACCTCCTTTTAATATTCCATGTTTATCAATAGATTGAACCATATAGTTGGAACAACTTGGATAAAACCTACAATGAGGAGGGAAAAAAGCTGAAAAAAACTGATAGCCTTTTATTACAGAGATAAAAGCTCTTTTCATACTTGAATGTACTGGTAGAAAAAATTATTCATTTAAGGTAAAAATTAGCTCTTTTTAATAAAGAACATACAGATTTTTTTATTTCAAAAAATTCGATATCTATCATGCTTTTTCTAGCAACAAAAATTAAATCAAAACCATTCACATTTATCAAACTTAATTCTTCTCTGAAAATATGAGACAATTGTCTTTTTATTTTATTTCTAACAGTAGCTTTCTTTGAAACTTTTTTACTTATAGAAAAGCCACACCTTATATTTTCAGCACCATTCTTTAACACATACAAAGTCAGAAATCTTTCCGAAAAATATCTTCCTGACTTGTAAACAGTGTCAAACTCAGCGTTTTTTCTTAGTCTTTTTTCTCTAGGAAGCATTAAACAGTAAGCTTTTTACGGCCTCTTGCTCTTCTAGCTCTTATTACATTTCTGCCACCTGGCGATTGCATTCTTACCAAAAAGCCATGTGTCTTTTGTCTTTGCCTTTTACTAGGTTGAAAGGTTCTTTTCATCTTAAAAAATTACTCCAAAAATTATCTTTAGTTTTAAAATATTAAAAAATTTAACAAGTTATTTTAGCGTCTAACTAAACAAAAGTTGATTATATATGATAAATACTTTAATGTAAATTCGATATTAAGAGAAGTTAATAAAAACTTATATTTTATATTAAGAGAATTTTTTTGTTATTGAATAATTGGAGCGTTATTGAGAAATTATTTTGTAAATAAAAAAGAGCATTTAGTTATCATTTTTGATTTTTAGTAAGTTTAATTTATTTGCAGAGATTTGCTTTGATGCTAATATATAATGGATAGAATAACTCTTGAATTTATTTTTTGAAGGTTGTTATGAAAAAAATAGTTTTATCTTTCTTGTTTTTATTTATTATTAATATGAATGCTTTTTCTATTGAATTATATGAAAAAAATAAAATAGATAAAAATTTGGAGATATGTTTAGAAAAAAATTCAATTACTCAAGCTCAAATTGAATGTATTGATTTAGCTGAAAAAGAATGGAATCTTGAAATGGATAAATACTATAAATTACTTCTAAAAAAATTAGATAAAAAAAATACTTCTAAACTAATAAAATCTCAAAATAATTGGCTTTTTTTTAAGAATGAAGAGCTTAAATTTATTGAGGAATTATATAAAAATAAGCAAGGAACAATGTTTATTCCTATGCAAGAAAATGAAAAATTGAGATTAATAAAAGATAGAGTATTTACTTTAAAAAATTATTATGATCTAGAAATTGATTTTAGTGATTAGAAATAGCTCTTTTATAAAAAATAAGTGATATATTTTTTTACATATCTATTGAAATGTGCTACTAATGTCTTATATAATACATTGTGTTTAATAATAAGATATTTTTAATTTTTAAGTTTATTAATAGCTGAGACAAAAAATAAATGTTCTACTTTTTTGATTTATATGTGATTGTTTTTTTGTTTGAAAATATTTAACATGCATAAAAATACAAAATTTTCTCTTTTTCTAGAAAAATTAGGCTATCTTATTGAAGATAAGAGTATTTTTGAATATTCTTATTTTAATAAATCTGTTTACCAAAATAATGATTATAATTCACCTACATTAGATTTTTACTATTTAAAAAAATCAAGTGATTTTGATAATGAATTATTTGAACTTCATAAAAAAAAATGGAACAAAAATTCTTCAAATATCTTTGTTGTAGTGTCAGATGAAAAAACATTTGTGATTAATGCAAAAATTAAACCTTTAAAAGAAAATAGTAAAATTGGTATCATAATAGATTTTAATTATGGTGTAAATTCTCAAGATTTTTCTATTAATGACTTAGAAGAATTAAGAAAAAAATCATTTGATAATGGTTTTTTTTGGAATTTCATAATAAAGCAAAGAAATAAAATCAAAGAAAATGAAGTAGATAAAGACCTTTTACTTAATTTAGTTTATTTAAAAAATTGTTTGCTTGAAATAAGTGATAATAAAAATAAAGATGACATTATTCATCTAGTAATACTTAGATGCTTATTTATTAAATATTTAGAGGATAGAGGTTTTTTTGAAACTCAATCTCTAGTAAATATATTAAAAACAGGAAATCCTGAATATCTAATTAATGAATTTGAAAAGCTTAATCATTTGTTTAATGGAGATATTTTTGAACCTCAAGAATTGAAATATAATGATATTAATTCAGATATGCTAAATTTACTTGAAAGGTTTTTCACAAGTGATTTTAAAACAGGTCAGGACAAACTTTTCCCTTATTGCTTCAATTTAATTCCAATTACTTTAATTAGTAATGTTTATGAAGCTTTTTTAAAAAATGCACATAAGCAAAATGACGGTATATATTATACTCCATCTCATGTTGTAAGATTTATATTAGAGCATACTCTAAAAAATAAACTAAAAAATAATAAAAGACCAAAGGTTTTAGATGTTGCTTGTGGTTCTGGAGCTTTTTTAGTTGAATCTTTAAAAATGATATTTGAAGCATACGAAAGGAATTTATCATTTGAAGAAAAAAAAGATATATTAAAAGATTGTATATATGGTATTGATCTTGATAAAAAAGCTATACAAATTTCATCTTTTAGCTTATATTTAGCACTCTTAGAAAATCAAGATAAAAATAGTTTAAAAGAAAATCAAAGAAGACTACCTTTATTAAAAAATACAAATTTAATTGGTGGAGTAAATTCACTGCTTGAGGAAACTAAACTAGATAACTTAGAATTTGATTGTATTATTGGAAATCCTCCTTGGGGTGGTATGCCAAATAAAACTGAAAAAGATATTCTAGATAAAAAAAATTTCAAAGCAAAATTTGGAGAAAAAGTTGGTGATTATCAAAGATCGCAAGCTTTTTTATTAGAAGTAAAAAGATGGTCAAACAAAGATACTATAATTGGGTTAATAGTTAATAACTCAAATTTTTATAATGATAACTCTTATAATTTTCGTAAAGAATTTTTGCTCAACTATCAAATTAGTTACTTCTATGAGTTGTCAGGAATAAATAAAATACTTTTCAAAAAACAAACTATTGGAAATAAAAAAACAGGGGAAATTAAATTAGGTGCAAATGAGCCGTCTGCAATAGTTATTTTCAATACAAACAAAATAGATAAAGATTTTTCTGAACATGAAATTTTATATACTACTCCTAAATTAAACAATTTTAGTGAATATCTTAAAATAATTTCTATTTCAAATAATGATATAAAAAAAATTAAACAAAGATATCTTCTTCTACCCAATCAAGATGATATTTGGAGGATATTTGTTAACGGTGATTGGGATGATTATAATTTAATAAAAAAGAAAAATATTGAATCTAAAGATATTTTTCTTCATTCATGTCATAAAGGATTTCAACCACTTAAAGATGAAATAAATTTAGGAAGCACTGATTTTAGACCATTAATTGAGCCAAATAATTTTAAGCAATACTATTTGGAAGATAAGATTAATACATTTGATTGGAATTTAAAAAAAAGTAGAGATGCTAAATTAGCTTTTTTTGAAGGAGATAAGATAATAATAAAAAGTGAACCTATGCCTGAAGATAACTTTAAATTAAAATGCGTTATTATTAATGACAAAGCTATATTTAAAAATAATATATTTACAGTTAAAATACCAGATAATATTAATTTGAAGATTGCCCTTGCCATACTTAACTCTTCTTTTATTGGGTATTATTTATATCAAACTTCATCTCAATGGGGAAAAGGAAAAACAAGAAATACATTAAGAACGGAACAAATTACATCTCTACCTTTTCCTTTGAAAATTAATGATCAAATATTAGGTGATAGATTAATTAAATTAGTCGATGATATAACAAAAGCAAAAATTTACCATTATAAACAAAATCCATCTGAAAAATATAGTGAATTTAATAATAATAAAGAAATAAGAGACTTAGAGTTTGAAATTGATGATATTGTATTTGATCTTTATAGACTTAAACCTTTTGAAAAAGAAATAATAAGAGCTTTCTATAATGTCAATGTCTTTAGGAAAAATGATATTGTAAATAAAGATGATATAAATGCTTATGTAAATAAATTTAGAGAATCATTTTCTTTCATTTTAAAAGAAGATTTGTATTTGAATGCGAGTTGTCAAATATCAAGTAATATTGGAACAATGGTTTGTTTTGATATAGTAGATAAATCATATAGAAATGAAAATATTTTACAATTGGAAAATACTGACTTACTAAAATTAGTTAAAAATGAAGAATTGGAGAAATCAATTTCTCAAAATTTTATTAAAGAAGAAAAAATAAAAATTTATGACTCTAATAGATTCTATATTATAAAAAGTAATTTATTTAAAGATTGGACATTAAGAGAAGCTTTTAAAGATTCAAAAGAAGAAATAGCTGAAGTAATTAAAAATTTACCAAAGGAATAAGTTAAATGTTGATTAGCCCTAATTATTCGTCTTTTATGTCAAAATATCAATCAAAGGAAGAAATAATAAGATTTCTTTATATTCCTGCAATGATTGATTCTTTTAATAGAGTCAAACAAATTCCTAAAATTTCTTCTCAAAAAGAAAATGATATTAGAAATATTTTTATTAAAGATATTGAATATGATAATGAACTATTAAAGGATTTAATTGATAATAATATTATAAAATTAACTTCAGAAGGTCAAATAATTGGTGAAAACTTAGAAATAAATAGAACTGATATTGAATTATTTATTTCAGGTGTTTGTAATTTTGTTATAGAATGTAAAAATTTAAGATCTGCTGATAAAAGATATTTAGATGAAGGTATTAAAAGATTTATTGATGAAATTTATGCTAAAAATGATAATTATGCTGGTATGATGGGGTTTGTTGTTTCAGGAACATTTACAACAACAACAACAAAATTACCTAATAAAATTGAAAATTTTTGCCCAATAACACCAAAACATAGTATAAATTTAACTTTGAGTATTGATGGTGATTATGCTGAATTTTTAAGCAAACATAAATGTAAAACTACTAAAGAAATATCTATTTTTCATTTACTTTTAAAATTTTAAAATGGTTAATAATAAAGAAATAGAAGACTTTATTAAAGGTTGGAATTATGATGAAGAAACTTATCTTTTTTCTTATGAAATGGGACAATTTTTACTTGAGTTTTCATACACATTGGAAAATAAAAATCTTTCTTATGATACAATAAAAAAACATAGAAGTAATTCTTGGATAATTGGTTTTTTAGAATGTAATTATGGCTTTAATCAAAAATTTAAACCTGACATATTTTCAGGTAGCCCAAATTATACATACGAATTCAAAAGAAAATTTAGTGATACGAAATATGCAATAAATTCTTATAGTTCGACATGGAAAAAAATTATAAAATATATGAAAACACTTGAATAAAAAGCCTAGCTTAGATAAATTAATTTTTACTAATTATAAAATGGTAAATAACGCACTTTCTCAAAACACTATTTATGTTACAATTAAAAATATATTGAAATTAAAATTTTCAAAATTATAGACTTTGTAGATAAAGAGTTATATAAAATGCCAAAAGAAATAACACACATATTGTTCTCTGACGAAACTTTTGACAAACTTAAGTTGGATAAAAATAGACTTTCAGAAATAATTTCAAGTAATCTGGATTTTTACCATTTTGGTTGCGTTGGTGTTGATTCTTTTTATTACAATATAAAATTACCTTTTATAGATAAAGAGTTTGTTCAATGGGGTGATTTTGTTCATGGAGCAGATGGAAATGATACGGCATTAGCATTTAGAAATTGTGCTGATTATTTGAAAAAAAATTTAAATGAACCTTCTTTTGATAAAAAATTAGCTTTTATAGCTGGATTTATTACTCATATAGCAATGGATATTAATTTTCATCCTTATGTTTACTATTTTAGTGGAAATTATTATGATGGAGAATATCCAAAAAGAGTTGATGCTATGATGAGGCATAGATTAATAGAGGCTTGGATTGATCTTTTTATGTTAAATAGAAAAAATATAGATTTACATGAATTTGATAGCATGATAAGAATAGAAAATAATAAAAAAGATAATTATGAAATAATAGAATTTATTTGTAAATTTTTTGCTGAAGCTTGGGAAACAGATAAAGAAATGATTCCTAGTTTTAAACGTGGGTATAAAATTCAAATGTTTTTGAATAATCATTTAATGAAGAATAGATCTTTTTTCTCTTTTTTTAGAATAGTTAATGATGTTTTTGACAATCGGTTACGTGACTTTTCAGCCCTTTTTTATCCTACTAAATTTCATGAAATGCCTGATTATATAGTAAATTTTGGTTCATTTATTCATCCTGTAACAGGTGAAAAATTTGAAGGGAATCTTTTAGATTTATGGAACAATGGATTAAATCTAAGCCATAAATTTCTAAAATCTGTAAATGATTATATTTTTGAAGGTTTATCAAGAGAAGAATTTGACGACATTTTCAGAGGATATAGCCTTGATGTAGGTTTAGAAGGCGTAAATGTCAAGGAAGTAAAACATTTTTCTCCTTGGAGTATTGTTCCTTAGTAGTAAAAAGTGAAAAGTGAAAAGTAAGGATATGTTGTTTTTCTCATCACTCATCACTTATTACTTATTACTGTTTACTTTTAGCTTCTTACTTGTATTACAAAACTTTTGCTTCAAAATTTAAAACTTTTTTAGCTTTAGATGTATCTATTACAAAAGGATATATCCAATAACTAACATCAAAAGGAAAGGTATGTTCTCTTTTTAAAATAAAATATGGTTTATAAAGTAAATCAAGTGCAAATCGACTAATAGGTAATGGTATCTTACCAAGTCGTCTTATTACTTCTGAAAGAGGCTCTGTATATTTACCTGCTATATTAAAAATTCCTTCAGCCTCATCATTAAAAGCGGTTTCTATCATAGCAGATACAACATCTTCCTCATGAATTATTTGAAACATTGGATCATAGCCCATTATTACAGGAACAAAAAGTTGACTAAATGCAGTATTAAGTGGACTTCTTATATGATCTCCAATAATGCCACAAAATCTTAGAATAGCTATTTTAGGATATTTACCTTCTCTTATTCTAGTTTGGCATAAAATATCGGTCTCTATCTTATCTCTAAGGGCTTGATATTCTCTATTACCTTTTAAAGGGTGATCTTCTTTTATTAAAGCAGGATTATCGGATCTAGCTCCATAAATCGAGCTAGGGCTTTTGTAAATAAATTTTTTTACGCCATGTTTTTCACATAAATCTAAAACTCTCATTGTTCCAAAAACGTTAGTTTCATGAATAAACTCACCACTATCATTTTTTTGAGGTTTATCGCTATAAGCTAAATGAAAAACAATATCTATATCATGATTTTTTTTAAATACATCTTCTAATGCTCTTGGTCTTAAGTTTTTAGCAGTGGCAAAAGACACTTTATCATTATCTTCAGATTCTTGGTAGTCAATGTCAGAACTTTTTAATGCAATTATTTCAGTTATTTTAGAATATTCGGAAAGTCTTTTTACAAGAAGAGGACCAAAATTCTCAGTTGCACCAGTTACTAACACTTTCATAATTATTCTTTCCCAAACCTTCTTTCTCTATTTTGAAAATCGTAAAGGGCTTCAGTTAGTTCTTTTACACCAAAATCTGGCCAACAAGTTTTTGTTACCCATAATTCACTGTATGCTATTTGCCATAATAAATAGTTACTTATTCTCATTTCACCACTTGTTCTTATAATTAATTCTGGATCTGGTAACCCTGATGTATAAAGATATTTTTCAAAAAACTTTTCATCTATATTATTAATATCTTCTTTTGAAATATTTCCATTAAAAATATTATTAGATATTTCTTTTACAGCATCAAGAATTTCATTTCTTCCACCATAATTTATGGCAATATTCAAAGAAAGTTTATTTTGATCAGCTGTTTCTTGTTCTATCCATCTAACTTTCTCTTTTAAATTAGGTCTTAATTCATCAATTCTTCCAATAAATTTAACTCTTACTCCATTATTTTTTAATTGAGTACATTCTTTTATAATTGATTCTTCAAAAAGATGCATGAGAAAATCTACTTCTTGAGGAGTTCTTTTCCAATTTTCGCTAGAAAAAGCATAAATAGTTATAGTTGGTATATTTAGATATCTAAAAGTTTTAACTAACTCTTTTACAACTCTAACGCCACTTTTATGACCAAAATTTCTTTTTTCGCCTTTAGATTTAGCCCATCTGCCATTACCATCCATAATAAAAGCAATATGTTTGGGTAAATTATTAACTTCAACACCATTTTCTATAGCATATTCTAAAGAACGTTCTGGTTCTATTTTTTCAACACTCGATTTTTTTGTAAATCCTAATCCTACCAACATTTTCACCTTTTAATTTATAGTATTAATTAAAACTTCCTTTGGACTAATTTCTTTTATTGTAACATCATTAGGAACAGATACGTTTACAAAAACCCTCTGATTGTTATCAATTTTATCAATATTTACAAAAACATTTACTTCTTCTGGTTTCAGTTTTTCAATATTATTTTTTTCACCAGAAAGTTTGAGTTTTATATAATTAGAATTTAGTTGAAATTTTTTATTATTCTTTGCTAAATTTTTATCATATTTAATTTCAAGTGGTAAAATAAATGTTTTTTCTATACTAGAATAAAAAGTTCCTTTTCCTAATAAAAACATAAAAACAAAAGACATAACAAATGCAGTTAACTTTAAACCAACATTTGGATCTCTATTTTTATCTTCAAGGTTATTTTTATTTTTAACTTTACCACCAATATTTTTTATACTTTCTTTTATATTCAAAGTAGGTTTTTTATTTTTAGATTGTAAGGTTTCTAATAACATTTCTTCCAATTTTTCATCGCTTACATCTTTGTATAGTTTCCCATGTAAAGCAACAGAAGTATTTCCTGTTTCTTCAGAAACAATAATACAAAAAGCATCACTAGTTTCTGATAAACCTAAACCAGCTCTGTGTCTAGTTCCTAAATGATGTTTTCCTTTTACAGGTTTTATATTTTCTGATAAAGGTAAAACAACTGAAGCAGCAACAATAATATCGTTTTTTATTACTAATGCTCCATCATGCAAAGGAGTTCCTGTATAAAAAATACTTTCAATAAGTTCAGAAGATAAAGTAGCATTTATTGGAACACCACCTTCTGTAAATTCATTAAGACCTGTTTCTCTTTCTATAATTATTAACGCACCAGTTTTTTGACTTGCCATATTTTTTACAGAAAGCATGATGATATTTTTATAATCAAAAAGAATTTTTCCACCAAATAAATTATTATTTTCGCCAAGTACAGAATCTTTTCCCAAAGAGGCTAATAATCTTCTAAATTCTGGTTGAAAAATAATTGGTAAAGAAAATAATACAAAAGTGGCTCCTGTTTGCATAATCCATGTAATTGTACGAAGTTGAAGGATATTATTTACTACAAAATATATAAAAAACAAAAGCATAAGTCCTCTTAAAAGTTGAACGGCTCTTGTTCCTCTGATTAGTACTAAAACTCTGTAAACAAAATAACTGACAATAAAAACATCGAGAATATCTCGAAACCAAATAAAATATTTTTCTGATATAAAATTAAATAGTTCTTCCATTTAAAATTCGTAACTAATATACCAATATATATATTTTAATAAAAAAACATGTTAATTTGTTAATTTTATTGTTAATTTAGTTTACAATTTGAGTATTTTCTATAATATTTTTTATTGGGATTGGAAAATTTAGTGATACTTAAAATAATATATTTAATCCTTTTTTGTTCCCCTACGATTTTAGTAATAATTGATTTTATAAAATATCTTATAAAAGGTAGTCGCCTTTCTGATCCCATAACAAGTAAAATTTTAGATGCTATTTTTATTTTTATCCTTCCATTACTATATTTAATAGTGGATGAAAAAGTGAATGATTGTTGTGGAGAAACTGCTACTTTTTCTCCTAATCATAGATTAACTATTTACGTTTTTATTTTATTATCAGTTTTTTCTTTTTTTTATTCAAAATACAAAAAAAATATTTTATCACCTGTTTTAGAAGTTGTTCTAAATTCAATGTTATTAATTGGAATAGTACTAAATATATTTATTTCAAAACAACTTAATTCTCCTTTAGCTTTGGCAGTTAATGTACCTATAATTATTTTATTTATTTTTGTTCTTATAGAAAATCAAAAAAAACTAGTAGAATATTTAAAAACAAATGAAATTGGTTATAATAATTTTTTAGAAAAAATTTCTTGGAAGATTTTAGAATCAAAACCAATAAAAAAAATTCCTCTTCTTTTTTTAGCTTGTCTTCCAATAATTACTATAATAACCGCAATGTTAATATTATTTGGTCAAAAACCAGATTCAATAATTAGAGTTTTTACAGATACTTACAAACATGGTTTTTCTCAATTAGATCATCTTTGTATTGATGCAAAATGTGGTGGGCATTATCTTTGTTCAATTGCTGCAAATGGTCATGAAAAAGTAGTTAAACCAGAAAGATTTGGAGTTAGAAATGGAAATATTATTATTTGTAATCGTCAATTATTAATTTCAAATGCTTTTGAAGAATTAATAGAAGAAAAATTACCATTTTTTCATAAACATATTAGAACTCAATATAATAAAGTTGGTGTAGTTGTTCATAGATATTATGACATTTTTAATATTAAAATTATTTCAGATTTTATTTATTTTCTAATGAAACCTTTAGAATTATTTTTTTTATTAATGCTTTATATTTTTGATCAAAAACCTGAAAATAGGATTGCAAAGCAGTATTTAAAAAGAGAAGAAAGAGAGATAATAGATATTAAAATGAAAATATAATTTAATCTCTACATAAATAAAAGAGAAATAGAGCTAACAATAAATGTTATAATTATTTTTTTCATTTTTTTAGCCTTGAATATCTATATTAGATTGTTTTATAAAAATCTCTTCATTTTTAGAATTTTTTAAGAGAAGAACTGCAAATAATTTTCCATTTACACCAAATTTACCATAACTAAATCCTGAATTCATAAGAGTTTTTTCATTTACATAAGATTCGTATATCTCTTTAGTTTTTTCATTTACAAGAAAAATTCTTATAGGTAATAATCACCTATTCTATTAACATCATCTCCTTGCATATAAGGTTCAAAAGAACCATTTTCAATTTTTCTATAATTTTTTATGAAACTAAAAGTAGCTGATACACATTCACAACAAAATGGATCTGCAGATGGAGATCGATTAGAATGATATATAAAGTTTATTTTTCTACGATAAGTATATTTTTCACCATTATATTCAAAAAAATCTTTTGCTTTTGTTAATGTTTCATAGTTTTTAGTAGGAAACAATGCAGGTTCATTACAAATTTCCAATATTGCTTGTATTGTGTGAGATATAGAGCCTATTATTTGGCAAGAAGAATTAATAATTAAAAAACAAAATAATAATATAGATATTAAAAACTTTTTCATTTTCTAAAACTCCATAAAAGTTGTAATAAAAAGATTTAAAAAAGAGAAAGAGTATTTATAACGCATATTTTAAATTAAAAGCAATTTTATTTTATAATTATACTATTTTATTTGCTATTTTTTTTTATTTTATATAGATAGAGTTGTTGTAATTAGTAAATACAATAATATAAAAATAAAATTACCTGTAAGTCTTTTAAATCCTCTATTGTGAGGGCTATGCGATGCATCGCCCTTTTATGCCCTAATATAAAATAAAATTATAAAGAATAAATTAATGAATAAAATATTATCTTAAATAAAAAGAAGAGGGCGATGCACCGCATAGCCCCCACAGTATTTAATGAATACAAAACCTATTAACAACAAGTCTATTAATTTTTATCTTATTTAAGTACAAAATATATATTAATAACCAATTAAGTATATTAAATAAATATTAAATATTTACCGTAAACACAGGGTTTGAGTTAAGCGAAACGTTTAGCTTAACTTTTACTTTTTACCCTCTTTTTTACATAAAAAAATACTCTTTAAAGGCTTCTATTGCTTCATATTCAGGTAACCCTAATTTATCATATAAAATAGCTGTACCTCTATTTCTTTCTTCTGATCTTTGCCAAAATTCCCTTGAATCATTTCCAGGAAAAAGAGGTCTATCTTTTTGAGATTGATGTTTAAAAATTGATCTTCTTTTTCTAATTAACTCCTCAGGGCTTAAAGGTATTGCCATATCAATATCTTCTATATACCATTCTTTCCAAGCACCCCTATAAAGCCAAACTCTGCAATTTTGAATCCATTTTTGATCAGAATTTTTCAAAAAATCTAACGCTTTAAAAATAGCATCTAAACAAACTCTATGTGTACCATGAGGATCGGATAAATCTCCTGCTGCAAATATTTGTTCTGGTTGATATTTATTTAAAAAATCAACAATTATTTTAATATCTTCTTCTCCAAGAGGTTTTTTCTTAATAGTTCCTGTAGAATAAAAAGGCATATCTAAAAAATGTGCATTTTCATCATCAAGCCCTACATATCTACATGCTGCTTTGGCTTCGCCTCTTCTTATTAATCCTTTTAATTTTTGAACTTCATAATCATCTACTTCACCAAGTTTTTTATTATTTATTTTTTCTTTTACAATAGAAAGTAAATTATCTTTTTTATTCGTTTTTAAACCAAATTCATTATTAAAATCATTGGCAAAATCAAGAAACCTAATTACATCTTCATCAGAAACTGCAATACTTCCTGAGGTTTGATATGCTACATGAACCTCATGTTTATGGTCAACTAACCTTATAAAAGTTCCACCCATAGAAATTACATCATCATCAGGATGAGGGCTAAAAATTACAGCTCTTTTTTTACCATCTTTTCCAGCAGGATGACCTGTTATAGTTTTTTGTAATGCTTTAAAAATTCTGATATTTGTATTATATGCAGAATCATACTCTGTTACCAAATCTGCCATTCCATTTTCAGCATAATCTCTATTAGTAAGCTTTAAAAGTGGTTTTTCTGTTTTTAAACTTAACCAAATAACAGCTTTTTTTACTAAATTTTCATTCCAATTAATATCACCTGTTAACCAAGGAGTTTTTATTCTTGATAATTCAGAACTTGAAGCTTCATCTAAAAAAACAGTAACATTAGAATGTTTTTGAAGATATGTAGAAGGAATAGAATCTTTCATTTCATCTTCTATTGTTTTTCTAATTATAGATGCTTTAGATTCTCCCCAAGCCATAATAAAAATTTCTTTTGCATCAAGAATTGTTTTTATTCCCATTGTAATTGCTTTTATAGGTACTTTTTCTTGTCCAAAAAAATTACTTGCTGCATCTGTTATAGTTATATGATCTAACGTAATTATTCTAGTTAAAGAATTTATACCAGAACCAGGTTCATTAAAACCAATATGCCCAGTTCTTCCAATACCAAGTATTTGTAAATCAATTCCACCTACTTCTTTTATTTTTTGCTCATATTTATAGCAATATTCTAAAATATCTGATTTAGGTATAGTTCCATCAGGAATATGAATATTTTCTTTTATAATATCAATATGATCAAATAAATGCTCATTCATAAATCTAACATAGCTTTGTAGAGTTTCTGGTTTCATTGGATAGTATTCATCAAGATTAAAGGTAATTACATTTTTAAAACTTAAATTTTCTTCTTTATGTATTCTTATTAGCTCTTTATATAAAAATATAGGGCTAGAACCTGTTGCAAGTCCAAGAACACACATTTTATTCTCATAAGCTTTCTTTTTTATAAGATTAGCTATTTTTTGAGCTATATTTATTGAAGCTAAATCGGATGTTTGAAAAATCTTAACAGGTATTTTTTCTAATCCATTTTGATTGTTTTCAGCGGTAAAATTTGTCATATTTTTAAAAACTCTTTAATATAATACTTGTAACTATAAAATATAAGATGAATTTTGTCTTTGTTAATTTTATCATAAACATTTAAATATTTAAATCACAATTCTAGTATAAGTTAACATTTTTTTAACTCAATATCCTCTATGATGAATAAAAAAATAGTTATAATATATAATATATTTATTTTGAAAAAGCTTATTATTTATTCATTTCATAGGTATCTTTTAAAAATAATTAATTTTTTTATTTTGGTATTGTTATTGAGTTTTATAGTAAATGGAAAATAACCCAAAAAATAATCATTTTACTCTATCATCTATATTAAAACCTATTGAAACAGGTAATGAAAATAATTTATCAAGATCTTCCGAAATTCGTTTAGATCAATGTATTTCTTTTTTTATGAAAGGAAAAAGAGCTTTAGATAATAATGAAATAGATAATGCTATAAAACTATTTGAAAAAGCAATTAAAGCTTTAAAAAAAGACGATTTAAAAATAAAAGATAATTCTATTTATTTCAGTTATTCAGGCTTGGCAATGCAAAAAAAAGGTTGGAATTCTTTTGCTCAGGCTAGATTTAAAGAAGCTTTATCTATTGATCCCAAAGATAGTATTGCATCAAATGAATTAAGAAAAATTTATAAAACAAAACAAAATATTAAAAAACAAGAAGTTGCAAAGCAAGAAGTTGTAAAACAAGATTATCCTACTATTAAAATTAATAAAATAAATGATTCTTTTAGTTTATCATCTCTTTTAAAACCTGTAGAAACGTATAATGATAAAAACTTGTCTAGATCTGCGGAAATCCGTTTAGACCAATGTATTTCTTTTTTTATAAAAGGAAAAAGAGCTTTAGATAATAATGAAATAGATAATGCAATAAAAATACTTGAAAATGCTATTAAAGCTTTAAAACCAGAAGATTTAAAAATAAAAGATAATTCTATTTATTTTAGTTATTTAGGAGTTGCAATGCAAAAAAAAGGTTGGAATTCTTTTGCTCAAGCTAGATATAAAGAAGCTATTGCTATTGATCCCAAAGATAATGTTGCTTTAAAAGGTCTGAAAAGTATTCTTATTGTAGAAAAAGAAACTGTAAAATCCAGTGAAATAAAACAGGCAGAAAAATCTGGTAATGTTGTAAGTAAATTAAAAGGCTTTTTTTCAGGTTTTGATAAAAAATAATTAACTAAATCATAAAATTGAAATTTTTTTATTATGTTTATATATTGACACTTTTTTTAAATTCAATTAACATAGTTTTTTAATATGCCTTCGATATGTTACTAATATTTTTTTCTCTTTTATATTCTTTTACAGGTTAATTGTCAGATGAACAAAAAAATGATTCCTTTAAATAACAAAAGTTTTTTGGCAAAAAAAACAAAAAATATTCTAAAATTTATGAGTTTTTTAATTTTATCGGGAACTTTTAGTATAACTAATTCTTTTGCAAAGTCTGATATTTCAACTTTAGAAACTATTACAATAAATGATAAAGACAAAACCAGAGCATTTCCTCATTTTTGGGAGCAAATTTTTGGTTCAGGAAGAGCAATTCTAAGTCTTCGTGAAAGTTATCATAAAGATTTAAAAAAAGTAAAAGAAATAACCGATTTTAAATATGTTAGACCTCATGCAATTTTTCATGATGAAGTTGGTATTTATGATGAAGATTCAAATGGAAAAGCAATATACAATTTTTCTTATATAGATCAAATTTATGATGGTTTACTTGAGCAAGGTGTAAAACCCTTTGTTGAATTAGGTTTTATGCCAAGAAAAATGGCTTCTAAATTAATTGAACATCCTTTTAATTATAAACAAATTACTTCACCTCCAAAAGATTGGAAAAAATGGGAAGATTTAATTTCTGCTTTTACAAAACATCTTGTTAGTCGTTATGGTGAAAAAGAAGTTAGTAAATGGTATTTTGAAGTTTGGAATGAGCCTAATATTGATTTTTGGTCAGGTGAACCTAAAGAAGACACTTATTACGAATTATATGATCGTACTGCAAAAACTTTAAAAGCAGTTAATTCTAAATTCCTTATAGGAGGACCAGCAACGGCTCAAGCAGCATGGGTTGATCGTTTTATAAAACATTGTGTTGATAATAAAATTCCTGTTGATTTTGTAACTACTCATGTCTATGCAAATGATAGTGCAAAAGATGTTTTTGGTACAAATGAAAATATTCCTAGAAAAACTATGGTAGCAAGATCTGTAAAAAAAGTTTATGATCAAGTAAAAAACTCTGCAAAACCGAATCTTCCTATTATATGGAGTGAATATAATGCTAGTTATAAAAATGAACAAAATGTAACAGATTCTACTTATATGGGACCTTGGCTTGCTAATAATATAAGACAATGTGATGGAATGACTACTTTTATGTCATATTGGGATTTTTCTGATGTTTTTGAAGAACAAGGTGTAGTTAAAACCCCTTTTTATGGTGGTTTTGGTTTAATGGCAGTAGGAAATATTCCCAAAGCCTCATATAATGTTTTTAAACTTTTGCATAAATTAGGTACACAAAGGATTTTAATTGATTCTGAATCAGCTTTAGCTACAAAAAAAACTGATGGTGCTAGAGTAATTGCTCTTTGGAATTATTTTGAGCCAGAAGAAATTGGAAAAGACAAACAAATTAAACTAGTATTAAAAGGAAATAAAAAGTTTTCTCATATTAATATATATAAATTAGATAAAAATCATGGTTCTGCACTTACTTTATGGGAAAAAATGGGTAAGCCTTCTTTTCCAAGTATTGATCAACAAAAAAAATTACGTAATGCAGGCGAACTTACTCCACCTCAAATAAAAGATTTATCTAAAGGAAAAGATACAGTAGTTAATTTGACTTTACCACCTCATAGTTTATTTTTGATTGAAGAAGTAAAATAACTAAATAAAAGTAATTTATATTGCTATAATTGATTTAATGAAAAAATTTTACAAAATACAATTTTTTCCTATTATTTTAAACTTATTTTGGTGCTAATGAAAACTTCTTATAGAAAATTGATTTCTTTAACTTTTGCGTTTTTAATAATTGCTAGTTGTAATAGTAAAAAATCATTAGACACATTTGAATCTTCTGAAAATATAACTATATCAAACTCAACAAATAATTATTATCAGAATTTTGTTATAAATAAAGCTGATGATATTTTTCTTGAAGATTTATCAAAAAAAGCTTTTAAATATTTTATCGAACAATCTGATCCAACTACGGGATTAGTTCTTGATAGATCTCCTACAAATGGAGGTGTGTCAAAAACAAATATAGCAAGTAGTGCTTCTACAGGTTTTGGTTTATCAGCTTTTTGTATTGGATTAGAGCGTGGTTGGATTTCTAAAAGTGAAGCAAGAAAAAAAGTTTTTACTACTTTGAAATTTTTTGCAGAAAAAGCCCCTCAAGAACATGGTTGGTTTTTACATTTTATGGATAAATCAACAGGAGCAAGACGTTGGGAAAGTGAATATTCTTCTATTGATACAGCTCTTTTTTTGGCAGGTGTTTTAACAGCCAAACAATATTTTAAATCGGATGCTGAAATTGTAAAATTGGCAACTACTATTTATGAAAGAGTTGATTTTAAATGGATGCTAAATGCTCACCCTTCTCTTTTATCTCATGGTTGGACTCCTGAAAAAGGTTTTATTCCTTATCGTTGGGATACTTATAGTGAACACATGATTTTACAAATGCTCGCTATTGGTTCTCCAACTAACCCAATACCTTCAAGTGCGTGGAATGCGTGGAAAAGAACTGAAATTACTTATGGAAATTATAATTATATTAACAGTGGACCTCTTTTTACTCATCAATATTCACCATCATATATTGATTTTAGACATCAAAAAGATAATAGTTCAGAATTAAAAACAGATTTTTTTGTAAATTCAATAAAAGCAACAAAAGCACATAAAGAATTTTGCCTTAGTCTTTCTAAAGAATTTCCAGCTTACTCTGAAAATATATGGGGAATAACGGCTTCTGATAGTGCTAAAGGATATGTTGCTTGGGGTGGACCACCATTAGAACCAGAAATTGATGGAACAGTTGTTCCATGTGCAGCAGGAGGCTCTTTAATGTTTACGCCTGATATTTCAATTCCTGCTCTAAAAGAGATGAAAGAAAAATATGGAAAAACAATTTATGCTCGTTATGGTTTTGTAGATGCTTTTAATCCAAATAATTCTTGGGTTGGCCCAGATGTTATTGGTATAGATGTTGGTATAACATTATTAAGTGCCGAAAATCTAAGAACTGGAAATATTTGGAAATGGTTTATGCAAAATAAAGAAATTCCAAATGCCATGAAAAATGTAGGTTTAGAAAAATATTAATTTAATGTTGATTTATTAACTTTTTCTTTGTATTATTCAATGTAAATAAATATATTATTTTTTTTATTTTATATTTTTTTATTTCATTAACAAAAATGAAATTTAGTTCAATATCTGTTTTTTTTTAATATTTTAATTATATTTTTTTAGGTATAGTATGGAAAAAGAAAATAAAAAGTATAAACTTTTTGTACCAGGAGATCTTAATGGTTTTTTTGGTCTAATGTTTGATAACTTAACGGTTTTATCGTTTTTAGCAGGAATAATGATTTTTGTTTTCAAATATCCAGCAGAAATTATTTATACAAAAATGTTCCCAGGAACTGCGTTTGGCGTTATGGTTGGAGACTTAATATATGCCTATATGGCAGTCCAATTATCAAAAAAGAAAAATGATCCCAATGTAACTGCAATGCCTTTAGGTTTAGACACTCCTTCAACAATAGGAATCGCATTAACTGTTTTAGGTCCTGCTTTTATTGCATTAAAGCAACAAGGTCTTAGCGAGAATGATGCCGCCATTATGACATGGAATATTGGTATGGCTACAATGGTTATGATAGGTTTAATAAAATTTGTTTTTTCGTTTTTTGGAGAATGGCTTCAAAAAATTGTTCCTCAAGCTGGTTTACTAGGAAGTTTGGCTGGTATTGGTTTGGCTCTAATTGGTTTTTTACCAATGGTTGAAATTTTTCAATTACCAATTGTAGGAATGGTTTCATTAGGTATAATTATCTATTCTGTAATAGCTGGAATACCTTTACCTAAAAAAATACCTGGAGTTTTTGCAGCAGTAGTTGTAGGAACTGGTTTATATTATCTTTTAGCTCCAAGTGGATTATTAGGCGTTGATTTTGTAGCACCAAAAGCAAATTTAACAATGGGTTTACCAATGCCTTCACTCGGTTTTATTGATGGTTTTAGCGAAGCTTTAAAATATCTTCCAATTGCTTTCCCTTTTGCTATATTAACCGTTATTGGTGGTATAAATGTTACTGAGAGTGCAAGAATTGGTGGAGATGATTATAATACAAGAAATGTTCTTTTAACTGAAGCATTTGCAACACTTGTTGCTGGTGTTTTTGGTGGAGTTGCACAATCAACCCCATATATTGGTCAACCTGCTTACAAAGCAATGGGAAGTAGAATTGGGTTTGTTATTCTAACAGGTCTTTTTGTTGGATTAGGTGGTATGTTTGGTTATGTTTCTTTTATTGTAGAAGCTATTCCTAAAGCTGTTCTAGCTCCTATCCTTATATTTGTTGCCTTAGATATAATGACACAAGCTTTTTCAGCGGTTCCTTTAGCTCATGTTCCTGCTGTTGCTTTTGCATATATTCCAAATGTAGCAAGATTAATGCAAATAAAACTTTCTAAAAAACCAAAAAACTGCATTTTAATAGAGGGCTTTCCAGGCTTTGGCTTAGTGGGAACATTTGCATCTGAATTTTTGTTGGAGCATTTACAAGTTGAACAAATAGGAAAAATCATATTTGATGAGATGCCGGCAATAGTTGCTATACATGAAAGCAAGCTTGTAGAACCATTAGGAATTTTTTATAATAAAAAATATAATTTAGTAAT
>ERZ1292633.1919-Hain-H41-02um-R1-1919-length-21769-cov-4_pt1 | contig 21769 bp, 18 predicted proteins | sample MGYA00564406_ERZ1292633 | MGnify/ENA primary metagenome ERZ1292633 (study PRJEB36523, sample SAMEA6512639) | groundwater metagenome | collected 2019-01-08 | study: AquaDiva: Metagenomics assemblies of 32 groundwater samples
AGTCGTGGAAGGCGGCGATGGCAAGATTTATATGCCAACCGATACCGCACGCATTATTGCCGCCGCCGAGGAAGCTTCAACCAAGGCGGGCGATAGTTTTGTTGCCGCCGAATGGCTTTTGCTCGCGATCGCGACAAGCGGCAAAACCAAGGCCGCCGAGGCCTTGAAAGCTGCGGGCGTAACTGCGGCCAGTATCAATGCCGCGATTGGTATGATGCGCGCGGGGCGCACTGCGAATAGTGAAACTGCTGATGATCAATATGAGGCGCTTAAAAAATATACGCGCGATTTAACCGAAGCCGCAAGAACTGGAAAATTGGATCCCGTAATTGGCCGTGATGAAGAAATCCGCCGCACAATTCAAGTTTTATCGCGCCGCACCAAGAATAATCCAGTCCTAATCGGTGAACCTGGCGTTGGTAAAACCGCGATTGCCGAAGGTTTGGCGCTGCGAATTATTGACGGCGATGTCCCCGAATCTTTGAAAGAAAAACGGCTTTTGTCGCTTGATATGGGCGCATTGATTGCGGGTGCCAAATATCGCGGCGAATTTGAAGAGCGCTTAAAATCCGTCATAAATGAAGTTCAAGCTTCCGACGGCGGCGTGATTTTGTTCATTGATGAAATGCACACATTGGTTGGCGCGGGCAAAGGCGATGGCGCAATGGACGCTTCCAATTTGTTAAAGCCCGCATTGTCGCGTGGCGAATTGCGCTGTGTTGGCGCGACCACTTTGGACGAATATCGCAAGCATGTCGAAAAAGACGCGGCGCTCGCACGGCGTTTTCAAAGTGTCTTTGTCAATGAGCCTTCAATTGAAGACACAATTTCAATATTGCGTGGCCTCAAGGAAAAATATGAAGTCCACCATGGCGTGCGCATATCGGATGCCGCAATTGTTGCCGCTGCGACCCTTTCCAATCGCTATATTGCCGATAGGTTTTTGCCCGATAAAGCCATTGATTTAATGGATGAAGCATCCTCGCGCCTGCGTATGCAAGTTGATAGCAAGCCCGAAGAATTAGACGAAATTGATCGCCGTTTGATGCAGTTAAAAATCGAAGCCTCGGCATTGGAAAAGGAAAAAGACAGTGCGAGCCAAGATAGATTGGGCAAATTGGAAGATGAAATCACCACTTTGGAAGAAGAATCTGCCAATTTAACCGAAAAATGGCGTAATGAAAAAGCCTCGCTTGCCGATGCCACAAAATTAAAAGAAGAATTGGAAAAACTCCATCTCGAACTTGCTGATGCAACTCGCAAAGGCGATTTCGCCAAAGCGGGCGAGCTTCAATATGGCAAAATCCCGCAAATCGAAGAGCAACTAAAAAAAGCCGATGAAAGCAAACAAACTTTGGTCGCCGAAACTGTCGATGCCGAACAAATCGCGGGTGTTGTTTCACGCTGGACGGGCATTCCAGTTGATAAAATGCTCGAAGGCGAACGTGAAAAACTCCTCAAAATGGAAGATGTTTTGCGCGCCCGTGTGGTTGGCCAAGAAGACGCATTAAATGCGGTTTGCGATGCCGTGCGCCGTTCGCGGGCGGGCTTGCAAGACCCCAACAAGCCCATAGGTTCGTTTTTATTCCTTGGTCCAACTGGGGTTGGCAAAACCGAATTAACCAAAGCTCTGGCGCAATTTTTGTTTGATGATGACAGCGCAATCACTCGCCTTGATATGTCCGAATATATGGAAAAACATAGCGTAAGCCGCATGATTGGCGCCCCCCCCGGCTATGTTGGTTATGACGAAGGCGGGGCACTTACCGAAGCGGTGCGCCGTAGACCCTATCAAGTAGTATTATTTGACGAAGTCGAAAAAGCCCACCCTGATGTTTTCAACGTGTTGTTGCAAGTATTGGACGATGGCCGCCTTACCGATGGACAAGGCCGCACAGTGGATTTCCGCAATGTGATTTTGGTTATGACTTCTAACCTTGGCTCAAACTACCTTGCTGAGCAAGAAGAAGGCGAAAGCGTGGAAGCCGTGCGCGGCCAAGTTATGGACGCAGTGAAACAAAACTTCCGCCCCGAATTTATCAACCGCATTGATGAAATTATTTTGTTTGCGCGTCTTGGCCGCAAGGAAATGGACAAAATCGTGCCGATACAATTGAAACGGCTCGAGGTTTTATTGTCGGCGCGCGATATCAAATTGGAAATTGATGCAGCCGCGAGTGAATGGCTGTCCAATAAAGGCTATGACCCAATATATGGCGCAAGGCCACTTAAACGGGTTATTCAAAAAGAAGTGCAGGATCCCTTGGCGAAACTGATACTTTCAGGAACCATTTTGGACGGAGAGGTTGTGAAAGTAAGCGTTGGCGAAGACGGCTTAATCTTCAACGGTGTTGACGCAAAGCCCCCGAGCGTTGTGCATTAGGGGATGGCTATTTCGGGGACATTGCGTAATTGAAGTATAAAATCGTAAAATTTAAGAATTTGGATTTAGCTCTAAAACAATTGGAACCTTTTATCCGAAACGGTAAACATCTCCATACAGGCAGACCGTTCAAGAAATTTGGGGGAATGCGTTCCCGTGAATGTCTTGCTAATTGGCTTTTGTGTGTTGCAATTAATTCTAGCTATCCCGATAGGCTTACTTTTACCACCTCGCCAGATGCAGTGGGTGGCGATGGAGTTATTGTTGACTGCGTCACAAATGAAAGTTGGGTAACGGAGCATGTAGCCGTCTTGCCGCCACGGGGCAACGCAGTTGCCATTGCTCCCAATAGTGAAACTCTAGTTCTAAATGCAATAAAAAATAAACAAAATAAAGGGTACGCTTATGCTTCCGGAAAAACATTGGTGGTGTTTTTGGATTCTGGATTAGGAAAATATTACCCAAACAATATCGCAAATCAAATGCCCAAAAATATCAGCTTCAATGCGGTTTGGGTTGTAGGCCTACATATAGTAGATGAAGGAAAGTATGTTTACAATGTAGTACGATTAGATTTAGAAAATGGCAGTTGCCCAGTATGGCAAGTTCACATTGCTGAAGATTTTCACTCGTGGACAGTATCAACGATTTGATTTCGGGGACACGAGTTGAAATCGCTTGATGCTCTTGTTTCTACTGACTTGAATCTGGGGACAATCTGGAGACAAGATGTGAATTGGCTTTAGTGATTTGTTTTTCTTGGTCTTTTTGTCGTGTGTTGTAATTTCAGGGACATGATGTGTAATAGATTTTATGTCGCTTGGTTTGCCACTTGCTGAAATGGTGATAATATTCACCATCGAGAAAAAGGAAGGCAAGAAATGAAATCGCAATCCAATTTCACATAATGTCCCCGAAATCAAGAGTCCGTCAATAATGAAGGATAAAAAATGGTGAAATTAAAAATTGATGATGAGTGGTTTGATGCTTCGTATAATGAGTGCATACAATGGCTTATTGACAATAACTGCATGGAAAGGCTTCGACAATCAAATTGGGTTCCACAATGTGAATTTTATCCATTAAAAGACTCAAGAATTGGATTGGCGGAACTGTATCCGACCCGCGTACTTTCTCCAATATTGCACCGCCTAGATTGCGACGATATACTTTGTGCCACCATTAATGAGGGAAAGCAAAACGAATGTCCCGTGGCTATGATCCATGATTTCGCGAACGAGGGTTGGGAAGGGAGCGACCTTTGGAATTCTATTTCCGATTGGTATGAAGACACTAAGGCTTGGCAGTGGTAAATCAAGATTTCGGGGACAGCTTATCAATTACCTAATTAAGTTAGCGGGTGGCTTGCAAAACAGCCTCTATTCGCGGTCGTTTTGGCGACAATTTCGCGCACAACACCACCGCTATCCACCCCCGCCAATTCACCCCCATAATTCACGGTTTCGGCAAAGCTCAGGAAAAATTCATCGAAAGAGGGATATCAACAAATATCAGCATTTTTGGGCCAGCACGCAACACGCAAAATGATGACAAATGATGGTTTTTTGGGGCGCAACGGTTGTTTGAAGCTAATAACGGATCACAGCATTTCTGCGCAAGGTTGCTTTGTTTGCCGCGCAATTTATCCCTCCAAGAGTTAGCTCTTGAAGGGATTGCGCTCTAGCCAATTGGCGAAAAAATCAAATTAATTTGCTTTTTTTGCTTTAGCCTTTGGTGTTGTTGTCACTGCGGCCACAGTCACGGGGGGTAACGGAACCGCGTTTGCCGCAGCTTGGGTTTTGGGCAAGCCAGCATTAACCAGAGCAATTGCGCGTTGTAATTGATAATCGTCAGTGTCTTTCCAGCTTTCTGGCGGCATATCGGCAGGCATGTGCGGCGCTTTGCGTTTTGCGCCACTGTCATTGCCCAAAGCATTTGGCAAATCTTCTTCGCCACGGAATTCGGCACGTTGCCTTTCAACATCAGCAGCAGTTACTCGTCTTGCTGCAATTTCAATGTCAGGATCAATGCCTGCGCCTTGAATTGAACGACCCGAGGGCGTGTAATAACGCGCAGTTGTAAGCCTCAAAGCGCCATCACGGCCATTCGACAAAGGAATAATGGTCTGAACCGAGCCTTTGCCGAAAGTGGTTGTGCCAATAATCACTGCGCGGCCTCTATCTTGCAGCGCCCCTGCGACAATTTCTGAAGCCGATGCGGTGCCGGAATTGATAAGAATCGCCAAAGGCACGCCTGCAAGTTTTTCGCCAGCAGTGCCGTAAAGCCTTTCAACTTCATCAGGGTTTCGACCGCGGGTTGAAACAACTTCGCCGCGATCCATAAATACATCGGTAACGCCAACGGCTTGATCCAACATGCCGCCGCCATTATTGCGAAGGTCAAGCACAACCCCTTTAAGGCGGCCACCCAATTGCCTTTGAATATCATCAATTGCGCGGTTAAGTTCGGTGGTGGTGTGGCGATTTACGAAGGTCGAAACCCTTATGTAGCCAACATTGCCTTCGATGCGGTGGGTAACTGGGCGCAGCACAATTATTTCGCGCGTGATGCGCACAATTTTGCGATCTTCGCCGTCACGAATAACTGTCAATTCAATTGTCGTTCCGGGGCGACCGCGCATTTTTTCAACTGCTTGATCCAAAGGCAAGCCAATAATTGTAACGCCATCAATTGCGATAATTTTATCGCCAGAGCGCATTCCAGCGCGCTCACCCGGGCTACCGTCCATCGGCGATATGACTTTAACTGCGCCGCCTTCGGACGAAACTTCCAAGCCAAGACCGCCATATTCGCCATTGGTTGATTGCTGCATATTGGTGTATTCATTGCTCGACATAAAACTTGAGTGTGGGTCGAGTGAGGAGAGCATTCCATTAATCGCGGCCTCAATCATTTTGTCTTGTTTTGGCGGAACCACATAATCAATGGTTGCGCGCGCCAAAACATCGGCAAAAATGTCCAATTGATGCAAAGTGGCTTCGCGGTTGCCATCCATTTTCAATTCAGCATGGCTGGCAGACCAAGCCACCGCGCCACCGCCCAAAATCGCGCCAAAGCAAACCGAGCCAGCGATTACTGGCGCAATCAACCAACCGCGCTTAGTCGGCTTTTGTGCATTATCTTCGCGAATATTGTTTGGTGCCTGTATCATTTAATTTTGCTTCCTGTTTCGTATTCAATCTTATCACAAATTTTGTCAATATTATGGTATAAATATTGACAATTAACTATTGCTTGTAGCAGTTCAAGACCCCGCTAACCATTGCGAGGGGTCTAAGGTTGCTTCACCACGTCTTATTTCGACATAAAGATCGGGAATAATGCTGGCATCGCTGGTCATTTCGCCCAATGGTTCGCCTGCCAACACTTCTTGCCCGGCCTGCACATAAGAATTGCCAAGCCCCGCCAAAACTAAGCGATAATCAGTGCCGACATTGATAATCAACACCCGCCCATATGAGCGAAAAGGCGCAGCAAACTCGATGCGGCCATCATAGGGCGAAACCACTTGCGCTCGTGCCCGGGTGCGGATTGTTATGCCACTGGCTTTGCCGCCTTCGGCGAGATCCGCGCCAAAATTGGTCACAACTTGCCCATTTGCTGGGCGCAATAATTTGCCGCGTGCAATTTCAAATCCACGTGCAAAGCTAGGGCCTGATTTGTTAGTGCTGCTAATCACGTCGCCCAATTGTGCAATTAAATCACGTAGGCTTGAAGCTCGGTTTGCAATTTGTGATATTATGGAACGCTCGGCCTGCGCATCGCGGCGCAGACGAACTTCCAATTCCTGCCTTTTTGCAATAAGGCCGCCAACGCTTGCTCTTGCCGTGATAAGGTTTTGCGTGGCTTCGCGATAATCGCGATTGCTCATTAATATTTCTTGCCGCACTTGGCGCAATTGCCCAATTTCGGCAGCAATTTCGCGCGCTTTTTTGTCTAATTGTGGGGCAACTAAGCGCATTAAAATTGCAACCCTTGCGGCTTCGGTGGCATTTGTCGGGCGGATAGCCAAGGCGGGCGGGCGATCGCGTTCCACTGCGATAAGGGCGATGATTACGTCTTCAAGGGCTTGCCGCCGCGCCATAAATCGCGCATTTGCCATGCTTTCAGTTCGGCGCAAAGTTTTTAACCTTGTTTCGGATCTCTCAACGCTTTTTTCCATACGGTCGCGCACCAAAGCCGCATTAACGAGTTGATTTCTAAGATTAATGATTTCTGCTGCGGCTTGGTCGGCAGTTTTTTCCAAAACTTGTGCGCGTTTTTCACGGGTCTGTCTTTCGACTTCGAGTTTTTGCAATTCCTGTTTTTGCCGAGTTTGCCCATGGGTTTGCAAAGGGATAGAAACGCACAACAATGCGGCGGCCAAAGCCAATCGCAAAAATGGTGATTTAGCGCGCCCTACCATGCTTCCCATTATCCTTGCTTCACTCGCGGTGATATGGCGTGCCAGCAATTATCGACACTGCCCGATATATTTGTTCGGCAGCCATTACGCGGCATAGCTTGTGAGGCCAAGTTAATTTACCGAAAGATAGCTGAAAATCTGCCCGATTCTTTAGCGCAAGGCCATGGCCATCTGCGCCACCAAGCGCGAAAAACAGGGTTTTTGTGCCAATATCACGAAGGCTTGCAATTTTTTGGCTTAATTCAATCGAACCAAGATTCTGGCCATTTTCATCGAGGACAATTAAAAATGCGTTTTTGGGAATGTTATCAAGGAAAATTTGCGCTTCTTTGTCGGGATTTGGAGCAGCGTTCTTGGTGTCGATTTCGTGCAATCTTATTGGGTTTAGCCCTAGATTGCGGCCAATGACTTGCGCACGTTCAAGATAATCCAGCGCCATTTCTTGTTCCGGCTCTGTCTTTTTGAATTTGCCAATTGTCGCGAGTGTTATGTCCACGCAACTACCCTCTTAGGCGCTCTATGCATTGCCCAAAAGATGCTTGCTTTCGCCTGTCCAAATCCGTTCAATCGCATAAAATTGCCGCACTTCGGGTTTGAATAAATGCGCAATAACATCGCCCGCGTCAATTAATACCCAATCAGCATTTGTGAGACCCTCTACCTTTATTTTGCCTGCGCCAGCATCTTTTAGTTTGGAAATTATATGGTCCGCCAATGCCGAAACATGGCGGCCCGAACGGCCTGAAGCGACAATCATAATGTCCGCAATCGAACTCTTGCCTTCCAAATCAATGGATATCACGTCTTCTGCTTGGTCTTCATCTAAAGATTTAGTGATAATATCACTTATTAGTTTCGCCGAAATCAGCCCAGTTTTCTTTGGCTTGCGCACTCGCTTTGCTGGTAGTTTTGGTGTTTCGATATTTTCTTCCGACAATGGAAAACTGGCCTTTCATGCATCAATTGCTCTTGACAGAAATCCCATAGCGCAAAACGCAAACTATTTCACCATAATTATCCATTGCATGAAAATCCTTGCATAAATCAGTCAATTGTGGTGACAAAGTTAGAGCGCATTGCGTTTAAGTTGATTCAACTTAATAAGCAAAAATGCGCGACCAAGAAACTAACTCGCGCGGGCGTTTAGTGACAACTAAACGCAAACCGCGCTAGGAAGCAGCCCGTCTATAAAGAGCCAAAATTGTTAAGACCCCATATCACCCAATTAACTGAACTCGATATTCGTGCCCGTGAAATATTTCGCGGCATTGTTGAGACGTATCTTGCGACTGGTGAACCCGTGGGATCGCGGACGTTGAGTTTGCAAGGTATTGGCCTATCGCCCGCGACAATTCGCAATACTATGTCGGATCTTGCCAATATGGGTTTGCTCGATGCCGCCCACATTTCGGCGGGCCGCGCGCCAACCCATCAAGGCATACGGCTTTTTGTCGATGGCTTACTAGAAGTTAGTGAAATTGACGAAGCGCAAAAAAGTGAAATTGATGCCCGCATGGAAAGTGCTAGTGGCGATATTTCGAATGCTTTAAGTGAAGCATCAAACATTGTTTCCACTATTGCTGGCGCGGCGGGCCTGGTTACTACCCCGAACCGCGAAGCCGCAATTCGCCAAGTCGAGTTTGTTGCTATTGGCCATGAAAAAGTATTGGTAATTTTGGTGTTTGATGATGGCCAAGTTGAAAACCGTTTCATTGATACGCCCAATGGAATAAGCGCGTCGCAGCTTCAAGAATCCAGCAATTTCATGAATTTCCATTTGCGCGGGCGAACATTATCCGAAGCTTTGAACGAAACCATTACTCAATTAAAATTGGCCGAAAGGGAATTGGACGAAGTTGCGCAACGCCTTATTCAAGACGGTTTTGCGCAATGGGCCGGTGTGCAAAACAATGAAAAGCGCAAATTGATTGTTCGTGGTCGTGCCAATTTGTTGAACAATCCCGACTTGCATCTGGACCTGGAACGAGTTCGTTTTCTATTTGACGAATTGGAAAAAAAGCAGGACTTGATCCAAATGCTCGATGCCGCCAAAGACGGTTCAGCGATTAAATTATTCATTGGCGCCGAAAGCCCTTTATTTGCGCTCTCGGGCTCGGCTTTAATTGCTGCGCCTTATATGGACAGCCGCAATCGTGTGGTTGGCGCTTTGGGGGTTATTGGCCCTACACATATTAATTACGCTAGAGTTATTCCGATTGTTGATTATACTGCGCAGATGCTGACAAAGATGTTATCTAATCGCGGATTTATTACATGAGCAAGGCTGGATTTTATGCGTGCAAGCACTATTTAGCACCTGCAGATACAGGATTTTAGGAAACAACGATGCCAAACAGTGAAATTGAAACTTTAGACGATGAATTGCCGAATGACGCGGAAACTGAGGTGCAAGCCAGCGAAACTGAAGTAGTGGCCGAAATGAGTGTCGAGGAAGAACTTCTGGCTTGCCGTGCCGAAATTGAAAAGCTCAAAGATGCCGCTTTGCGCGCTATGGCAGAAGGCGAAAACATTCGCCGCAGATCTGAGCGTGATCGCACTGATGCAAGGCTGTATGCTATCGACAAATTCGCGCGTGATTTATTGCCAATTGCCGATGTTTTGGCTCGGGCTTTGGGCGCGGTGACGCCAGAGCAACGCGCCGATGAAGGGTTTAATTCCTTTGTGGACGGCATGGAGCTTACCGAAAAAGAACTTTATTCGGCTTTTGAGCGCCATCATCTCGTGCGAATTGGTATCCAAGGCGAAAAATTCGACCCCAATTTGCACCAAGCAGTAGCGCAAATCCCGTCCGCAATCCCCAAAGACCACATCGCCGAAGTTTTCCAGCCAGGATTCACGCTTTCAGGACGAGTTTTGCGGGCCGCAATGGTGGCGGTTAGCGCAGGGGATTAGGAGAAAATTCCAATGAAATTTGCTAAAGTTTGGGTTTTTATTGCTTCACTTTTTTGCCTTTTGGGCAATATGCCTGCTTTCGCACAAACCTCCCCCCCTATCGAACTTACCAACTCCCAATCTCGCAAGACTCAAGACCTTTCGGGCGCTTGGCATTATTCGGTGGATCCTTACCGTGTCGGGGAAGTGGGTTTTCATGGTGGTGCGCCATCGCCAAATGCGCAGCGTTTTCGTGATGTTAATATTGACCAAGCCTTACTTGCAAATCCGCTCACTTTCTTTGAGCAGGACATGGGTAAGGCGCCCGAAATCACGCTCCCTGGAGCGTGGAATTCGACGCAGACTGAGCTTAGATATTATGACGGCCTAATGTGGTATCGCCGCAATTTTGAGAATATTGGCGCGGCAAATGAGCGGGCGTTTTTGCATTTTGATGCCGTTAATTACAAAGTTTCGGCCTATGTTAATGGGCAATTGGTCGGCAGCCATGAAGGAGGGTTTACGGCGTTTAATTTTGAAATTACCGACAAATTACGGGCAGGGGACAATCAAATCACGCTTGGCGTTGATTGCAAACATGTCGAGCAATCAATTCCACCGCCAATAACTGATTGGGACCTTTATTGCGGCGTCACGAGGCCAATTAGCATTATTTATACGCCGCAAACTTTTATTGATAGCGCGCGTATAAGGCTTGATGAAAACGGGAAAATTATTGGCACGGTGCGCCTAAATGGTCCACAGGCTTCTGGGCAAAATGTCGAAGTTTCAATTGCTGAGTTGGACAAGCCGGTTCGCGCAGTAACAAATGATGAGGGCCGCGCGAGTTTCGAATTTCTAGCTCCGCGTGGATTGCAAAAATGGTCACCCGATAGTCCGAAACTTCACGACGTTCACTTCACAACCGCCACCGACAAATTGCACGATAGGGTTGGCTTTCGCACAATAAGCACACGCGGCACTCAATTGCTGTTAAATGGGCGACCAATTTTCTTACGCGGCATGTCGATGCATGAAGAAGAATTGGGCGCAAACCCCAGCCGCAATATGACGCCTGAAGCCGCCCGAGCCTTGTTTTCGCAATTGAAAAACGGCCTACACGGCAATTTTGTGCGCCTATCGCATTATACACATTCGGAAACAACTTTGCGCATTGCCGATGAAATGGGGCTTTTGGTATGGGGTGAAATCCCGGTTTATTGGACCGTGGACTTTAACTCCGCCCATTCAATGGAAATTGCCCAGCAAGCAATGCACGAAAGCGTCAGTCGTGATTACAACCGCGCCAGTGTAATAGTCTGGAGTGTCGGCAATGAAACCCCAATCGGCGATGCTCGCAACCTATTTATGACGAGCCTCGTGATACACGCGCGAAGTCTCGACAATAGCCGCCTGATAAGCGCGGCAATTATGGCGGGGCGCAAAACTGAAAACGGCGTGACTACAATAACGGTTGATGATCCGCTTGGGGCGCAATTGGATTTATTGGCGGTAAACACCTATAATGGCTGGTATTCAGAGGACGAATTGGACGTTTTGCCAAGTTTTAATTGGGCCTCAAGCGCGGGTAAGCCGATGATATTCTCAGAATTTGGTGCCGATGCCAAATTTGGCTTTCATGACCCCACAGGGCGAATTAAATTCTCCGAAGAATATCAGGCTCGTTATTATCAGCGAACCCTTGAAATGGCCGATAGAGTGCCATTTTTGGTCGGCCTGTCGCCGTGGATTTTGAAAGATTTCAGATCCCCACGCCGCCAACACCCGATATATCAGGAAGGTTGGAACCGCAAAGGCCTATTGAGCGAAATTGGCGAACGAAAATTGGCGTTTGATGTTTTGGCGCGCTTTTATCAAGGAAAACGACGCCAACAAGAAGCGCCGAATTAGCTATTTCGCTTCCAACCGCAGGGTTAAATTCCCGCCGCCATCGCCATTGCCCGCATCCAGAGCAATCGCGCGCGATTTTGCTGCCGGCCCCGAAGTTTCGGCAATCACAAAGTCACGCTCATTAGTTATTGCAAAGCGCTGGCCATCAACAATAAGGCTTGCGCCTTCAGCAACGCCGCTTGTACGCGCAACAAGCCGATAGCCGCTGCGCGAATTGCATAATTCCTGCGCTACGCCAATTTCGGCAATGCCATTTGGGCCAATCGTGCCAAATGCTTGGCCCAATTCCACTTTGCACACCAAAGGCACATTACCACCAAAAGCAACATTAGTTTGGCCAGCGCTAAAACCCATTGAGGCAAAAGCACCCAAGGCAGCGCTCGCCATAATAAATAGTTTGCTTTTCATAATCATACCCCAGAATTATTTTGAGGTAGAATAGGATAAGAAGTCTAAGTTATGGCTAATTAAATCGATAAAATGCGATCTAATTTGGGGTTTAAGTGCTTGTTAATAAAGCGTAAACCATAAAAATTAAACTAAATCAAAATTCAAATCCAAATCGAAATCTGAAAAAAATTGAATAATTTAGCTCATGGTCGCCAATTCGAGTTGCGATTTGGCGCCAGTTTTCTTTCGAATGGATCGCAATTGCGTGCGAACGGTGGCGACGCTATTGCCGCGTTTTTGCGCAATTTGCGACGGGGCATTGCCGGCTCTAACTTCCGAGAGTATTTCAGCTTCGGCCTGCGACAAGCCATACCTATTTGCGATTAGATTGGGTTCGCCTTCTAATCCACGGCTTATTTCTTCAAAAACCAAGAGCAAATTGGTTCTACCATAATTAAACAGCCGCAAATTTTGGTTATTTTCATGCCTGTCAATCGGTTTGAGTTTAATCGTCGCGAAAGCAGTTTCGAAAGTCGCAGAACCAAGGCGGACAGCTTGCCTTGCACAATTTTCCCAAGCTTCGCCATGAAAAGGGTAAGTGCCGTTTTGCACCAATAATTTCTTTGCGTGACTATTAAGTGAAAGCATTTTGCCTACGCCATTGGCAATACCAAATGGCCCGTCTAAATTTTCGAGTGCTTTGTGATTTTGGGTTGGGTCGCGCGCGATTGCGGCACGAGTGTGAATTATGGTTCCGATGCGCCGTAAATCATCATAAATACTGCCAAATCTCTCGCAATCTTCATAAGTGAATGGTTCGCCATCATAGGGACGCATTATACCAATCACGTCCCAAAAGGGTTCTTCAGGCCTAATGAGTGCCAAAAAATGTGCGCTGTGCATGGGAAAGCCATCGCTTGAAATGCGGCGTTCCATGAATTTTTTTGAATAATGTAAATTGGAAGCCAAGGCGCATTTGGGAAAACTGAGCGCCAATACTTTCTTCATGCGGTTTACGATTAAATCTTCAAAAACGCTAATATCGCTGGCAGTGCAGCCATCGCCTTCAGTCAAGTAAATTTCAAAACCTTTATTGGCAAAATTAACACAATAAAAATCGACACCAGTTCCGCTAAATTCGGCCTTTAGACGCGCCAACGCTTCGAGCCATTGGTCGTCATTATTGCCCAAAGCGCATTGATAAAGCTCTGCCATAATATCGGCCAAAATAGGATCTATTTGGCTGGTTGAAGGCTTGGGCGCTGGCATATTGTCAGCAAAATCAGTCAAAGAAGCAATTGGGTAAAAATATTCTGTCATTATTTATTACGCACCAATGCAATTAGATCAATTTGGCTTTTAGTATTGGTTTTTTCCATAATTGTCCGCAATTGCCCCCTAACAGTGTCACGCGAACTATTGCGAATTTGTGCTATTTTGCTCGCACTATGGCCTTCATTTAATTGCTCCAATATTTCGAGTTCAGCCTTGGTCAGGCCATATGCCAATTTGAATTTTGAAAAATTGGAAGGATTTTCTGCCTGCACCCTTTGAAAATTTATCATAATTTTGGCAGAACCATTTTCGAGAAATTCTGATGCCAAGCAATTAAGCCGCGCCACAAATTTTTCGCCATTTATCGCGAAATCATATGCCATTTCTCCGTTCAAGGCCGCTTGATTACACGCGCCAATCCAAAAACCGTCTTTTTCGAAATCCTTTTCGCAATGCAATTTCAAAAAACTGAGACCAACACGATTTATGGCCAATATTTCACCGTCTTTACTGGCAATGCCCAATGGCGCTTCAATTGCCTCAATTAGCTTGGTAAGTTTTTCGGCAGAACAATCTGCAAAGTTTAGATAAGCCGAAATATCTAGGCTGCGAGTAAAATGCGGTTGTAATAATTCAAATTCATGCTTGGCGGCATCATCAAAGTCGTCACTTTGCGTACCTATAAACAAAATCAAACTGCCAATAAGTGCTTGATTGCTCGCTTTGCAATGAAGAAGTCGGCTTGAGTTGTTTTGGATTGTGGGTTGTAAATATTCAACTTCGCCAATTGCGCATTGAAAACACAATGATTGGTCGGCCCGATTTGAAATGGCCAAAAGAACGCCATCTGCACCAAAATGTTCCATGATTTTTTGCAAATATTGCTTGGCATTTTCCGGCGAAAACGCACACCCATATATTTGATCCACAATGCTAATCGGCTCAAAAACACTGATTTTAGGGAGGTTATTGACGGACGTGTTTGTGCTTTGAACTTCTGATAAGCCCAAATTGGCGCCCGCGATTTGCGCGAAAATATTGCTGCCATTTTCGTCCATTGCGCCCCGGCCCCGAAACTCAATTGCTATTACGAATTATCGCACAAACCATATCATAGGCGACAAATTGACGCATACCACAATTGAGGTATGACGTAAAGGTAAAGCAGCGATTTTTTGCCAAATCCAAGCCATGGAATGCGTTATAATCGCAAAATCCACCGAAACTAAATGCAGACCCATACCCAATTTGAGTGATGCGGGCAAATTAACCTGTTGTTAATAATCATTATCAAGCGATTCAGGGCCGCGGGATAGATAATTTTACCTCCAGAGTCCAATTGCGCGAAAATGCCGAAGAATGGCCAAATGGCCACGCGGCAAGAAAATGGTGCGTGTTATGGGGTGTTTGCTTAGAAAAGCAATTTTGAAAGTGGTTTGTGTCGGTGCGGCTTTCGCTTGTGCCTCCAATGCCCATGCCCAAAGCGTCACAATTGATGTGCAAGGCACTTTGGCCGCCGCTTGTGAATTAAATATTCCTACCACTAGCTATAATAATTTGAACGTTACGGCTTCGGGTAGCCAAATCATACCATTTAGCGTCGATTGCAATGCGCCATTTGCCTATGCTTTGGTTTCAAGCAATGGCGGGCTATTAAATGCTGCGGGCCTTGCAAATGTCGTCCCCGGATCCATGCAGTTTACTGGGAATATTCCCTATTCTGTAACCACAAATTTCACCACCGATGTTGGCTTCTTTGGCGATGCAAGTCTTGATGCCGCCACGCTGACTGCGGCAAATGCTGCGCCATGTATTGCCGCCACTTATTCATCGACTTGCCCTTTTGCGCATTCAGGAAGTGGTGCAGCGGCACAGGGTCAAAGCGCAAGTATCACGATTAACTGGCAACAAAATACCGGCGCGCCTTTGGTGGCCGGGACTTATTCGGACGCGCTTACTCTGACGGTTAGGGTGCGAACATGAAGGTAGTTACGGCGTTAAAATTGAGTGACCACCATCTCTTTCCCCAATTTTGGGGTCTTCGCGAAAGTCAAAGAGTTTATTGTCATCCCCGAAAAATCGAAGATTTTGTCGGGGATCTCGTAGTCTATTTCTCTAAGATCCCCGATATTTTCTGCGAAAATTCGGGGATGACAGTGTTAGTTGCAGCTTTCGCAGAGGTCTCAGCTTGGGGAAGCAGATGCGTCGTCTTATTCGCGTCCATTAATAGCAATATTTTTCAAAGATTTTGCGCTTTTTGCGCAAATGTGGGTTTGGCTTTTTGCCAGCCCAAAGCAGGAGGGAATTATTTTTCGGTAATTCCAAATTGTAACAAAGGGACAAAATGTCCAAGAGGAGAGTAAAATGAAACGTATAATTTTTGCCGCAACGTCAATTGCGGCGCTAACCATAGCGGGCAGTGCGTTGGCTGCTAGCAGTCAAACCACTACCACGTTAATGCAGGGCAATGTGCCAGATACTTGTGTATTGAACACCCCGACATTTGCCGCGTTATACGCTTCCAGTCCAGCATTGGTTGGCAATGGTGGGCAATCAACAATATTACTTACTTTGGCAGATTCCACAACAGCCAAACTAAATGGGGTCAGTTTCGAACTTACTTATGCTGATTCATACTGTAATTATGCCCATTCGGTTGGCATTCAGGCCACCAACGGCGGCTTAATAGCAAGTGACAATGACCCAGTGGCGACCAGTGGCGCATTTATCCGCCGGATTGGCTATGACGCCGATATAAAATGGATGGGTCCAGCTTTTGCACAAGGTCCAAATCCTGCACATTCAACAACTTTAGATTCGGGTGATGCTACGCAAGCAGCTGCATTCAATTTTCCAGTAACTGGTGCGAATCGCGCGGATTTGGTGATGCGAGTTACGATTGATAGTTCTAACACGACTCCAGTGGTTTCTGGTACTTATACTGAGTATTTGACTGTCAGGATGGCGGCAACACTATAAATTTGCGTTTTCGCTAAATTTTGCTCCTCCGCGCAATTTCTTTTCCGTCATTCGGTTTTGGCTGTTTGGTTGGAAAAGGAATTGCGCAAGGACAGTGGTTTTGTGTCACCACTTCAACCAGCCACAAATTTCATCACATCATTTCACATCGAGGATTAAGGGCTAATCGATTATGAAAAATCTAATAAACAAAATATTCTTGGGGTTGCTGGCAATTTTTGCGGCCACCCCAGCAATTGCAATGGGCGTTGCGCCAGTTGTTATTGACATGAAATCAAACGGGCGCGGCGCCAGAAGCGAAATCACCGCGTCCAATACCTCGGCTTCGCCATTACCAATTGTAGTTTCAGTTTCTGAAGCGACAATATCAAGCACCGGGGAAGTTACAACCACCCCGATTGAAGACCAATTTATGATTTACCCAGCGCAAGCAATTGTTGGCGCAGGTGGTGTGCAACGCTTTCGGGTGCAATGGATTGGTGACCCCGATATGCAGCGCGGGCGAACCTTTATTTTTTCGGTGGCGCAGCAACCAGTGGCTTTGACGCCGGGCACTTCGGGCATACAAATCCTCTATAATTTTGAAACCGTGGTTAGTGTCTCGCCAGCTTCGGCGCAACCAAACTTAGTTTTAGCCAATTCAAGTTTCCAATCTGTAGCAGGCAAACGCCGCGCAAATCTTACGCTTTCAAACCCCAGTGCAGCCGTCGCATATCTATCAGGGGCTCGCGTCACTTTGCAAAGCAAAGACGCGGGTGGACGGGTAGTTTGGTCAAAAACCTTTGAACCCAACGAGATCATGCAAAATATTGGCGTCGGCATTGTTTCCCCAGGCACGAGTCGCCAATTCACACTGCCATTTGATTTACCCGAAGGCGGTGAAACCTTAAACGCGAACATTAGATATTATGGCCGTCAATAAAAACCATCGACGGCATACGAAATCCCGGCCCTGGGATACCCCCACTGCGGTAAAACGCAGTGGGGGGACACGGCGGCATGCCTTATTGATGGGGACTGCTGTTTGTGTCGCAAATCTCATGGTCTTTGATGCGGCGATGGCGGCATCAACTGCGGCAGTGGATGCGGCAATTTTTGAAACAGCAGCAGCAGTAGGAACATCCGCTGCCGATATCGAAAACGCATATGCCAATAATCCGAACTTCACTTCGCGCACCCAAGAGCGGGCACGCCAGCGTAATGCCAATTCCGAGGGCTATGAATGGCTTAGCCGCAATATGGACGTGCCATTAAGCTATTTTGACCCAGTTCAAGTAGCGCAAACCACCACTACTTTGCCTTTGCGTTCATCAACCGCCGCACCGCGCCCCAATGCGCCCCTTGAAACCGAAATCAGCGTGCCATTGTCGGAACGCGGACGTTATTTAGGCGATGTTCCAATTATTGTGCGGGTTGATATACCGTATTTTGAAGCGGCACGAATTGCCGAATTACTAAAAGACGTAATTTCGCCAACCGCCGCCGAACGCTTAAAAGCCCTTGGCCAAAGAGGTAGGATTTCGGTCGGTGATTTACGGGCGCTTGGCATATCAACAGTTTGGGATCCAGGGTTGTTGACTTTGGACGTTATCGTAACTGCGGGCGATAAAACTGCGCGCGATATTGAACTTGCCGAAAATGAACGCACTGAACGAGGCACTTTCACGCGGCCCGCCAATTTTGCAATATTCACCAATCTTCGCTCATCGCTTGATTACAATCATTTGGGCGCGGCGCAGGGCCTTAATGACCCTTATGTCGATGCCTATGTTGGTGGCCGCATTTTGGGTGTGGCGTTTGAAAACGAGCTTAGCTACGATAGTTCTGGCTTTGGCTTTCGCCGTAATGCATCAAGAATTGTGCTGGACAATGAACGCACCGCGACCCGCACAATTATTGGTGATGTAAGACCGCAAGTTCGCGGTTATCAATATGGCGGCGATGTATTGGGTGTGTCGATTTTTTCGGCCTATCAATCAATACAGCCTTTACGCAATTTGCGCCCGCGCGGTGAAGGCTCATTTTCGATAAATGATCCATCTAATGTTGATGTTGTGGTAAATGGCCAAGTTGTGCGGCGATTGCGCCTTGATTCGGGGACCTATAATCTAAAGGATTTTTCATTTCTTGACGGTCAAAACCGCGTCTCATTTGTCGTCGAAGATAGAACTGGTCGCCGTGAATTGGCGAAATTCGATGTGTTTTTCACTCGTGAATTATTGGATCCGAAACTAAATGAATGGGCACTCACGGTCGGTTCAACTACCGCGCGCGGTTTGCGTGGCCCAATTTATGACAATGGCAAAGCCTATGCCGCAGGCTTCTTGCGGCGCGGCATGAGCCAAAGCATCACCATGGGCGGCAATTTATTGATTGAAGGCCATTCGGGGATTGCGGGCTGGGAAGCAGTATTTGGCACAAAACTTGGGATTTTGTCATGGGATGTGGCGCGGTCATTTTCGCAAAATGGCAATGGTAATGCGCTAAATCTTTCGTTCCAACGATCAAGCAATAATCAAAGCGGCGAACAAGGCAGCACTTGGGGCCTTGCAGCCAGCGCCAGAACCATAAACTTCGGCACAACTGATGACCAAATCACCAATAATCAAGATATTGGGACCGCATCGGCATTTTGGTCGCGCAATCTTAATAGTCGTTCGAACTTGTCACTGGACGCGAGCTATAATTTCGCGCGCGACCGCAATCTTGATAATTGGACTTTGCGAATGGGTTATGGTCGTCGCATGGGCAATAATATCGGGCTTAGTGCCGATGTCAGCTATAATGCCAACCGTTTTAACGATAATGTCACGTTCAGGGTGCAATTAAGCAAACAATTTGGCCGCAATGGCAATGGCTCTGCCGCCTATGAAAGCCGCGATAGTCGTTACAGCTTAAATGCCCAAAGGTCGGGGCAAAGCGGTTTTGGCGCATGGTCGGTTAGCGGTAATGTTGACAGCTCGCGCAATGCAAGCGGCTTAAACGCAGGTGCTTTTCTGGCTGCAAATCGTGGCGAAGTGGGACTTTCGCATTCCACCAGCTTTTCGTCCGATTTTCAAACCAAAACTGATGAACGCAGCTCACTACGCTTTGCGACTTCACTTGGTTTTGCCGATGGCGCTTTTGCTTGGGGCAAGCCTGTGACTGGTGCATTTGCCATTGCCAGGCCACACTCGAGCTTAAGGGGCCGCAAACTTGTGATTGATGGCGCAAGTGGTTCAAGTCGTTTCTTTGGGCCAGCACTGGTTTCTAACCTTCCAAATTATTCAAGGCGCGATTTGGCAGTGGATGTTGAAAACCTACCTGCCGGCTATGATTTGGGGGCGGGCTCAATTTCGGTGCGTGCGCCATATAATGCGGGTTATCGTTTGGTGGTCGGCTCGGCGGATAATTTGACTGTTATCGGGCGGGCTTTGAATGAACTTGGCCTACCAATTAGTTTCGTATCCGCCAAAGCCAAACGCCGCAGCGATGGCAAAGAAGTTGAATTATTTACCAATGCCAATGGCGTTTTTGCCGCAAACGGCTTGGGCCCCGGCGCTTGGGATATTTTGTTTAACACCGAACCCGACACAACAAAAATTTCATTTGATTTGAATAGCATTGGCGATGCGACACGCCGCTTAGGGGATTTGCGGGGCATAGTGGAATGAAAAATATATCATTAATTTCAGCATTCATGGCCTTGGCAATTCCAAATATTGTGTATGCAGTTGCTTGCCCGGGTGCGCCCGCAAGCACTTTGGGGACTATCAACTATGACCCGCTTGCAACCAGTGCAACCACCGCCAATTTTACATTGACCAGCCTGCCTTCAAACTTTGGCAATACTACACAGATCCGCTCTGTGGCGGTTTTAAAGCAAGTTGCGGGCAGCGAAGATGAAGGGATTGAATATAGTTTTGATCAAGTGACAAATACTTCACTTCCGAGTTTCAGCGATGCGACTATTAATGGTAACGCTTCGCTTTATTCAACATGGCGCGTCAGTAGCACGAGAGTGATAGCGACGGAATCTGGCTCGTTATTAACATCCCAAAGCGCAACGGGTTCATACCAAATTTCAATTCCGGCGGGGCAAAACCTATCCGCCGGCGCACATGTGGTTGAATATCTTTCTAGGGGATTTTGGGATGAACTTACCAATACCCAAACTTGTCCTTATGGCGGCGGTAGCGGCGGAGCAGCAGCTGTGGAGGTGAAAACTTTCACCATCAATGTGCAGTCCTCTATGTCACTTAATATGACTGGCGGCGGGGTAAGCGGGCTTATTGATTTTGACAATCAAGGCGGATTGGCGACCAATGCTTCACGCTCAACCAGTGTTCGTGCTCGTTCAAGTGTGCCATATAAAATCACCATGGATAGTGCCTATAATGGCTATTTGAACTTGAATAATTCGCCCACAGCAATTGAAAAAATCGCTTATACTGCCACATTGGGCAATGTCGCGATTTCAGAAGCTGCGCCATATATAGTGAATACTGCAACTGGCACAAATGGGCTGGATCTTGATTTGCCGTTTGAAGTTACAATTGGAAATACTGCAAATGCTAGAGCGGGCTTTTACAAAGACATAATCACACTTACGATTGGCACGCCGCCATAATTTTGCGCGCGGCTTTTTTAACCGTCAATATTTCAATATTTGCCGCTTGTACGGTTTCAATTGTCTCCAACAATATCGCAGGGGTCGAGCCATATTGCGTGCAATCTTCGGCGACATCATGGGTGAAGAAAATTATCCAGCCATTGGCCCTTATTGCTTCTTCAATATATTTATCCAAATATTGTTTTGAATATCGGCGTTTTTCAAGTGGCACGGTTTTAAGATTGGCAAAATCCATCACACCTTTATTCACACCGCGATAAACCCCGCGCGCAGTTTGAAATTTCTTTCCCATAATTTTGCGGCTAAAAGCGTCAAATTCGCCATAGGGATAGGCAAAGCTCTGAAATTGAAAATCAGGGCCGAGAAGCTTTTGCGCGAATACAAGGTTTTGCGATAAATCGGCATCAATTTCACTTTGCGTTCTGCCTCTTAAGCGCGGGTGGGCATAAGAATGGCAGGCGATTTCATGGCCAGCGTCGTGCAATCGTTCAACGTCTTCGGCGTCAAATTGCGCGATGTTTTCAAAGTTTTTTTGGCAATTTGAACCTGTCAGATAATAAGTCGCGGCAATTCCCGCATCTTGCATTATTTTCGCGCCAATTGTTGCCGCCGACTTAGGAAAATCATCAAAACTAAAGCTCACAACGGGAGATTCCAATTTCGAAATGATTGGCTTTTCAGTGTAGAAATTAAGCATAGCCATTTTTGCCCGCGCAATTGCATTTGCGGGCGGCATGTTTGGCATTTCACTAAAATTTGTCGGCTCTAATTGCATAAATCACTAATAATTGATTTTAGTTATTTTTGTGCAAACAGATTTTATTCCGCTTCGGCGATATTTGGGGTTGGGGCCTTCAAAAATGCTGGAGCCTCGTCACCAAAGCCCGGGGCAGTGGAGACT
>ERZ1292633.1920-Hain-H41-02um-R1-1920-length-21765-cov-7_pt1 | contig 21765 bp, 21 predicted proteins | sample MGYA00564406_ERZ1292633 | MGnify/ENA primary metagenome ERZ1292633 (study PRJEB36523, sample SAMEA6512639) | groundwater metagenome | collected 2019-01-08 | study: AquaDiva: Metagenomics assemblies of 32 groundwater samples
ATTTTTGGGCGCTTCCCCCCTTGCCGGTGCGCACGAGTATCGGCACGCAGCCGGCGCGGCGCGCGCACTCGATGTCGGAAGTCTTGTCGCCGATAAGATATGACGACGACAAGTCGAGCCCGAAGCGGCGGCGCGCCGCCATCACCATCCCGACGCCGGGTTTGCGCCAGGGATGACGGCTGTCGGGCCCGTGAGGCGAAACGTAAATCGCGTCCCACCGGGACCCGGCCTTCGCCAATCGTCTCTTGAGCTCCGCGTGGATGAGACGCACGTGCCGCATCGTGAAATAGCCCCGCGCCACACCGGATTGGTTGGTGATGACGATAATTTTAAATCCGGCGGCGCGCAGAATGGACAGCGCCCGCGACGCGCCCTTCAGAACCTGGAGGTTCTTGGTCGAACCTAAATAATTGGCTTCGCGAATGAGCACCCCATCGCGATCTATAAATACGGCTTTCGCGCGCCGCTTCATGAAATGATGGAACGAACCGAGTTTTCGGCTTCCAGGGAATGCGCATCCCGGACAGTTCCGCCCGCCGACCGTCTGACACATAAGGCCCGCATGCGGCGCAGGGCCGAGAGAATACAGCTGGGGACAAGAGCCGCCGCGTACAGACGCCAATAAGCCGCGTCGCGAGGAAGGCCGCAATCCCTCATAAACTCTCTCGCCTTGCGAGTTTCCAATCCCTTGATCAGATAAAGGGCGGTGTCGCGAGCATACCCGCGGCGCAGCTGGAGAGCCTCTTCATCGGTCAATTGAGCGCTTTTGAGCACAACGCTCGTTTCTTCATACGCCTTCACATGATCGCGTGTGATCTGGCCGTCATGCACGCGCCGCACCGCCAGGGGATCGCGCAGCACCCCCACCTCGTGGCCAGCGGCGAGCACTCGGACCACCAGCTCGGTATCCGCCAAGGTGTGAATGTCCTCGCGAAGAAATCCCGCCGCGGCTAAAGCTTGGCGGGATATGGACATATTCGTGCTCACGTAGGGAAGACGGCTTTCGCCGATCGCATACCAGCCCGGTACGCGTCCTTCGGGAATGTCGCGCTTGGGATCAAAGTGGCATCCAATGATCCGGCCGAAGCGCCACGTGTATGAATTGGAAAACCAAAATCCGACCCCCGGCCGGGTGTCGGCGGCGCGGCGGAACTCCCGAAGACGCTCGGGCAGCCACATGTCGTCATCATCGAGAAAGGTCACGAAGCGTCCGCGCGCCAGGCGCAGGGCGGCGTTTCGGCACCTGGGCAATCCCTGGGGCTTGAAACGGAGGAAAGAAAGCCTTTTGTCGCCCGAGAATTCATTCATAACGAGAGAGGTGTCGTCGGTCGAGCCGTCGTCGATGACCACCGCCTCGAAGTCGCCCTCGGTCTGCCAGAGCAGGCTTTTCAGCGCGCTGCGAAGCATCGCGCTGCGGTCGCGCGTGGGCAGGATCACCGTGAAATACGGCGCCTGGCTAGACATCGGAATTTTTCCGTGCCACGGCGAGAATCGACAGGCCCGCCCGCGGCTGCGTCAGCGCGTAGTACACCAAGACCAGATAAAAAAACGGAAAGGTCAGCGCCATAAATACGGAATGATAGCGCGCCACCATTTTGACTCGCGTCGACTTATCGGGCACAGCGCTCCGAGAGGCATCCTGGGCGATCAGATCATCCATCGGCTTTTGCGACGTCCCCGCGCCGTAAAGCAGGCGCTTGATGAACCGCAGAATCCATTGTGCGGAACGGTCCGCCCATATGCGCGAATACTCCGAAGTCGATATCGGAATCGATCCGATGTCCCCAGGGTCGAATCCGGCGCGTTCCAGCGCCAGCTTGAGCGACCCGGGGTTCCAACGGGTCAGGTGATGGGGCGGGAAATCCCACACGTCGCGCCCGAAAGGAGTCGGCCGGCGGTTATCAGGCACCGACACCAAAAGAAAACCACCCGGTTTGAGCATCTCGCGGCACAGACCCAGAAACGAGAGGGGGTCGGCGACATGCTCCAACACCTCCATGATGGCGACCGCGACGTAGGCTCCTTGATGCTCGCGCGCGAAGCCCTCGTCAAGGACCCCTTGCCGCACTCCCTTGAGGCCCGCCGCCTGGGCGAGCGCCACGAAGCGCTCATCCACGTCCAAGCCTTCCACGTCGTAGCCGCGCGCCGCGGCCATTGCAAGAAAGTGACCCGAGGCGCAGCCTATATCCAATAGGCGCCCCGCGTGCGGCGCGGGCAAACGGTCGAGAAAATAGGGGAATCGCGTCTTGCTGGCCGCGCAGGCGGTGTCCTCGTAGCCGCAGACGTAGTTGAAGCGCTGATACCACGGCGCGCCGGGAAACTCCATCGGACGCGAGAACACCAACGCGCAGCTTGCACACGTAAACAGGTCATAGCGCGCCCCCCCGACGGGATCATCGTATGTCTCAAGGGGAAGAGCGTCGGAGGCGCCGCAGACCGGACAGGCGGGGATTTCTTTCATTGCGTGCTGCCAAAAAAAACTACCACTTTACAGGTCCCAATGCAAACCAAGCCGTTTCAAGGTAGAATCATGCGGTGAAGGAACTTCTGCGCAAGACCCTGCTTAAGGCCACCTCTTTCGTTTTCACGGCGGGAACGGCCTTTTCCAAGAAACCGGAGACAAATCCCATGCAAGCCGAAAAAACCAAGGGTCGAATTTATGAATTCGAAGCGACGGACATCGACGGCAAGACGCGGAGTCTGGCGATGTACAAAGGACGCGTCCTGCTCGTCGTCAACAGCGCGTCTGTGTGCGGTTTCACTCCGCAATACAAAGACCTCCAGACTCTCTACGAAACATATCGCGAAAAAGGCTTGGCCGTCGCGGCGTTCCCCTCCAATGACTTCGGCGCCCAGGAGCCCGGGTCCGACGGGGACATCAAATCGTTCTGTTTGACCAAGTACTCGATCTCGTTCGATCTGTACTCGAAAGTCGTCATTAAGGGGGCCGGGCGGCACCCGCTTTATAAATACCTGGCCGAGGACTCCGGTTTTCCCGGAGACATCCCTTGGAATTTCACGAAATTCCTCATCGACAGGGAAGGCAGGGTCGCCGCGCGCTTCGGCCCGGAAACCAACCCCATGGGCAAGGATTTTCTGGCCGCTTTGGAAAAAACCCTCGGCCGGCCTTAGGCGCTCGCCTCTTATTTCGCCTTCTTGGACGGCTTTGCCTTCGCGGCCGGGATAAGTATTTCGCGTATCAGCTCATTGAGCTGATAGCCATACTGGTCGGAAGACAGCGTGTTGGAAGGCTTTCCGGGAAAGCGGTAGTGCGCGTGCGTCATCCGCAAAAAATTCAAGAATACGAAGGGGAATCTCTGTAGGACCTATGACCCCCGCATGACCAGGCTGTGGAACTACGCTGATTGGGCCTCGAAGGGGTTTAGCCCTTGGCCCGCGGAATCACCATCCAGCCCGTGGGCACGGGAACGCCGGGGGTCGGCTTGGCTCCGACCTCCGCCTTCAACGGCCTTATGCGCCCGGAGGACTGGAGTTTTTGATAGGTCACTTCCAGGTTCTTCTTGGCCATCTCGAAGGTTTGATCGTAGGACAAGGCGGTGCGATAGGCCACCTCGGCCTCGTCATAACGCTCGGCCATAAACAGCGCGTTCGCCAGGCTCGTATAGGCCTCCGCCGATTCGCGCGGCATCAAGGCGCCGATGTGGCGATGAGTCCAAGTCCCGCCAACGGTCTCATAGTGCTGATACGAGAGAATGGTCGTGCGCAGACTCGGCTTGCTCAGCAAGGACGGCGAAACGAGACAGCCTGGAGCGTCGATCAGTTCCTTGTAGGTCTCGACCGCCTTGTCGAATTGCTTGCGAATCATATAAATCTGCGCCATGCGGTAGTAATTGGCGGCGAACACGGGATCAAGCTGATGGTAAAGCTTGAAGCGCGTCAGCGCCATGTCGAGATATTTCGCGGCCTCTTCCGGGCGGCCGTTGTCGGTCGCCCATTGGGCGCGGCGCAGGTGCAGATTCCCGATTTGATGGTGCATCTGCACGTAATTCGGCGCCAACCGGCGGACTTGATCGTACCAGTACAGGGCCCTCTCGAAATCGTCCCGGGCGACATTGTCGGTGTCGCCCCAATTCGGAGCGTAGGTTTTGGCCATGTTGAAGCGATCATTGAAGACATTGCCCAGAAAGTACTTCGCCATGACGAAATCCGGGTTGAGCTTGTGGACCAAGAGGTAATTGGCGACAGCCGGCTCCCACTGCCTCTCTTTGGAGAAATAAATGGCGATGTTGTGGTGGATGTCGGCCTTGAAATATCCCCAGAATTGATAGAGCGGCGCCAGCATGACCAGAATCAGGGCCGGAACCACCGGGTTCTGGGACATCAAGCACAACCGCGCCTTTTTCCAGCCCAGCCACAGCATGCAGCCGGCGAAGGTAAGCCAGGCCGCCCACCACTGCAGGACCTCGCCGCCGTTAGGCGTGCGCGCGAGGGGCCCCTGGATCCTCGCGAATTCACCGAACATCCCCCCGAAGGGGATATTCCTGAACTGCGCCCAGTCCTTGAAAAAGGCCAAATACAGTATCCCGCCCACGGCCGCCAGACGGGCGGGCCAAATCAACATTTCTCCCAGCGTGGTCCAAACCGAGGTCCCGGTTTCGTCCGACGCGGAGCGCTCGTGCAGTTCGTAAAGCGCCCGGCCGCGCGCGACGTTGACGATGAGCCCGGACAAAAGGCCCAAATACACCCCCGAGGAGACGAAGCGCATGCTGACGTCGAAATTATTGTGGCCGAGCATGCCCATGAAGGAAACGATCACGCCGATCAGATCGAACGCGCGGGGGGGCGGACGACCATCCTTGAGCATGGCTGTCGTCGTCAATTGACCCAAGGAACGGAAGCCCACGACCAAAGTGCTCAGGATCAGCCAGATAAAAATACCGAAGCCGAGAATGCCGTTGTCGAATAGTTGCTCGAGATATTCATTTTCGGAATGGTCGGTCTCGGTATTATGTTTACCCTCGATATGGAAAATCGACGGCCGCCGAAACGCCGGATAAATCGGAGGGAAAGAACCGATGCCCGTCCCGGTCCACGGCTGGGTGCGGATCATCTCCCAGGTGGCCTCCCATGTAAACAAACGGAAGTTGATCGAAACGACGCGCGAGGAAAGGTCCTTGGCCGTGTAGCCGACAAAGCCGAAAACGAGAGCCCCGACGACCCCAAGGATCTGTTTGCGGTAGGGCTTAGTCTGCTCCGAGAAGAAAATAAGGGCGATCGCTCCGAAGATGGCGCAGACCATGGCGAAACCGAGCCAAGCGCCCTTGGTTCCGGTCTTGATCAGATTGAGCAGCAGCATCGCCATAAGAACGATGTGAGACCATCGCCGCGTCTTGAACCACTCCATAAGAATAATGGGGAACATGATGACCAGGAAATCGCCGTAGAAATTGGGATTCCCGTAGGTCGAAAACACACGGTCGCTGAAGGCTCCGCGCCAGACGAAGGGGTCGATGCCCTTGCCAATGCCGCGGGGAAACGCCGAGTTGTCGATAAACTGCAGAGTGCCGTAGCCGATCGCGATCCACGCGGTCCAAATCAGCATCTTGAACAGGCGCCGGACCGCGTCCTCATCGAGTTCGTAGATCACGATCAGCGACACGGTCATATAGAACATGTGACGCAGGAAAAAATCGGTGCTCGACATGTGGTAAGGCGCCTTCATGTAGGAAAATATGCCCCAGCCTAGGTAGGCCAAAAACGGAGCCAGGCAGACCAAATCGTCTTTATTCAGGGCATGGCGTCCGGCCAAGGCCAGGCGCGCCAACCACATGGTCAGCAGGCCCACGCCGCCCATCTGCATCATGGTGATTTTGACTTGCGCCGAGTCATAGGTGCGCAGGAAAAACAAGGATGAGATGAGGAGGTACAGCATGGGTAGCCAGGCGACGACCATCCGATGCGCGTACATTTCGGCGTCGGCCACGTGTTTTCTCCGGAGTTCAGCCATGGGCGTCAATTCTACCTTTTAGAACGAGCCTATCAAGCAGGGCCGCGGCGAATACGATCATCACCATCATGGCCGGCAAGCGAAAACGAATGACCACGAACACAAGCACGTAAGCCAGGGTCCAGAGCCCCGCCGCGGCATAAAGAGCGAGAAGGTCCCGCCACCGTTTTCGGAATATGAACATTCCCATCAGCCCGAGGGGGATCGCCAGGCCGTCGGACAAAAGGCTGGCCCAGAATATCTGATTGTAGCCGTGCGAGTAGACTCTCTCGTAAGGAACAAGGCGCCACAGCTTGACGACGCGATGGGCGACGATGCCGGCGTAGCGCAATGGGTTCTGAAGAACCCAGCGCCTGCCCGCGGCCTTGAACCAGTCGTTGGCCCCCACATAATCCTTCTTCTCGAGCCGCTCCAAACCGACGCGATAGTCGGGGTCGGAGCTGAGAATACGCGTCTCCTCTTCGGTGCCGAACGCCTCGGGAGGGACGATCATGCCCTGGTAGAATTGCTTTCCTCCATGAATGTTCGTCAGAACGGGAACGCCGAAAATGCGGTAGTTGCGTATCGGCCATGGGGCGTAAAGGACCCCCAGCACGATGTAATAGAACACCGCGTGCCGCGCGGCATCCATCAGGCCCTGACGGGCCAAGAGGATCAATGGAACCAACCCCAAAAAGACGAGGGTGATGGGATTTGTCAGGCTGATGGCCGCGGCGCCAAGACCGCAGACAACGGCCCACTTCGCCGTTCGTTTGTCCTGCCACTCCAAGAGGCACCACAGCTCCAGGGCCACCAAGAACGTCATGAAAGTCTCCCGGATAGCCCAGCCGCAGTAGTAGATCGAATAGGGGTAAACGACCCAAAATGCCAGGGCAATAAATCCCGCGGTCTCGGAAAACAGCCGTCGACCCAATAAAAAGGCGAACGCGCAGGTGGCGGTGCTTAAAACGACGTTGACTATCAAGACCAGAGCCGGTTTCACGCCGAAAATCAGGTAAAAAAGAGCGATAAAAAATGGGAATCCTGGAGGGCGGTCCAGGCTGGGTTCTCCCTTGTCCACGGAAAACTCTCCCCATTCCACGAGGCCGGCCGCCAAGCCGGTGTAGTTATCGGCATCGAGAATATTGACGGGATGCGGGTGGGTGTAAAAATACCACACAAAGGCCGTTCGAATAACCAGGGCCGCGCCCAGCAGGCAGACGAGGAGAGGCCTTCTTTTCACTCCCCCATGATATTGAATTGGTTCGACTTAGGCCAGATGAAGGACTCCTTGATCATGCTTCCCATAGATACTAGTATGCCGAACACATGAAATCGCCAGACCCCAAAGGCCGGCCGACCGTCAGCGTCATCATGCCGACCCTCAACGAGATCGAGGGAGTGCGCTGGGTCATGCCGCGCTTCGACAAACGCTGGATCGACGAAATCATTGTCACCGACGGAGGCTCGACCGACGGGACGATCGAGTATTGCGAAAGCCAGGGCGCGCGCATTCATCGGCAAAAAAAGAGGGGTTACGGCAGTTCCATCCTGGAAGCCCTGGAGATCGCGAAGGGTGATATCATCGTCGAGATCACCGCCGACGGCAGCTCCCTGCCTGAAAAAATACCCAGCCTGGTCTCCAAGCTCGTAGAGGGTTATGACCTCGTTCTCGCCTCGCGCTACCGCGACGGCGCCGTCAGCGACGACGATGATTTCCTGACCGGGATCGGCAACTGGATGTTCACGACGCTGACCAATCTCCTGTTTGGCGGATCCATGACGGACGTCCTCGTGGGCTATCGCGCCTATAAACGGAAAAGCCTGGACCTCTTGAACATGGACGCCCCGGGGCTCGAATGGGTTTCGCAAAGCAGCATCCGATTCTTGAAATCCGGGTTAAAAATCGCGGAGATCGGCATCGATGAGCCCAAACGCATCGGTGGGCAAAGGAAGATGCTCCCGTTTAAGACAGGCTGGACGATTTTGCTCTTGACCTTGAGGGAGAGGTTGCGCGCGGCCCCAACTGTTCGCGATACCACGCAACCGTCCGTCTCAGACCTTCCTCGAGGCAGACCCGCGCCTTGAAGCCGACGAGCCGCTCGGCTTTTCTCGTGTCGCAGGCTCGGCGAGGCTGACCGGAGGGCTTGGTCGGATCGAAAACAAGGCGCGCTTTGGAGCCGCAAGCCTTGACCACGGCCCGGGCCAAATCGGCAATTGAGATTTCGTCGGCGGAACCGATGTTGACCGGGTCCGCCTTGGGGTAGCGTTCGGCGACCTCGAGGAGGCCGCGGGCGAAATCCTCGACGTAGAGGAAAGCGCGCGTGACCTTCCCGTCTCCCCACACCGGCACGGGGTCCTCCCCCGAGAGAATGCGCCGCACGAGCGCGGCGATGACGTGGGATTTTTCCAAATCGAAGTGGTCTCGGGGACCGTAGGCATTGTAGGGCCGGACGATAGCGACCTCCATGCCGAACTCTTGGGAATAGGTCCGGCCCAAAAACTCGTTCATGCGCTTAGCCCAGCCGTAGCCTTCGTTGGTTTCCTCGGGCGACTCGCGAAATCCTTCCGTTTCCGGGGTCGGGATCGCGCACAACCGGGGATAGACGCAGGCGGAGCTCACGACCAAGAATCGGCCCACGTTTTCGCGGCGCGCCGCGTCGATGACGTTGAGGCCCAGCCGCATATTGTCGAGAAACATGCTGCCGTTGTGCTTCATATTGTAGCCCACGCCCGCGACCACCGCCGCGAGATTGAGGACAACATCTTGTCCGCGGCACACGCGACGGCAGGCCGCCAGGTCGCGCAGATCGGCTTTGAGAACGCGGACGTCCTTTATCACGGCGGATAAATTGCGCCGATGCTCCCCGGTCATCAAGTCGGCGACGGTGACACGCACGCCCGGCGCGTGCTTGAGGAGGGTTTCGACGAGGTGGCTGCCGATGAACCCCGCGCCGCCGGTCACGAGAACTCGTTTATGATTCCAAAAAGTCATAAGCCATCCTTTTGCCTCGGCAAGTGAGCCAAGCTGCCGAGCGCGATCGCCAGAGACATCAGCACCGTTGCGCTGATCACGGCTAAAGCCCCGGCAAGGACCCAGGCCCAATGCCGGGTGATGTGTCCCGTCGAGGCATATTGGACGATCGTGGGCCAATTGATTCCGACTCCGAATATCCCGAGCGCCACGCCGCACGCGGCGGCGCCTTCGCGCACGAACGCGGAGTCGATCAGCGAGGCTGGCCGTCTCAGCGCGGCGTTCGAGGCCTTTTGCGCCAAAATGCCGAACGCCGCGAAGGCGACCGAACACGTCGACAGGGTCAGCACCGTCAGCAGGCGGTAAATCATCCAGTCCTCAAGGCGCCCCTGAAGCGCGTAGTGACGCACGGGCAGCAAACTCAAGGCCAGCGCCCCGACCGCGAATATCCCGGCCAAAGGCCCGAAGACGCGCATGGGAAAATAAGCGAAGACCGTTCCCAAGATGACGCGCAAAAATCGCACGCCGTCGCCGATGACGCTGAGTTTGGACTCGCCGACGCGCTCGGAATAAGGAATCGGGGACTCCACGAGTCGAGCCCCCATGCAGGCGGCGCGCGCCGTCATGGCGGGCGTAAAATTAAGTCCCGTGGGAAGAGGGGCCAGGCGGGGCAGCAGAGCGCGGCGAAAGACCCGCATGCCGCTGGCGGTGTCCGTCATGCGCACCCCGGTCAGGCTCATCAACAGCAGCGCGTAAAGGCGGTTCCCGAAGGCGCGCACCGCGGGCATGTGCGAACCCGAATGAAGGCGCGCTCCCACGGACAGATCCGCGTTCTCACGGCGCAAAGCCTGGATCAGACCCGTAAAGGCCAGGGGATCGCAGGTTCCGTCCGCGTCCAGGAAGGACAGAAGATCCCCTGAAGCCGCATGAAATCCGGTCATCAACGCGGCGCCATAACCTCGATTTTTTTCGTGAACGACCAGTTTGGCCTGCGTCCATTGAGAGGCCTTCAGCCGCGTCTTGTCGCGGGACCCATCGTCGACGATGACGACCTCCACGGCGGAGAGTTGAGCCTCCTTCATCAGCACGACGCGCGCCTCGAGGCACCGTCGCAGGATATCATCGACGGCGTCTTCCTCATTGTAGGCGGGAATCACGATCGAAAGACTCTCGCCGCTCATGGCTTGACCCCCACACAGAGAAGCGACAAACCCGCGGGCGGTCCGAACAGGCGCTCCAACCGAAACAGCCATGGCGCCGCGCGATCGAAAATCCCCATTTGTCCCTCGGGAAGGTCCTTGCGCCGCAATAAGGTGCCGTTGATCCACCAGCCTGCGATCCCGAAAAAATTAAACCGCGCCTCATGCTCCAGGAGAAACCCGGCGTCTTTCATGAGCGAACGCAACTCCAACTTCTCATACCGGCGGAAATGCCCGTCACTGGAATCTAGGGGATTAAACAGCCATTTATGAGCCGGCACCACCAAAATCAGGCGCCCGCGTGTCTTCAGCATTCCATAAAAACGGGACAGAGCGGCCTTATCATTCTCAATATGCTCAAGAACGTTCATGCACACGATGGTATCAAAGGAGCGGTCCTTGAGCGAATCGGGAATACCGGCGCCCATGTCGGCCACCACGGATTCCAATCCCGGACGTTTCCCGAGACGCTGGCGCGCGTGCGTCACGAATTCAGGGACGATGTCGACCCCAAACACCCGCCCCCGGGACAGCAATTTCTCGGTGAAAATACCGATTCCCATGCCGATTTCAAGGATCTCTTCTCCGAGAAATGGGGCGACTCGGGACCACACCTCGTCGTTGAAGCGAGAGGCCTGGGACAAAGTCTCCAGTCGGAGCAAAGTGGTCACAACCGGCTCCGGCGGCCCTTCAGTTTCGACAACATCCGCGCGTAAGCGGGAGCCAGGCGCAGAGCCGAGGCCTTGGATCTGCCATCGATTCGCATCTCATAGCGAAAGGGAATTTCCGCAACTCGGCCTCCCAGCGAGAGCAGCCCGACGAGCAGCTCTTGTTGAACGGTGAAATTAGGAGCGTCGGACAGGGCGCACGCGCCCCGAGCCAGCTCGGTGCGATAGAGGCGAAACCCCCCCGAGGAGTCTTGCACCGGAAGCTCGAGCACCCATTTCGCGACGATGTTGAGACAACGGCTTAATAGATGACGCGACAACGGCATGACGGCCGATCCGCCCGGAATATAGCGGGAAGCGATAATCAAATCCGCGCTGTCACGCTTGGCCCACATCTCGGTCAAAACCTCGGGAGGATGGGATCCGTCCGCGTCGACCACCGCAACCCAAGGAGCGCGCGCGGCGCACAGTCCCTCGCGCAGCGCGGCGCCAAAGCCCCGCCCCTCCTGGGAAATCACCCGCGCTCCTTGCTCGCGGGAAACGCGAACGGTCCCATCTCTGGATTGTCCATCGACGACGATAATCTCGCCGACCACCCCGAGGACGTTGAATGCCGCGCGCAGGCGAGGCAAGACCTGGCGCAGGGAGCCTTCCTCGTCAAGCGCCGGCAAAACAATCGATAAGTCGAAGTGATCGCTCATGGCGTTGAATAAACCGCGTAAAGGGCCAGGTACAACGAGGGCGAGGCCACCGCGATGGCCAGCGTCGCGGCCCGAAACATGGCGTCGCGGCCCGCGGGCAGGCCGCGCAACCCTTCGCTCCAGCAGCGCGCGGCCTCCACCGGACGAGCGCGAAGCGCCTCGAGAAGAACCCGTCGTTTCCAGACTTCAAGCCGTTCCGCGTCGACGGCCGACTGAGCCCGGGTCAGGCCCGCCTCCTCCAGCCACCGCTGCCGGTGGGAGCCGAAATTGGCTCGATCGATGAAGTCCCGTTCAAGCTTGCGGGGGTCTTCATAGTTTCCGGCGCACCAATTCCCTCCATGCACGCGGTGCAGGCCCAGAACCATCGGGATATTGGCGATCTCTCCAAAAAATAAAGCGCGAACGGTCAGAAAATCATCGAGGTAATAGAAAAGATCCTTGGGTATGGGCAGACACTTCAGCAAAACGTCGCGGCGGAAGGCCAAGCCCGAGGTCGCCGTGAATTCCGCTCGCCCGGAGCACACGTCGTCAATACGGTACCGAGACGGCCACGCCGGGAAGCGGCGGGGCAAGGGAACCAACGAGGCGTCCGCGTCATGCAGGAAATGCTGCACGCACACGACCTTGGGGTCCTCGAAGCCGGCAAGAACCTCCCTCAGTTTCCCCGGCAAAAAAACATCATCGGAATCGAGCAGGCACACCAGATCGCCGCGCGCCGCGGCTATCCCGACATTGAAGGCCGTCGCCTGACCCTGTTGTTCCTGGAGGATGGCCCTGACCCTGGAGGAATAGGACTCCAGAATGACGCGAGAATCGTCGGTGGAGCCATCATCGACGACGATGACCTCAAGTTCCGAATCGGAAGATTCTTGGGCCAGGACCGAGTCGAGCGCCTGGCGTAAAAAGCGTCCGTAGTTGCGGTTGTCGATGACGACGGATATTTTCGCCGACATCGCCGCCTAGGACGAACCGTGTTGCTGGAAGATGATTTGGGTTCCTCCCGTCTCAAAACGCACGGGAACCCGAAGAAGGCCCTTAAGGCGCTCTTGTATTCTCGGATGATCCTCGGGACGGGCGAAAAACACCATGAACCCCCCTCCGCCCGCGCCGAGCAGCTTGCCGCCGAGAGCCCCCGCGGACTTCGCCGCGGCATACGCCTCATCGGTCTGCGGAGTCGATATTTTAGAGCTCAGCCCTCTCTTGAGCTTCCAGCCCTCGTCTAATAGACGGCCAAAGCCATCCAAATTCTCGCTCCCCTCGAGAAGACGGATCGACTCGTCGACCATCTCGCACATGGTCTTAAGCTCTTTCGTTTTATCGGGTATCCGATCGATCTGCTCCTTGGCGATCTGCGAGGCGATCCGAGAGAAGCCTGTAAAATACAGCAATAGATGGTTCTGCAGCAGCTCGAGGCGTTCGGGGCTCAGCGTAATGGGAGACGTTTGGACTTCGCCATCGGCACGGAAATCAATGCGCCGAAATCCCCCGAGGGCCGCGATGACCTGGTCCTGGCAGCCCACGTTCTCACGCAGAACCTCCTGCTCGATATGAATGGCCTCCAGGGCCAGCTGCATCTTGGCCGCCGCGGTCGATTTGAGGGCGCTCAGGGCGTGCAGAAGACCCACCGCGAAAGCCGAGCTGGAACCCAACCCGGTCCGCGCGGGAAGGTCTCCGTCATGATGGATCTCGACCCCCTCCTCGACTCCGCGCTCTTTGAGGATGGCTCGAACCGCGGGGTGTTCGATCTCGTCATGACTGTGCACATTCTCGATCTTGGAATAAAGAATCCGGCTTTTATGCTCGAAGAAGGGCGGAAGGTAGCGGCAGGTGATGTAGCAGTACTTATTGATCGATGTCGACACAACGGCCCCGCCGTTGCGTCGAAACCACGCTGGATAATCCGTTCCTCCCCCGAAAAAAGAGATTCGAAAGGGCGTGCGGCTGATGATCATGTCTTAGTTGTTCCCGTAAGGATTCTTGCGCAGGACCGTGTAGCACTTGATGAGCTCGCGGACCCCGTCTTCCAGGCTCCAATCCGGGCGATAGCCGGTCGACAATATCCGAGCGTTGGAGACGATATAGTCTCTCTTATCGGGGTCCTCGCCGATAGGCGCTTCCATGTAGCAGAATCCCGGCACGATCTTGGCGATCACCGCGCACAACTCGAGCTTGGAGAGATTGGCGTCCTCGAGACCCACATTGTATGGGCGCCCGCGCATCGAGGAAAACTTCGAGATCCCATGAAGGAAGGCCTTGGCGATATCGCGAACATGGATGTAATTGCGCTTGAAGTGTCCCTCGAAGATGACGACCGCCCGGTCGGTCACCGCTCGCTGGACGAAATCATTGACAAGAAGATCCGTGCGCATGCGCGGGGAAGCGCCGAAGGCGGTCGCCAAGCGGAAGGTGATTGAGTTGCCGCGCTCGAGGACGATTTTCTCGGCCTCGACCTTGGTCTTGCCGTAATACGAGATGGGCCTGAGGGGGCTGTCCTCGGTGCAGAATTTCCCCTTCTCGCCGACCCCGTAGCCGCTATTGGTGACCGGATAGAGGATCATTTGCCCGCGAGAAGACAGCCGGCTGAGCATGCGCACGGAATCAAGGTTGATGGTCTTGGCCCCGACGCGGTCTCTGTCGCAAATGGGGGCGCCGACCAGGGCGGCCAGGGGGATCAGGATATCGTGTTCACGGATCAACGGCTTCATGAGGGCCTGATCGCGACAATCCCCTCGCACGATGCTGAGCCGGTCGTCGGCGCACATGTGCAGAAGGCTGTTTTGCCCATACATAAAGCTGTCGACGACGGTCACGGAAAACCCGCGCTGAAGCAGCGCCTGCGTCATCACGGAGCCGATATAACCCGCGCCGCCCGTCACAAGAACTTTCGCCGTTTTTTTGGCCATAGATTAAATCGTCTCCACGGCGGCTTGCTTGGCCGCCTCGCGCCGCCAATGCTCCAGAAGGTGGCGCAAACTGTCGTCGAAATCGTAGCGCGGTTTCCAACCCGTGGCTCGCCGAAATTTTTCGACGCAAGGGATTTGCAAGGTCACGTCAGCCGGACGCAGCAAGCCCGGCAAAAGCTTCTTCGCGATGGGAACGGAACTCAGCGCCTCCAGGCGCTTGAGGCATTCTCCGACCGTCATGGTGGTGGTTCCGCCGATATTGTACGCTTCGCCGGGAATGCAATAGAGAATGGCGTCCCAATAGGCCCTCACTGCGTCGCGCACGTCGATGAACGTCCGCACCGAATCCAAATTGCCATGCGTCAGCTCTTTGAGCAGGCCGCGCTCGATGAACGCGATTTGACGGGCGAAGGACGTCGCGAAAAGGTCGGCTCGCCGGGGATTGAAGTAGGTGAACATGCGGGTGCGGATGATCTTCATCCCATAGCTTTTGAAATAGCTCCAGCCCAAAAGATCCTGGGCCGTCTTGGATACGGCGTATGGGCTGACGGGACGCAAGGGGGCCGACTCCTTGATGGGAACATCCTTCGGGTCCACCTGGCCATACACCTCGGAGGTGCTGCACAACTGCACGACGGCGTCGGGCCTGACCAAGCGCACCGCCTCCAGGAGATGGCTGGTTCCGATGATGTTGTTGTTGAGAACGGCGGTGGGCGTGATGAAAGACGTTCGGACGTTGGCATGAGCGGCCAGGTGAAAGATCGCGTCGGGCTTGGACGTCTCGAGAACCGCCAGCACGGAGGAAAGATCGAGCAAATCCGCCTCGTGAACGAGGACCTGCGCCCGGACGCCGCTTAGATTTTGAGCTGTGCTGCGCCAGCGCGCCAGACCGTGGATCTTGACCTCGGGATGGTGCTCGGCGATGTGTTCGGCGAGGTAGCTTCCGCCGGACCCGGCGACGCCGGTGATCAAAACGGAGCGGACCGCTTTAAGATTTTGCCGTTTCACAAGCCCTCAAGACGACGTCGGAGATGAAATTCACGTCCTTGGACGTCAACGACGGATGGTTGGGCAGAAAGAAGCCGCAATGGTGGACGCGATCGGCGAAAGGAAAGTTCGCCTTTCCGTAGCGCCTGGACCAGAACGGGTGCAGCCCCAGGTTTCCGGCCGAAAAAATGCGCGTTTCGATCCCGTTGTCCACCAAAGCCGCGACGATGTCGCGGCGTTGGGCCCGGTCGCGAGCCAGCATCCCGAAGGAAATACTGCTGATGCGCGATTGGGAATCGAAAAGCTGGGTGTAGAAACGCCCCCCCAGGCGCCGGCGATAGAGCAGATGATTCTTTTCGCGCCCCTCGATGAAAGAATCCAGCTTTTCAAGCTGCCCCAACCCGATGAAGGCGTTGAGGTCGGTGGAGCGGAGATTGAATCCCGACTCATAGAACACGAAGGGCTTATGGAAGTCGTCGATTCGATGTTTGCGGGTCAAGGCCGTATGCGCCGCGGGATCAAGGTCCTTGCTCCAGCCGTGGCTGCGCAGCATGAGGAGGAGATCGTAAAGTCGCTTGTCGTCGGTGGACACCATGCCGCCTTCGATAGTCGACATTTGGTGTCCGAAGTAGAACGAAAAGCTGGCCATGTCCCCGAAGGTGCCCACCTTGCGGCCCTTATAAGCCGAGCCAAGAGCGGCGCAGGCGTCTTCCATCAGCGTGAACCCGTAACGCGCTTGCAGCCGGCGCATTTCATCCATCTTGTGCGGCACTCCCAGGACCTGAACCATCATGACCGCCGCGGGGCGGTGCTTGCGCAGCAACATTTCGAGATGGGTCAAGTCGAGCCCGAACGTTTCCGGGTCGGCCTCGCACATCAGGGGAGTAAAGCCGAACTGAATGGCCGGAGCGATGGACGTCACCCAGCCCACGCTAGGGACCACCACTTTATTATTCTTGAGTTTGCCCGAAAGCAGCAGCGAGTAGTACATCAGCAAGTTGGCCGAGGAGCCGGAATTACAGAACACGGAATATTTGCGCCCCAGCCAGCGGCTCCATTTGTTTTCAAACTCCACGGTCCTGGGGCCTTTGGTCAGATGCGGATAGGTTTTCAGCCAGCCGATCAAGCGGCGGATGTCCTGTTCGTTGATGGTGTCTTCGGCCAGGTGGTACTTGATCATCAAAAAGGTCCTTTAAACGTCGTGGTCAGCGCGGGCACCTCGAGGTTCGCGCTGCTCAATCCCAGCAGAGCGAGCGCCTCCGCGGCGATCGTCCTCGCGTTGGGATAAAACGCGGTCTCCAGCGGCTTGCTCACGGGACAAGTGACGGGCGCGGTGCCGATGCGCCGGATCGGGCGCCTCAAGGCCGCCCAAGCCTTTTCCGCGGCCAGCGCCGCGATTTCGGCCGAGACTCCGCAGCTCGTCCAGCCCGAATCCACGACCAAAAGCCTTCCCGTTTTTCGGACCGAGGCCAGAATCGTTTCCTCGTCCAACGGAACTAAAGTCACGGGATCGATGACCTCCGCCGAAATGCCGCGACTTTCGAGAAACTCCGCCGCCTTCAGGCTCTCCACGGCCATATACGCGTTGGCCACGATCGTCACGTCCTTTCCCTCTCGACGGACTGCGGCCAGGCGGAAGGCGATGGCCGCGGGCGGATCGGGGACATGTCCCGATAAATCATACAGCAGGCGATGCTCGAATAGGATCACGGGGTTGGGGTCGGCGATGGCCGCCAGCATCAGCCCCTGCGCCTCGGCCGGAGTCGTGGGCATCGCCACCTTCAACCCCGGAACATGCATGAAAAACGATTGAATGCTTTGCGAGTGCTGTGCGCCTTGCCCCCAGCTGCGGCCGATGGCCGCGCGGATGACCAGAGGCACGCTCATTTTCCCGCCGAACATGTAATGCCACTTCGCGGCGATATTGCACAACTGATCCATCGCCAAGTAAAGGAAATCGGCGCGAATGTGAACGTGGATGGGCTTCATCCCGTTGAGAGCCGCGCCCACGGCGATGCCGGTCATGGCCCCTTCGGAAATGGGCGTGTCGAACACCCGGTCCTTTCCGAACATCTCAACAAGGTTCTTCGTGCTGCCGAAAACGGCCTTATGGTCGTCGACCCCGATGCCCATGATGAACACGCTGGGGTCGCGCTCCATGGCATAAATCAGCGCCTCGCGAATCGCCTCTCCGTATTTGAGGGTCTTCATGCGGGCGGAACCTCTTTGAAAACGTCCGCATACAGCCGTTCGGGGGCGGGGAACGCGGCCCCCTCGGCGAACGAAACGGCCGCGTCCACCTCCGCCGCGACGTCATCGGCGATCTTCGCCAAAGCCTTGCGTTTGGCCCCCCAGCGTTTGACCAAGTCGGCCGCCAAGGCCTTGATCGGGTCGTTCTTTCGGGTGAGGGCCTCTTCTTTGGGATAGCGATAGGCCTCCTGGAAGTCGCGCTCCAAGCCCACGTGCGCGCGCCCGCGATAGGTCATGTACTCGAGCAGAACAGGCCCGGCGCCCCGGCGGGCTTTCTCCAATCCCGCCGACATCGTGCGATAGACCGCAATCGCGTCGTCCCCGTTGTAGCGCCGCCCCTTGAGCCCGAGCCCCTCGGCAAGACGGCACAGGCGGGTCTGTTTATGGCGATCGGACACCCTCGAGTGAATCGCGTACCGGTTGTTTTCCAGGACGTAAACGATGGGAAGCGCCTTCAACACCGCGAAGTTGACGCTTTCGAAAAACACGCCTTCATCGATGGCTCCGTCCCCAAAAAAGGCGACGGCGACGCGGCCGTCCTTGCGCATGCGTGAGGCCAAGGCGTCTCCCGTCGCCACGGGAATCGTGCTAGCGACGATCGCCGAGCATCCGATGAGTCCCGCCTCGGGAGCGACCAAATGCATGGACCCGCCCTTGCCGCGAGCGCAGCCGGCGTCTTTGCCGTACAACTCGGCGAACATCCCCTTGAGGTCTCCCCCCTTGGCGATATAAATGGCATGGCTGCGGTAAGTGCCGTGAAGGTGATCCGTCGGCCGCATGGCCCGGCAAACTCCCGCGGCCACCGCCTCTTGCCCGATGGACAGGTGGACCGGGCTTTGAATTTTATCGGAAGGATAGATAGCGATGACCCTTTCTTCAGACACGCGTATCGTGAGCATGGTCCGATACAAGCCTAAAGCGAGGTCCGCCGAGATGGCTTTCAAGCGGCTGTATTATAGCTCAGACATGAGCCGCGGTGGGCGCGTACGCGGCCGACAAGCTATACTACCCTGCCTCGCCAAAGCGGATATTCATGGACAGCCATTCCTGCGACTACGTCATCATCGGCGCCGGGGCGACCGGCACGGCGCTGGCCCGGGCTTTGGCCCGCCGCGCTCCCAAAGCCGTGATTCGGGTGCTCGAAAAGGAAGACGACGTCGCCAAACACACGAGCGGGAAAAACAGCGGCGTCGTTCACGCCGGCTTCAACCAGAAGCCGGGGACTCTCAAGGCCCGCCTCTGCGTCGAGGGCAACCGCCTGCTCAAGGACTTCTGTCGTACGCGCAGGGTCCCATTGCTGGAGGACGGGATCCTGACCATGGCCCGCTTGGATTCCGATATCCCGGTCCTGCAGGAACTGCTCAGGCGCGGCACAGAAAACGGCGTCGAGGGTCTCCGTCTTCTGGAGCCCTCCGCCATCGCCGCTCTCGAACCCCATGCCTTGGGATGCGCCGGATTGCACGCTCCCAGCGGAGCCAACGTCGACAGCGCCGCCTACGTCCGCGCCTTGGCCCAAGAAGCTCGGGAGGCGGGGGTTGTCTTTCATTTCAATCACAAGATCGACACGATGGAGGAATCCTCGGACGGTGTCTCCGTGCGGGCCGGCTCGCTGACCATCCGCGCGCGCAAGGCGATCAATTGCGCCGGGCTTCACGCCGACCGCATCGCCCATCTCCTCGGCGCCGGTCTTGACTACACGATCGTGCCCTTTCGGGGCGAGTATTACTACCTAAAACCGGAGAAAGCCGGCATTCTACGCTCGATGGTGTATGACGCCCCGAGCCTGCGGTATCCCTTTTTGGGCATCCACTGGACGCGGCTGGCCGGAGGACGGGTTAAAGTGGGCCCTAACGCGATCATCGCCCTGGGGCGCGAGGCGTACGACTGGAGCCAATCGAGTCCGTCGGACGGTTTGGAAATGGTCGGCAACCCCCGATTTTGGAAAATGCTCGTGAATTGGGAATTCCTTCGTCTCCTTTCGTCGAATCTGAAAACCTCTCTCAGCAAGGACGCCTTTCTGCGTCAAGCCTCCGGTCTGATCCGCGGCGTCGCGCCGGAGGACTTCGGCGCCGGAAGCTCGGGCATCCGCGCCCAGCTTGTCGATCGTCGCGGACGCCTGTGCGACGACCTGATTTTAGAGGACAAAGGCGCCTGCCTCCACGTCCTCAACGTCGTCTCTCCCGGGCTGACGTGCTCGCTGCCGTTTGCGGACTATTTAGCCGATCGACTGCGCTGATATGCCCTCATCAGACCCCGGGACTTGGAACGTTCTCGTCATGACGCCGGCCAGCTGCGCCCGCTACAACCACACGCGCATCCTCCACAAGCATTGCCGCGCCGTGACGGAATTCAATTTCATCGAGGCGCTCAAGCGGCTGGGCCTTGCCGACACGAAAAACCTTCTCTCGCGCATAATCTCCGAAAAGAAAATAGACGTTTTTTTCATCTCCATGTACGGAGACAGTTTTCTTTTGGGTCCTGAATTCCTGAGAACTTTAAGGCAAAAAACGAAAATCGTCCTCTGCTGCTGGGATGACGACGTCCATTTCGACACCCACTCCAAACATTACGCGACGAGTGTCGACGCCGTGGTCACGACCGATTATTTTTCCCTTGCCGCCTATCGCGAACTCGGCGTGCCGGCGATTCTGTGCTTCGTCAATCTTTCCAAAGACATGCACCCTCCGCTCGGCTTGGTCCGCGACATCGACGTCTCCTTCGTCGGAAACTGCGCCAAGGCGGACCGGAAAGCCTATCTCGATTTCTTGGAAGACAACGGGGTCAAGGTCAAGCGGTTCGGCTTCGGCTCGACCAACGGCTTTCTCTCGGACGAGGAAATGATCCAGGTCTTCAACCGCAGCAAGATCAATCTCAACTTCAGCCGGCTCGAGTACGTCGACTGGATCCACGGCCCCTCTCCCGCGTCGAAACGCGCCATGGGACACAAAGGGCGCCCGATCGAAGTCGCCATGACGCGCTCGTTTTGCCTGAGCGAGAGCTATCCCGCCCTGACGCATGTCTTCGAGATCGGAGCTGAAATCGACGTCTTTACCGACAGGAATTCCCTGCTGGAGAAAGTCCGCCATTATCTCGCGAATGAAAAGCAGCGGGAGGCTGTCGCCGGCCGCTCCTATCTCCGGGCCATGCGCCAATATGAAGATGACGTGTTCTTCCCCCGGCTGGCCCTCGAGCTCAACGCCGCCTTCAACCGGCCCGAGGAAGTCTCGCCGTTGAAGGGCGAAGACCCTGATTTCCTGGAAAGGCGGGTCAACGATCTCGTCGTGCACGGACTGTCACGGCTGCTTCACGGCCAACTGCGCGGCACGGCGTCCATTGTCCGCGAACTCATTGCCTGCGACCCCGAGATCCGCCGCCGCGGCCTGTCCGGGGGCGTGCGCCGCAGCCTCGACATCCTGCGCAGAAAGTACTGTAATCCCTGCGGATGACCGAGTACGCGTTCCTGACCTTCGGCTCGCTTTTCGCGATCGTCGACCCGTTCGCGGCGATCCCCACGTTCCTGGCGATCACGGCCAACGACACCGCCGAACAGCGCCGCCGCATGGCCAAAACCGCCTGCATCACCTGCGCGGGCGTGATGGCCCTGTTCGCCTTCATGGGGCCGTTTGTGTTCCAGTTGTTCGGAATCACTTTGGCCGCGTTCCAGATCGCCGGCGGATTGGTGCTTCTGCTGTCTTCGCTGGATATGATCCGCGCTCAAAAATCTCCTATGCGGGAAACCCCGGAGGAAGTCGCCGAAGGAATGAGCAAGGATGATATCGCCATCACCCCTCTGGCGGTCCCGCTGTTGGCGGGTCCCGGAGCCATTACCACGTCGATCGTGCTGGCCGGGCGGGCGGCGAGCGTCCCGCAGAAAATCGTGTTTTACGTCTTAATCGGACTGGTCGCCCTGAGCAGCTACTGGGTGCTCACCTTGGCCGCCGACAGCGCCAAAAAATTATCCCCCACGCTTCTAAACATCATCACCCGCCTCATGGGTCTTTTGCTCGCGGCCATCGGCGTGCAGCTCATCCTGTCCGCCCTCAAGATCGGATAGCCCGGAATCTTCAGTTGACTCTCTGCGGATGAGGGAACTGCGTTCGGATCGTCCCTTGTCGGGATCGCTCGGGTTTGACCCT
>ERZ1292633.1921-Hain-H41-02um-R1-1921-length-21761-cov-8_pt1 | contig 21761 bp, 20 predicted proteins | sample MGYA00564406_ERZ1292633 | MGnify/ENA primary metagenome ERZ1292633 (study PRJEB36523, sample SAMEA6512639) | groundwater metagenome | collected 2019-01-08 | study: AquaDiva: Metagenomics assemblies of 32 groundwater samples
AGCCGCAGGCGAGACGATTGTCAAAATTTTTAAAAGAAAATAATTTAATTCAAATTTGTTCACACAGATCGTCCCGAAAACAGATCTGAATTCCCGGAAGTTTTCATTTTGTGGTCATTTTGAAAATATGCAGTCAATTCTTTTGGAAAGAGATCATCAAATTGTCAGCCATTTGAATTTGTCCTTTCAACAAACCGAATTTAATAGACTGCATTGATTTATATTCTGTCAACTGGGCGATAGATTTCTCATTTTCACATGTAAACATGTACACTACAACGTACAGTGTTAGCTCAGAAGGCAATCACATATGAAATTATCCATTTTGGGAGCAGGGGCGTGGGGAACCGCCTTGGCTTTATGTTTTATTCGAAGAACTGATATTGATGTGACATTGATTACCATTGATGAAAAACATTTAGAAGAATTGGATACTTTTCAAGAAAATAAAACTTTTTTAGAAGGATTCCCGCTGCCAAAATCTGTTAAATTTTCTACGATCATCCCTAGGGACACTGATGTATTGTTTTCTGTCGGTCCAGCTCAAGAGATTGAATCAATCGCGCAACGTTTGGCCTATGATTTAGATCCGGCAACACCTGTTGTGTTTTGCTCGAAGGGAATATTTTTGAAAGATCATCATGGCTATTTGATGACGCAGTTAGCACAGCAGCACTTGAAAAATCCTATCCTTGTACTGTCTGGCCCCAATCTTGCGAAAGAAGTGGCTCTTGGTGTTCCCTCTGCAGCTACATTAGCCAGTGCAGATCTAGAATTGGCGCATGAATTGGCTGAAAAGCTACAGCACAACACAATGAAACTTCAGGTGTCAAACGATCCAATCGGCGTACAAATTTCTGGCAGCATGAAAAATGTATTTGCCATTGCCAGTGGTGTTTTCAAAGGTTGTCACGTAGGTATGAATGTACAATCTGCTTTTTATGTACAGTGCCTTTCAGAAATGGAAAAAGTTATGTCTCTGTATAACGGTTGTCGCGCTGACACATTGCACAGTTTAGCGGGGATTGGCGACTTAATTGCAACATGCTCTAGTCCAGATTCACGTAACATGTCTTTAGGCCTAGCATTAGCTAACGGAGAATCATATGCCAGTTATCAACAGCGCAAACATACCACAACGGAAGGATCGTTTACAGCAGATGTGCTTTGGAAGATCAAAAAAGATTTGACGCTGCCACTTTGTGATTTCGTTTATGAATCATTGTATGGTTCGTCGGATGAACCCATGATAGATCGTGTTAGCACCCTATTATCATCCAAAATGTATTTATCATCAGAGTTAGAAAAATAAGCGCAGACAAATCAACGGGCTAATTTACACAAACTAAACGGTTCAAACAAAACGACCGAGTATCTTGATTTTAGGATCCGTTAATTGCCAATTTTTTTTATCATTGGATTGAAGCAGTAATGCGCTGTAAACGACCGTGGTTACTCTTCGGAGTGAACCGATTTAATGTTGAGTGGTTGCTGCTTCAGTCGAAATTGGCGGATCCCCCAGATTCGAACGGCAGCTTGATCAAATAGTCTATGCTAAGATTATAATTTGATCTTGAAATCCAATCCAATCTTATGATCCGCTGCCTATTGTAAACACATCTACCCAAACGTCTTTCAACATGCTATAACATAACCAGGGGCGGTTAGCTCAGTGGTAGAGCGTTTCGTTTACACCGAAAGGGTCGGGGGTTCAAATCCCTCACCGCCCACCATCCATGCGGGTGTGGTGAAATTGGCAGACACGCCAGATTTAGGTTCTGGTGCCGCAAGGCGTGGGGGTTCAAGTCCCTCTACCCGCACCATTTTTATACGTTTTACTTTTTGTTTTTTGCGGCTCTTTCAGCGATGTAGTCTGCATAAGGTTTCGATACCGCTGAACGTGCATCCCAGTTCTTTTGGTAAACGGTGGCAACTTCCGGTTGATTTTCGATGATTACCAAGTTTTCAGAGTTTCTGTTTTCTGCGCCATCTGTCCAATTGTAAGATCCTGTTAATGTTGTTTTACCATCAATGATAATAATTTTGCAGTGTGCAATGGCTGGCCTGTGATCGATTTTAACGGAAATACCTGCTTCTGCTAAACGAGGCACAAATGTATAACCTGTTTGGCAAGTTTGCGTTTTATCAGCAAGAATAAAAACTTTTACGCCTCTTGTGTAGGCGCGTTGCAGAGCTTCGGCAATTGGTTTTCCAGTTAATTGATACGCTTGCATATAAATTGTTTTTTTGGCGGTATCAATTAATTGTACGATACGTCCAAAGCACTGATCCTTGGGTGGGCATAGGATTTCTACTTGTGATGTTTTTGCGATGATGCCATTTGTGATAGTTAGCTTTTCTGCACATAGGTGCAACAATGTAAAAATCAACATATAATTAATAATTTAATTTATTGTTAATTATATTATACTATAAATTATTTATAATTTGATATAAAACTTGAGAGCTCTAACCAAAATAGGGGGATTTTTCATAATTAGAACGTTCAACACGAATATTTCTTCCCATATGCTGTGTATTATTTAGTGCGTCAATTGCAGCTGTTTCTTGCGAAAGATCCTCTAATTCAATAAATGCATAGCCACGCATTCTGTTTTTTGTATGATCTTTTGGGATTGTTTTGTTTTTCACACCGCCAAATATTGCGAAAAGTTCGTCAATATCTTCTTTTGTTGCTTTGTATGAAATGTTACTAATGTAAATCGTCATGCTAACCCCTATGAAAAGTTTTATGAAACAAATCGTCCTTACATTTTTATAATAGGGAGTTTTTTTAAAATACAAAATAGTTTTTCTATAAAATTACATTATTTTTATTATTAACTATTCCTTAATCTTTTATTTACTTTTTGTTAACTATTTGCCGGTAAAGAAATCTCCTCACGTCGATGAGAATTGTGAAACACGAATAGTGCTGTTTCAATGAATTTTTTCTGATACATTTTTGGGATACTTGTTTCAGATTAATTTATTAAAACATCAACAAAGTGTTCAGAACAGCGATCATATCTGCGTTTGTATTGGTATATAATCAGGCATGATATGAGATTCAAGTAACGGTGTGATCGTCTGCGATCGAGTTCAATTTATGTATAACCAAGGGCAAAAACTACCTGAGTTTAATTTATCCATTAAAGAAGGAGCCTTAACTGGTATTATTGGGCCGAATGGAACAGGTAAAACCACATTTTTGAAATTGGTTTCAAAACTGATGCCGCCTACTATAGGAAACGTTACACTTTCTAGTCACAATATTGGCTTTTTAAATCAGCGTAATTTTTTTGATATCCATTTTCCAATTAATGTGTTCGAGGTAGTCAGTATGGGTTTATATCCCAAATATCGTTGGTTTAAATACATTGACAAACAAGCCAAACAACGTATCTTCACTGCTCTTGAAGAAGTGGGCTTAACGAAAGTTATGTGGCGAAACATTGGACACTTAAGTGGAGGACAGTTTCAGCGCGCCATCTTTGCTAGATTGATGGTCCAAGATCCCGATCTTATTTTATTAGATGAGCCTTTTAATGCGGTTGATTGTCTAACGTTTAAAATCCTAACAGAGCAGATTCAAAAATGGCATGCCCGCGGAAAAACGATCTTATGCGTGATGCATGATATTATAGCTGTACGTCAAATTTTCAAAGAATGTATTGTGATCGCCCAAGATACAGTGAAGCATGTTCCTATGGATCTGATCACAGATGAATTTTTAGCGCAAATCTTTTTTTGCGGCACACATGCGGGGGCCCATAATGTTGTATGAAACATTCATCGCACCTATCACAGATTACGTATTTATGCAGCGCGCGTTATTAAGCTGTGTTGCGATTAGTTTCGTGGGAGGACCTGTTGGTGTGCTGCTTGTTTTGAAGCGGATGAATCTTCTTGGTGAAGCTTTATCGCATGGTATTTTGCCTGGTATTGCCATTTCAGCTTTATTGTTTGGCTTGTGGATGCCCGGGTTCCTTGTGGGTGCCATGGGTTCTGGTTTGATTATTGCATGGGGTAGCTACTTCTCTGCCAAGAAAACGGTGCTAACAGAAGATGCTGGGTTTGGCGGATTCTACTTGATTGCCATGGCATTGGGTGTTATGATCCTTAGTTTAAAAAAGGGCAATTTTCAGATTCTCCACTTGTTATTTGGAAACATTTTGTCGGTCACGAAGGAAGCCCTTCATATGGTTTTTTGGATCGTGATCATTGTTTTAGTTTTCTTGCTTGTTAGTATCCGCCCCATTGTGTTTGACGCGTTCGATCCTGTTTTCATGCAAGTGGTGGATAAAAGACGGTTTTACTACCAGGGTTGTTTTTGGGCTATGGTGATCATTTTATTGGTGGCAGCTAGCATGACTATCGGTACATTAATGGCTTTGGGTTTAATTATGTTGCCGGCTCTTACCGCCCGCATTTTGGTGACGCACATTCACAAGATGTTTTGTGTAGCAACGTCACTATCAATCGCCGCCAGCTATTTTGGATTGATCGCTTCTTACCATTACAACTTACCCTCAGGCCCCGCTATTATTTTAATTTGCGGAGGATTCTTTATGCTGGCTGTGGGGTATTCTGCCACTGCCTCACAAAAATATTAATAGACTATCTGGCATTCCTAACAAAACTTTGTTAAAATCTATATTTAGTTAGGAATACCATCTCTTGTACACGTTCAGTGCATATGAGGAAAACAAAAATCATAGAAGGGGTACACAAGATGCGATTTAAAGAGATATTGAATCGGTACGAGCAAAAGATTTTGACAACAATGGAAGCAGCTGATTTATTGGGGATTTGCCAAAGGAGTTTTTCAGGGCTTGTTGCTTAATGCTAAAACCTTGCAAACCCTCAGTAAATCAGAAAAAACTACCTTGGCCCCTTTGTTGCTTATATCGAACTGACGTTTTTTAGTAAAAAATCATTCTTGATTTTGAGATGTGTTTTGCAAAACCTGAAATATGATAGTGGGAACAACAAATAAAATCAGGGTGATAACAGCAATGCTGCTTGTCATGACCCAGTTGTGTTGGTTGAAAAATTCCCACTGAATGGCTCGTCCCAGAGTCACAATTTCTGCGCTACCTAATAATTCTGGAATTACAAATTCACCCATCACGGGAATAAAGACTAAAATGCAACCTGTTACTATGCCTGGAAAGATAAGAGGAAATGTAATATGCCAAAATGTCTGATAAGGCTTGGCGCCTAGATCTGATGATGCCTCTAACAAGGATCGATCGACTTTTGAAAGTTGAGCATAGATGGGCAGCACCATAAAGGGTAAGTAACAATAGACGGTTCCTATAATAACAGCGTACAGATTACCCAGGAAAGGAATGGGTGATTGAATGATGTGAAGCCATAGCAAAATTTTGTTTACAAGACCGTTAGAACTTAGTAATTCCATCCAGGCGTACACGCGCATTAAAAACGATGTACACAGCGGCAAAACGACGCCTAGCAACAGAACTAAGCGCCATCGTGGGTTCGTTTTAAAAATAGCATAAGCCATTGCCATTCCCATAACAGCTGTAATTGTTGTCGTTGTTCCTGCAATTTGAAACGATGACCACATCACATTCTTATAAAATGGGTCAGTAAAAAGTTGATAATAATTTTGAAAATAAAATGTTAGCTGTATAACACCTTGTTCCAATTGCTGCAAAAGTGGTTGAGCGTAATCGGCGCTTAAACTAATTTTGAGTACCATCAAAAAAGGGGCCAATATAAACAAAACTAGCCATGCATAAATCGGCATGCCCAGCGTAATTTTTCCAATGCGCTCTTTCCAAATGTTCATTCAAATACCGTGCCTGCAAAACGAATAAAATATAGAAAACCTGATAAAATTGTGGTGACCAAGATAATGCCAACCAATACCAATAAAATGGCGCTATCAGGATAAAGCACAGCGATCAATCCAAATGAAAACTGTAGAGCAGTATTCATTTTGGATAGAAATGTTGGAGTGAATTCATATACAATGTGTTTCATTTTGATAAAAGCAGTACCGAGCAATAGCAAAATGTCACGTACAATAAAAACAGCAAATACCCAAAGAGGTAAATAGTTTTCCAATAAAAGGGCGATAAATAAAGCACCAAAAAAAACTTTGTCAGCAAGTGGATCAAGAAGCCCCCCAAGTGCAGAAATTTGTTCTAGACGACGAGCCAAATAACCATCCAGAAAATCAGTAACTCCTGCCGCAATTACAATCCAACAGGCTGTGATGGGCTGGTGATCACGAATATTTGCAAACAAAAAAAAAGCTAGAATAATGCGTAAAATGCTTAAGAAATTTGGTAGTAATCTTGTAATCATCCGACTAACTCAATCTCCGAGAAAAAGAAGCTAATTTCGCGTGCGGCATTTTCTTCAGAGTCTGAACCATGGACAGAATTTTGCCCAATGTTGATACCGTACACTTTCCTAATCGTAGCATGATCTGCTGCCTCTGGGTTAGTGGCGCCCATCAATTTTCTATAATCAGCGACAGCATTATCTTTTTGCAGTACTTGAACAACAACAGGAGCCGTCATTTCTTCTATCATTTCTGCAAACCAAGATTGATGTTTGTGAACGGCATAAAAAGCAGCAGCTTGCTTCGCAGACATGCATATGCGTTTTTGTGCAATGATGCGAAAACCTGCGTCTTCGATCATTTTATTCATGCCACCAGTGATATTGCGCTCTGTTGCATCAGGTTTAATCATGCTCAGTGTTTTGTTCGTCATAAAAGGTTGTGTTTGATCTATATGAATTTAATGTAATGGCCTGTGGATGAAGCTGTCAAGCGATGCGTCTTGTCGTCATCAAGTTCCAACGGACTTTAATTCTTCAGATGGTACATTAGATGAAGTCATTTTTTTCTTATCGGGACCCTCGACCAATGTTTTTGAAACGCGGAATTCTTTCATGCCTTTCTTGGAAGGGCCTTCAAACATAGGCGTTAATAAAATATTTTCCATGATCGATCGCAGGCCGCGGGCTCCTGTTTTTTGCTTCAGTGCTTTTTTTGCAATGGCGGACAGGGCATCTGAATCAAACTCAAGATCAATACCATCCATTTTGAATAGTGCTTGATATTGTTTGGTTAACGCATTTTTCGGTTTTATCAAGATTTCCATCATTGATTCTTCAGTTAGTTCATTGAGTGTGGCGACGACAGGCAAACGACCAATAAATTCTGGAATCAATCCAAATTTCACCAAATCATCAGGTTCTATTTTAAGCAGCCATTCGCTTAGCGATTTTTCATCTTTAGAAGCAACTTCAGCCATGAAGCCAATACTACTTTTACGGCAACGTTGTGAAATAATCTTTTCAATGCCAGAAAAAGCACCACCACAGATGAACAAAATATTTGTGGTGTCGATTTGTAGAAATTCTTGCTGAGGATGTTTACGTCCACCTTGTGGGGGGACAGAAGCAATGGTGCCTTCCATGATTTTTAGAAGTGCTTGCTGAACTCCTTCACCGGAAACATCTCGGGTGATTGATGGGTTTTCTGATTTTTTAGAAATTTTATCAACTTCATCGATATAAACAATACCACGTTGTGCTTTTTCAACGTTGTAATCTGCAGCCTGAAGTAGTTTGAGGATAATATTTTCAACGTCCTCACCTACATATCCCGCTTCAGTCAATGTTGTTGCATCAGCCACTGTAAATGGTACATCGATAATTTTCGCCAAACTTTGAGCCAAAAGAGTTTTACCCGAACCTGTTGGACCTACCATCAAAATATTAGATTTTTGGAGCTCTACTTTTTCTAGACTGTCCTTCGGTTGATAAAGGCGTTTGTAATGATTGTAAACGGCCACAGACAGAACACGTCTTGCATGATCCTGTTCGATAACATATTCACCAAGCTGTTCATAAATTTCTTTTGGTTTCAAAAGTTTAGAAGGTTTTGCATGCGCTGTTTTAGCAACAGAAATTTCTTCATTCACAATGTCGTTGCACAACTCTATACATTCGTCACAAATGAAAACAGCTGGTCCGGCGATAAGCTTTCTGACTTCATTCTGACTTTTGCCACAAAACGAGCAAAACAAAAGTCCACTGCTACCGGAAGATTTTTTCATTTTTTCTCCAATCTCTACGCTATAGAATCAATTTAATATATGAAAGTTAAGATAAAGTTCATCTCAATTTTTGTTATCCTGCTGCACGTTTGTGTTTGATACCATCTACTAAGCCAAAGTCTAGCGCTTCTTTGGCATCAAAGAAACGGTCACGTTCCAATATATCCTTAATTTTTGCCTTAGTTTGTCCTGTTGTTGCAACGTACATGTCTTCTAAAATCTCACGTGTTTTGCGAATTTCTTCAGCATGAATCAAAATATCTGTGGCCTGACCGCGGGTTCCACCAAGAGGTTGATGCAACATGACCCGACTGTTTGGCAAGCAAAAGCGCTTACCTTTTGCGCCACACGTTAGTAGTAATGATCCGCCTGAACAGGCTTGACCTATACAAAGCGTACCCACATCTGGTTTGATGAAATTCATTGTGTCAATCATCGCCATGGTTGAAGAAACGACGCCACCAGGTGAATTGATATAGAGGAATATGTCACGATCGGGATCTTCGGCTTCTAAAAATAATAACTGCGCGCAGATAATTGTAGATACGTCATCGTTAATTTCCCCAGATAAGAAAATAATCCGATCCTTTAAAAGACGCGAATAGATGTCGTACGCACGTTCACCTCTGCTGGTTTGTTCAACTACGGTTGGAACCAAATAACCCATGAACCATCATATCTAAGCCTTACCTAAATTTATTATCACACGCTGATTGTAAAAAAACTATTGACGCTTCCCTGAAAAATCAATTTTTAGCTAAATACACATCGATCAGATGCGATCTTTTTTATCTAAGTAATGCCAGCATCCACAGACCGCCAAAACCAGCACAGCGAAAATGGCATTTAATCCAAATCCGGCGCACCAGGTGTTAAACATTTGACTAACGTAGCCGGTTATATGATTGCTGATAAACAGCCCAAGCCCCATAACTAGGTGGTAAAGACCATAAGCCGTCCCCCGTATTTCGATGGGTGTGTGGCGGGCAATCAGTGTTGCAAATAAACCATTGGTAACAGCTATGTGTAATCCCGTAGCAACAACTCCAACAAGTAAGCCAACTGTGCTTTGACAAAAGAAGAAACATGTTGTGGCAATCAGTAAAAAGAATGTGCCTATCATCAATAGCTTTAGCCAAGGTTTGTTGTCATACATACGCCGCATCAAACCAGAAGCCAAGGCAACCGGGAGATCATATAAAATATAAATTAAAGGAATAAAGTGCAAAGGCATACCAAGTTCATGAAAGCGATGCCCCATATACAATTCTCCAAATCTGGCCAAGGATACCAAGAAGACTAAACCGAAAATTTTCCATAGTTGATGGGGAATGTGCTTTACGAATTGCCAAGATATTTGGATTTTCTTGACGACAAGATTTTTTGGCAGTTTAACCGCAAAGACGATAATTATGGTTGCAACAAAGGTGGGAATGGCCGCCAAGGTATACAGCAACTTAAAGTTGGGACCGTATTGCCATAAAAATAAACTTGAAACGACGCATCCTAAAGAAGCGCCCGTTCCCCAGGCAATCTGCTTCCAGGCAAAGCCAAAGCCTACAGTTTCTTGTTTTTGAATGGCGCTGATATAAGCATCTGTGGGAACGGCGCGCATGCCTTTTGTAACACGTTCAAAAGCACGCAAATAAAAGCTACCCATAAAAGAAGAGGTGTATCCTAATAATGGTTTCGTCAAGCCTGATAAAAGAGAGCCAGTGATAAGTAAAGTTTTATGATTTTTAAAAAAATCTACAAAAACACCCGATAAGATATTCGTTAAATGCATCGCCAAAGTTGAATAGGCTTGAAGAGATCCCAAAGACATTTTTGAAAAATGCAATTGTTGCTCTTGATACAAAGACAAAGTGGTGTAGACCATCAAGGTCGATAAGCTCCATAAAAAACTGACCCAGCATATCGCTTTCAGTCCAAATGGCATATCGTTTTTTTTAGCACATTACTAAATGATTATAGCAACAGGATGTTAGAATGACTAAGATACCTTAACTTAATTCATTTTATGTCCTTATGTGCCATAGATACTCCTTTATGTACTCAATTTCTATGTGTAAAAATCACAGACGTGAAAGCTGTAGAAAGTCCTGATTTTATAAAACATAGGCTGAAATCAGCAGGTATTACACCGCGCAACTTGCTTATTGATGTTACTAATTACATATGTTTAGATTTGGGGCAACCTTTGCATGTCTATGATGTAGATAAAACAAAAGGTGTTTTACGAGCTTGCCAAATAAAGGTTGATCAATTTTTAAACACTTTAGACGATCAAACTATCACGCTGACATCTTCTGATATCGTGATTGCCGATGATTCTGGTCCCATTGGCTTGGCTGGTATTATGGGCGGCTTATCTACAGCAGTTAGCGATACAACAACAGCAATTATTTTAGAAGCAGCCGTATTTGATCCTGTTGCAATTGCTGGATCCGGGCAACGCCACAATATCGTTTCAAATGCACGTGCCAGATTTGAACGCGGGATTGATCCGGCTATGACAGAAGTGGCATTACAAAAAGCGATCGATCTGATTGTTAATTATGGTGGAGGAACCGTTGATGCGACGGATTATCACAAAACACCGATTAAGAAATGTGTGATTCTTTGGGACCACGCGCTTATGGAAACACGGACAGGGGTTGTTTTATCGCAAGAAAAAATGACTGATATTTTCACGCGCCTTGGATGCACCGTTGTGAGGAATCAAATTACGGTGCCTACCTGGCGGCATGATCTTCAAATTCCCGAAGATTTGGTTGAAGAACTGCTGCGCATAACAGGCTATGATGCTCTGCCAACAACGTCCTTACCCCCGAAGACATATCTTCCAGAAGTACCAGTCTTGACCGATTTGTCATCACTTGGACTTCGGGAATGTGTGACGTTATCGTTTACAACACAGCAGAAAGCGGTATTATTTTCTGAGAAGCTTGTTGAAATTGATAATCCGATTTCTCAAGATTTATCGACTATGAAGCCCTCTTTACTGTGTGGATTACTCGATACCGCAAAGCACAATTTGAATTATGGGCAAGAGCAAGGTGCCTTTTATGAGGTTGGCAAACGTTATTTTCTGACCGAAGCTTCTGATTTCCCGGGTGTTACAGACTCTAGTGCTTCGCGCGTAGAGGCTGTTAGTACCGGGATCCAGGAAAAAGCACTAGATCCCGGCTCTCAAGAAACTCTAAGGCAGCAAAGCTGCCAAGAGTTTCGTAAGGTCCTGGAAGACAGACCTGGACAGTTGGAAGAAACACGTATGATTGCAGGGCTTCGGTATGGTCAATACAATGAGCGTACATGGCATACACCATCTCGGTCTGTAGACGTCTTCGATGCTAAGGCTGATTGTTTGGCTGTTTTTGAGTCATTTGGATTGACCGAAAATAAGACTCAATTAACAAGAGAGGTTCCCAGTTATTACCATCCGCAGCAAGCAGGCTGTTTTAAACAAGGTAAAAAAATCTTGGGGTATTTTGGAACGATTCATCCTTTGGTACTGAAGGCTTATGATATCAAAAAATCATGTGTAGGTTTTGAAATATTTTTAGACAATATGCTAATGCCCGAGTTTAAGCCAAAATCATTTGTGATCAGTGACTTGCCTAAAACACGCTTAGATCTTAGCTTCATAATGGACCGCAACCAGGAAACAGGACAGATTTGCCAGCTGATTGCCAAAACACCTTTGGTGCAAGATGTATCCGTGTTTGATGTGTACACAGGCCAAGGCATCCCCGAAGACAAAAAAGCTGTGGCCATACAGTTTATCGTCCAGCCGACAGAAAAGAATTTAACAGATACTGATATTCAGAGCTTAATGCAGGAGATTGTGCAAACGGTAAACACAAAGTGCAATGCGACGCTCCGCACCTAAATCTTAACCTGTTTTTTCTATGGTCTTGTGTAGAATGATCCTGCGTAGTGTTCACAAAAAATAGAGGTCTGTTATGATTGCAAATCAAGTCAAGAGATTGTCAAAGTCAGTGTTTGTGCGATAGGATTATGTGAGGTGTTCGGGTGCTTCATTCAAGGAAGCGAGTCAGGTTCGAAAGAAAGCAGCTCACTTTGAATTGGCAGGTCGAATGCCTCACTTCATTCTCAAGGTGTGACTCTATGATTAAAAAAGCAGAAATAATCACGTTTGGTTGTCGTCTCAATATTTTTGAATCACAGGTGATCAAAGAAATTGTTGAAAAAGAAAACATAGAAAATGCAGCTATTTTTAATACCTGCGCTGTCACCAAAGAGGCAGAGCGCCAAGCCAGACAAGCAATACGTAAATACAAACGTCAGCATCCAGACGCAAAGATTATTGTAACAGGGTGCTCTGCACAAATTAATCCTGCTAAATATCTAGCCTTGCCAGAAGTAGATCAGGTTCTTGGTAATGTCGAAAAATTTGATCCTGCTAGTTACAATTCAGGGGAATCAATTTTGGTGCAGGACATTATGGAGGTTAAAGAATTAGCGTCACATATGGTGTCTAATTTTGAAGGTAAAGTTCGTGCTTTTATCCAAATCCAAAATGGATGTAACCATCGTTGCACGTTTTGTACGATTCCTTACGGTCGCGGTAATTCTAGAAGCGTGTCTTTGGGACAGATTAAGGAACAAATCAAGCAGTTAATGCAGGATGGGTATAAGGAATTTGTTTTGACCGGCGTTGATATTACCGACTATGGTCTGGATTTGCCAGGTATGCCAACACTTGGTCAAACCATCAAACGTCTTTTAGATATGTTGCCCGATATGAAGCGTCTTCGTTTGTCATCTTTAGACCCTAGTGAAATTGATACAGATTTGTGGGAATTGATTGCTTCAGAACCAAGGTTGCTTTCTCATTTTCATCTAAGCTTGCAGGCAGGTGATGATATGATTTTGAAGCGTATGAAACGTCGGCATTTAAGGCAGCATGTGTTTGATTTTTTAACGTGCGTTCGTACAGCAAGACCTGATGCTGTGATTGGTGCCGATATTATTGCCGGCTTTCCGACGGAAACGGATCAGATGTTTGAAAACACACGCGAAGTTGTGCGGCAATTGGATTTACTTCATATTTTTCCATTCTCACCCCATGACAACACTCCTGCATCCAAAATGCCGCAAGTACCTAAGGCCATCATTAAACAAAGGGCATCCTTTCTACGTCAAGAAGCTGAAGTGTGTCTACAACGTGTTCTCAATCGTTTTGTTGGAAAAGAAGTAACCATGCTGATTGAACGTATTGAAAATGGTACTGTTTACGGAAAAACAGATCATTATTTGCCTTGCAGGCTTCCAACCTTTGAAGGATGCCTGGTTGGTGATATTTTGCGCGTTAAGATTGTAGGAACTGAGATCAGTACGTTGCGAGCGTGTCTTCCCGGAATACCAGGGAAGACAGACAAATCATGATAATACCTTAATATCAACTTTCTTTTTATTTGATGGCAACTGGAGACGGTCTACTGTAATATGTAACGCTCCATGAGAAAACTCGGCTTTAATTGTACTCATATCAGCATCCTCTGGCAGGGAAAGCGTGCGTTCAAAACGGCCATAAGAACATTCTGCTTTATGCATATTACCTTCTTTAGATTCGTGGCTTGATCTTTTTTCTCCATGTACGGTTACCGTATGATTCTCAATCTCGAGGTGTATCTCTTTCGGATGTACCCCCGGCACTTCAATCGTGACATTATATTGTTGCTTTGTTTCGGAGATATCGATTCTCGGATAAAAATCAATCTTTGATTTTTCGCCTGTTAAATGAAAGTTAGATAATTCTTGCATGGTGTTATCAAACCAACGATCAAGATCTGTATGCCATTTTTTTAAGGTATCATTCGTTGTAATACCATCTTTTACATGACGGCTTCCTTCTTTGAACCAATCCCAAACTGCCATGAATCATCCTACTGTCACCTTGATATATAGGATATAGAAACAAACAGTTAAAATCCGATTAAGATTCTAAATATATATGAGAATTTAAAGGGGAAGAGGAATTATCCGCGAGCTGCCATACGTTTTACGATGACAACGCGGTTTAGTGCATCTTCTTCAGGTGTGTTTGCATTTGGATTTGGTTGCGCTCTCTTACCCATCGAGCGCACTTCAACGCGATCCGCAGCAACACCATTGTCGATCAGCGATTTTTTAACAGCGTCTGCACGTCGTTCGCCTAGTGCGTCGTTGTATTCATCGCTGCCCATACGGTCGCAGTGACCTTCAGCGATAATCATATCTTTCGATGATTTAACAGCATCGGCTGTTGCCTTCGCCAATTCTTTTTGGTCAGCATTCAACGCAGCCTTTTGGCCTGGTTTCGGACGGTCAAATTCGAAATACACGCGTTGACCAACTTCAGTGCCACCGTCTGCACCCATGCCATCAACACTGCATACATTTTTACCGCAAGCTACTACTGAACTTAGGGCTACTAATAAACTTAATCTCTTTAGAGACATCGCATTACTCCTTGAATAGGGTTAACCAACTACGGTTACAGATTAGTCCTATTATGATTACCAAATTATTAACATATTTGGCAATGTGTTTTTTTTATTTTTAAGATGATTTTTCCGCGCTTTGTCACCTGTCTGCTGCATTGTGATTTTACGCTGCGTCGCGAAGCGTGTGTTGATGAATTAATTCTCTACGAAGTGCTGTTATAAATTGGTTTACAACATCTTTGAGTTCTGCATTTCCCATAAATCCTGTTATCACTTTTGTCGCATCGGATTCTCTACCCAATTCAGCCTGATATTTTGCCAATTGCTTTTCATATAGTGCGGAGGCTGCCATATGTTTTTCCCGATTTCCTGTCATTTCGAATTCGTCTTCAACAACCTTTATACTTTGACGTGTTGCCTCAACGATCCTATGATCTAATTCAAAATATTCAGGTAAACAAGGTTGAATCATTTGAACCCAGTCAGTGCTATCTTCAGAAAACACAATATGTGGGGTCATTTGTGGACAAGCGAAAATAACTTTCATAATGCTTTCCATGTTTTGTCCAACTAGGGTTTGGACATCCGGTCTTAAAGAAGATATTGCCCTTTCTAAAACCTGCGGCAACACAAATTCGACACGTGCATCATCTGCCCGCGTGTTACTTCCTGCAGCAGCATTTTGTTGCGAGATGAAAGCGAAAATAAGTTTCATGCGAATGGCAAACAGTATTTTAGGATCAGAGGCATCAGGACCTACCAGTTGAGCAACCTGTCCTGGTGTGATTTGTGCAAGAGTTTGACAACTTTCTGACAGGCTCGATGTTAATCGATTAACATGCTGCATAATTCGAACATGGGGTGGAATTTTTTGTTTATAGATTTTACAGAATGCTATAATATGACTATCAAATATCTCTGACCACGCGGCACCTTCTTGGGCATAAAATTTACCAGTAAATAGCCCTGCTGGGTATGGTTCAGCCCTGTAAGCGCAGTTGACAACCTGACTTTTTTCCTCATACCCACCATGACCGAACAAGCGGAGCAAACCATCGTTTGTTGTGTAGCGGACAAACCATTGACCTTCTTTCGGCTCAATTTCTCCTGAACTTAAACGCCTTGCTTCGTCTGCTGTTGCAGCACAGACTAAGCAGTCGTGAGAACTATTACCAAAAAGCCCTCCCCCTGCAGCAGAAAATTCACTTGCCATTAGTGAAGCTATTAATACCATAACAAACATTAGATCTACATCTTAAAAATCGACTTATGATGTTCATACTAGAAAAAATAGAGATTTTTAACAAGTCGAATTTTACTCAATTGTGCTTGGCAACTAACACGTCCGGCGGACGAAGCAGATCGAGCTTTTTGACATATACAGGTCTTCGGGGTTTTGTCCTGGAGCTGTGTAGCCCAATGCGTACATCAAGATAACCATTTGTTTGCGTAAATTAATCGTGGTGCCATCTGTCAAACAGACATTTGTTTCGAATAAGTTTAGATGAAAGATAATTTCATCCTTCAGTAAAAGATTCAACACCTGTCCGTTCAAAGCGCTAATCATGTTGCTGCATAAACAGCCGGGAATATAACGAATGGTGATACAATCGGGTAGAATTCGACAACGTGGTCTTTTGCAGCTGGTGTCTTCGATAAACTCAATACGTCTTGTTGAAATATTGTAAAGCAGTTCATAACAATTCCAATTCTGTCCACTGTCCATACCGGCCAATGATTCTAAGAATGTTTGCAATGCCTCATATAACCATACGTCTTGAACCACATATCCAAGCAGCATATTGGCATAATGTCCAAAATCAGAGTGTTTAAAGAAATCAAATCCAGATACATGCGTTGTCGATGTCTGCGTTGCGCAGGTATTTTCCTGGCAAGTTTTCTGCGACGTGGATTTGTGATGAACAAGGAATGCATTTTCTTGTTTTTCATCATGTGCTTCCTTCAGTTTCCATAACGCAAATCCACCAAGCGCAATGCAGCTTACCGTGGAAATTGTTTTTAACGTTTGCTCAATGCCAGGTAGATAGCAGCATATGCTGCGTTTATGATCGCATTCGTCGCAGGCGCAGCTTTGCCAATTTGTGCATGGATTTGCTTGCATTGCACATATTGGTTCTCTATCCTCCACAAAGACGCATGCCGCTTCAAAAACATCTTCATTCAGCAATTGTTTTAATTTATCACCGACGTAAATTTTGTCAGAGGACAAGATAGCCGTGCCTGTTAAATTAATCTGTTGTATCCGATTAGCAGTAACGCCATCTTTAACACTGGATGGCAATGTGCGAATTAAGTGTGAATTTTCTAGATTCAATAGTGTAAGAGGTCGCTTACCTAATGTTGCTGGCAATCCATCAAGTGACGTATTTGTTAGTGATAATTTTAACGGTAACCCTGGCACATTTGCTGGCAATTCAGGTAGATTTTGCAATCCAGAAATAGTATCCAATTGAAGATCGTGACGTACCCACCACAAAGATTGAGGAACATCATTTAAAATTGCATTCGTAACAGATAACCGATCCAGATTGGATGCCAAAGGAATCATATCAAATGGTAAAGGTTGTGGTTTGCCGTTATATATCCAGTTAAGCGACAAATCGATGTGGTATCCTGATGCGATAACTGCAAACAAAGCACGCATGATTTGTGGATCTGGATCTGGGACAGGCAGATTTGTTTCGATGATTTGTTCTAAATTGAGAACGACCGCATGATATTGGGCAGCACCTTTTCCAATGGCTGAGCGCATGTCTTGTATGGCATCCAAAATCACAGGGAATCTATGGCAATCTTGTTCTATTGTTTGTACAAGACCATAAAACGGCATGTTTGATAGGCGTGCTAAATAGGTTGAGCCGCCCATATAACGAATGAATCGTTTAAAGTTTTTACCAAGACGGCCTTCAAATTGTCCCTGAAGACTGGCCATAAACATGTTTATGAATTCCATCAAAGGTGCTGGCACTGTAAAGCTATATGTATCTGGTTGTTCAAAAATTTGGATCCATAAACGATCCCAATCATAAACACCTTGATCTAATAATTCTCTGCCTTGTTTCATGAGTAGGTTATACACATCAAAAATTGTATCGCCTGAAGCGAAGTCAATTTCTTTTTCAGATTCGATCTGGGATACATTTTGCGTGGTGATGTTGCTGTGGAAAATTCCAGCAGATACAAGCAAGCTGCCCGTTAGATAGGATGCCCAGAATGATGATTTATCCGTGATAGTTTTGCGGTTTTTTTGCCAGAAATATTGCTCGAAAACCATGAATAATAATCCAAGTGGGATGGTTATGCCTAAAACAAGGATCAGTGTGTACGCTAGCGACAAAGCCCTATTGCAACAAAGTGGCATCGGTAAAATTTGCGAATTTTGTATGACGAGGCTAGAGCGATGATCAAATAATTCGTGTGGTTTTTTGGGGTCGTATTCGCCAAATAATTGTCTGACTTGCTCGGTAAATATCCAATTTTTTTGGTAGGCAGGCCATACATTCGTACCTGTTAGATTTAAAGTTTTAATGGTTTCATCTTTTATTTGCGTCGCTAGATTGGCAGGTAAAGTTTTAATCTGATTGCAGCCTGTTAAATTAAGCACTTCAATTTTGCGTCTTGTAATTGTCCGTGGTAGCGATTGTACAGATGAATTTAAAATGTTTAATTTCAATGGTTGTTCAGGCAAACCTGCTGCGGGCAAATCGGGTATAAGTTCTAAATTGTTTACACAATCAAGCGTAATACTGTCTTGTACTTGCCACAGTCCGCCTGGTAGGTCGATCAATTCGATGTGTGATAATGTCAGATTTTGAATTGTATTTGGCAGGGTGAAATCAGCTAAAGAAAACGACGCGGATGTACTACCCATTATGATTAAAGTTATGGGTTTTTTCGCCAAAGAAAGTACCGCAAAAATAACGGCCAAATCTTCTTTTGTTGTGGCGTCATTCAGAGTTATATTAACCGTGTCAGTGATAGACATGCCGATTTCACTAAGCGTGGCATTAAGGATGCCGGCACTTTCTTTCTCTAGAAATAACAATACATCTTGAAGGGGAGCCTCTTCTAAGGGAACCTTGTATGAAGATTCTATTTTCTGAAGTTCCAAGATGGCAGGATCGTAGCTGGTGTTGTGAATCTGTGTCAATAATTTGATGGTGTTATACAAGCTATAGCGTTGTCCAACATCAGGAATAATTCCTGCCAGTAAATCAGGTGTACGTTCTAATGTACTTAAGGCGGCAGTAATACTGTCATAAGGGATGGATGCAGGTAGAAAACGGCGACTACCGATGTAGGCGGTTAATGAGCCCGCAGTTGACAAGCTACCAATCAGCAAGCTGACGACCCAGGTGTTACCCCCGCGTAGAAATAAGCATAAAGTGGCGAACGCTGTCGAAAATCCTGAAACAGCAGCAATTTGTCTGAATAGCGGATACGAAGATACATACCCCTTCGAAACGCGCGTGTTGTACAGTTTAAGTCCAGGTAGAGTTTGTAAGGGGGTGACCATTTCAATGCTGGGTGCGCAGCAATTCTGACATAATGGATAACTTGGGCTGTTCATGTATAAAATAGGTTGGACTGTTGGCGCGTTGCAGTAATAGCAAGAGCCATAGTTAAACACGCGCTGATTAAACCAAGGTGGTATAAAATTAAATTTACTGTCCTTTAGTGCCCAAGAATTGTATGTCTTATCTACAACCTGCGCCATCAATATATTTCTTATACATACCCTATACTTTTACATTAGTATTTATTTCAAATAAATAAAATATAATTTTTAAAATAAGATGGAATTGTGCTCATCTGTGCAAATTTGCACTGACACTGCAGAAAAACACGAAATGAGTTTCGTGAAAAACAAACATTCTGATACAATAAAAAAAAGAGACTAGATCCATTATGTTTAAAAGAAGTATTGAGGCGCATGTGCTGAAATTGGCCAGCCAGTTCCCCGTTGTCACGGTTACAGGGCCACGTCAGTCTGGTAAAACAACTTTGGTGAAAAATCTATTTCAAGATAAGCCGTACGTTAATCTTGAAGAGCTAGATCTACGGCAGTTTGCCAAGAATGATCCCAAAGCCTTTTTAGCGTTTTATAAAGATGGTGCCGTTATCGATGAAGCGCAGTATGCTCCAGAATTATTTTCTTACATTCAGGCCCGCGTTGATCACAATGATGTTGCGGGAGAATTCATCCTTACGGGCTCTCAAAATTTCTTAATGATGGAAAAAATTACGCAATCGTTGGCCGGTCGGGTTGGCATTGTTGAACTGTTGCCGCTAAGTTACCTGGAGATCGCAAGCAATCCTGATGAAGCCCATGATCTTTACGATGTGATTAGACAAGGATCATACCCACGTCTGTATAAATCAAAAATTGATCCGCAGGTTTTCTACAAAACTTACGTGCAAACCTATGTTGAGCGTGATTTGCGCCAAATCAAAAATATTGAAAATTTGGATACTTTCCAGCGCTTCATGAAACTTTGCGCGGCAAGGGTGGGGCAGCTATTTAGCTTGTCTGCTGTTGCTATGGAATGTGGTATTTCTCAAAATACAGTAAAAGATTGGCTGTCCCTTTTGAAAACAAGTTATATCGCTTTTACCTTGCCGCCCTATTTTAACAATTTTAATAAGCGTGCTGTTAAGCAGCAAAAGCTATACTTTTATGATACGGGGTTGGTATGTTCCCTATTAGATATAGATAACATCACACCTTTACATCCCTTCAAGGGCGCCTTGTTTGAAAATTTTATCATTCTTGAACTCATTAAATACAGGTGGAACCAGCTTAAAAAACATAATTTATATTTTTGGAGGGATAGCCATGGGCACGAAGTAGATCTGATATTCGAGCAGTATGACGTGCTCCGTCCCATAGAAATCAAAGCAAGCCAAACGATCAGTCATGATTTTTATAAAGAGCTCGCTTATTTTCAAGGTATATCGAATTGCCAAGATGGATATCTAATTTATGGTGGCAGTGCGGATCTTCCCAAAAACACCTTGTCATGGAAAAACATGTACTGTGCTCTTTTGTAATGGGTATAGAATGCATTGAGAGACGTGTGAATGATCGAATATGACATCCATAGAATATGCATCCTTTATCGAAAACCTCAAACAAAGAGTTGCCATATCTCGGTATCAGGCTGCTCGCTCTGTCAATAAAGAGTTGATTCTTTTGTATCACCATATCGGCACACAAATTCTAAAATCCCAAAAAGAATATGGTTGGGGCGCTAAAATCATTGATCGTCTCAGCAAAGATCTACGCTCTGCTTTTCCTGAGATGAAAGGCTTCAGCCCTCAAAACCTCAAATATATGAAACGATTTGCTGAAGAATATACAATAGACACAATTGGTCAACAAGCTGTTGACCAATTACCTTGGGGGCACAATATAGTTTTAATGTATGAAGTGGCAGATAAGGATGCACGCGTATTTTACACGCAGAAAACGATACAGCATGGTTGGTCACGGAATGTGCTTTCTATAAAAATAGAAACAGATTTATACAAAAGAGAAGGTCAGGCTGTTACTAATTTTCATCAAAAATTACCAGCACCACAGTCTGACCTAGCACTTGCAACATTGAGAAATCCCTACATTTTTGATTTCCTAGGTTTAAGTGAAGAAGCACATGAACGAGAAATTGAAAAAGCATTAATTGCACATATCGAAAAATTTTTATTGGAACTTGGCGATGGATTTGCTTTTTTAGGCAGACAATACCACTTGCAAATTGAGGATCAAGATTTTTATATAGATCTCCTCTTTTATCACGTGAAGCTGCGCTCTTTTATTGTTGTTGAATTAAAGGCTGGAAAATTCAAACCGGAGTACGCAGGCAAACTAAATTTTTATTTGTCAGCTGTTGATGATCGTTTGCGTGGTCCAGCCGATAATCCATCTATTGGTTTGATTCTATGCCGATCCGAAGTGGGTGCCATTGCAGAATACGCACTGCGTGATATCGACAAACCTATCGGTCTAGCTTCGTATCAGCTTATCAAATCTTTGCCAAAAGAAATTAAAACATCACTGCCTTCAATCGAAGAACTAGAAGCTGAGTTAATGAAAGGGGGCAAGCTATGAGTGTCGATTTGCAGCGTATCTCCATCTGTTCATTTTTCTGGAAACATATTAAACCTTACAGATGGCATTACCTTG
>ERZ1292633.1924-Hain-H41-02um-R1-1924-length-21758-cov-6_pt1 | contig 21758 bp, 8 predicted proteins | sample MGYA00564406_ERZ1292633 | MGnify/ENA primary metagenome ERZ1292633 (study PRJEB36523, sample SAMEA6512639) | groundwater metagenome | collected 2019-01-08 | study: AquaDiva: Metagenomics assemblies of 32 groundwater samples
CGGGTTCACCGGCGCCAAAGTTGGGAAGCTGCCATGCCTCGAAATTTCCGCCTCGGTCACCGCCTTCGGCCGCACAATGATTGAGCGTACCAAGGAACTCGTCGAGGCCAAGTACCCTGGGGTCACTGTCGTGTACGGCGACACCGACTCCGTGATGGTGCGATGCGAGATTGACGGAGTAGCGGCACCGGGGTTGACGGACAAGGAGCGTCTGGAGCGAGCGATGGCCTTCGGCGTCGAGGCCGCCGGCTATGTCACGTCTGAGTTCAAGAAGCCCATCAAGCTGGAGTTTGAGAAGGTGTACTTCCCGTTTCTGCTCATGAACAAGAAGCGCTACGCAGGGTTGCTTTGGACCAAGACGTCCGCTTACGACAAGCTCGACGCCAAGGGGATTGAAACGGTTCGCCGCGACAACTGCCCGTTGGTGGCGACGCTGATCAGCGGCGTGCTGAACCGCATTTTGGTACAGCGTTCGGTGCAGGGCGCCATCGACTTTGTGAAGGGGACGATCAGCGACCTCCTCATGAACCGGCTGGACATTTCGCATCTGGTCATCACGAAGGCGTTTACCAAGTCGGCCGATGAGTACGAAAATAAACAGGCGCACATCGCCCTGGTGGAGCGTATGCGGGAACGGGACCCCGCCTCGGCGCCTAGCATTGGCGACCGCATTGCCTACGTCATCGTCAAGGCGGCCAAAGGGGCGAAGGCGTTTGAGCGCAGCGAGGATCCGATCTACGTCCTCGATCACAACATCCCCATCGACGTTCAGTACTACTTGGAGCACCACTTGTCCCCGCCCCTGTTGCGCGTCTTCGAAGGCGTGCTGCCGGATCCGACGGTGCTCATCAAGGGTGACCACACCCGGCACGTTGCCCAGGTGATGCCGAGCAAAGACGCCGGTGGACTAATGAAATTTGTCCGGGTGCAGCTCTCATGTCTGGGATGCCGCGCCGCCATCAAGGAGGGCGCCGTTTGCACCAACTGCCAGGTCAAAGCGCCGGACATTTACAACGCAGCCGTGGCCAAGCGAAACCACTACGAGGCGCTTTATTCGCGCGTTTGGACGCAGTGCCAGCAGTGCCAAGGCTCGTTACACCAGGATGTGCTGTGCTCCAGCCGCGACTGCCCCGTGTTTTACATGCGCAAAAAAGTGCAAATTGACCTGAAGGACCAACAAACACTCATCGACCGCTTCGGTGTCGTCGCGGATTGGTAGGGCCGATGAATTGGCTGCGCTAGCTACCGAAGAAGGGTGCTAAATCTCCATGCATCGAATACGATCGAATGCCGAAAAAGATTTCGTTTGTTCGCTAGTAGTAGGGAGGTTGCCGTTGGCCATACGCCGATTGCGGGCCGCAGGGGCCATCTACACACCACAGATGGATCGGTGCTCCCACCCATTAACACATTGCAGACAGTGGTGACGCCACATCATAGACCGGATCATATTATCTTCAGCATGCTCTCTCACTATGTCGGGAGTCACATGAGGGGGGCGGCACGTGTGATTGGCATCGCATTGAAAATTGATGCTCCTATCTTTTTTTTCTGTGTGACGACAACTCTCAGCCTCCTCAGAAATGGCTGCCGCCGCGGCGCCACCGATTCGGTCGATGCCCGCACCTCCGGCGATCAAGACCGGGGGGCAAGGCGTGGCGCCTCCAGGCGACCGCCCACAGGACAAGCCGAAGGCGGACACGGCCGCCGATCTGCCCGACCAAGTGCTGCAGCCGGAAGCGGCGTTTGCCGTCCACCATGTGACGGGTGGTCACATGACGAAGATCGCGCAGTGTGCGTTTCACAGCATCCTGCCGTGGGTCGTGGTCGCCCCTAAGCACGGCGCGTTCGCCGCTGTGTACGACTACGCATCGGAGCGCATTATCGTCGAGCTCTCGCTGCTCGAGTTGCTCTCGGCGCAGCTCGCGGACATGATTCCGTCGAAGGTGTGGACGCACGATCTGGTGGGAGATGTGCGGTACGTCGCCTTCGTCGACCCCGACCACATCGAGTGGGCCTACCACGAAGCCAAGCTGCAACACCATCCACACCACGACTTGTCACGCTACGGCGCGATCGGGCCATCCCTTGTCGCTCCTTCTCGCGCGGTGGATGACGTCGGTCCGGACGGACGCCCGCGGCAACGACCGCAGGACCCAACTCGCGATGGATCTGCCGACTCGAAGGCGGTGCTCCTCGTTGCCGACCTCCTCGTCGCCGTGGTTACGTTAGGATCCTGCACCGTGCTCGGTGTGCTGCCCAGCGTCAACGTGGGCAAACGCACGTTTTCCGTCGCTCGCGTGCTCAATGTGTGCGCTACGAGCTTGTTCTCACCGCCCACGGACGTCCCGGCATCCATCCTCGCGGCGCCTCCCCCCGCGGCAGTGCCCATCCCGGCGGTGGCAATCGGCACCACTGATGGACAAGTGCTCTTGTGGTCATGGGTCCTGCCCGATCGTGGGCCATCTACCTTTCACGGTCCCGGAGGCGCCGCGCGCCGAGCGGCTGCGACTGCTTCGTCAGCCAAGCTGCTGGGCACCACCAGTTCGAGCGCGATCACGACGATGGAGCCCTTTTTGATGCTCGACTTGCGCATGTGCCAGAAGCCGCGCGGTGCTGGAAAGCACGGCAGCGACGACGATGACGACGACGAAGACGACAAGGTTGGCGGAGGAAACGCGTCAATGACTTCTACCGTCGGCGAACCGCGACTTTTCACCTCCATTGTCGTCGGTACATCTGGGGGCTCCGTCGCTCACGTTGTCGTTTCCGGTGAGACTGAAGCGATGCGCAGCAAAGCGACCCGCTCCTCCGGCGAGGGCGAACTGCCTCCTCACGTGTTGTTCGCGCGCAAGAAGGTTCACGATAAGTTGCTGGGTCTGGCGGCCACGACGCTCTCCTCGTCGTTAGCATACTCCGCCAGCATGCGGTACTGCGTGGGCGCCTCAACGACCGAGGACGAACTCGTCGGGTCCTTCAGCGCGCTGCGACCACTCTACTCATTGGGAACGCAGGCGATCGTACTTCACGCAGGCCGCACCGGCGCCGATAGCCGACGGTTCGCCCTCAAGCATGCCGAGTTGGACCGCGTGACGCCGCTCGCGCTGCACGGCGCGGCGGATGGGCTCATCATTTTCTGCGAACACGATCAGCAATTCAAAATCGACGTGGAACTGACGGCGGAGGGAGTCAAGCCGTGGTTTGCGTTCTCTGATCACATCAAGTTGACATCGAAGAAGGAAAAGGAAACCAGGGCCGTCGCCTACGGCTCGCCCGTGGTCACGAGCACGGTGTCCGGCCACGTTGTCAGCGCGGGTTTTGAAGGAACGGGCGACGACGACGACGTTCGCCTTTACACGTTCGCCTATCACCCACTCGAGCGCAGTAAAATATTCGCCTTCTGCACGAACGAGGGACTTACCATTGCGCGATCGCTCACGTCAAGCGACGTCGTGGCGCAGCCTGGGGTGCGACAGACGCAATGCGTTTTCGCTCTGAAGGCGGCCAGGGAGGGTCGCCGCGCGCTGCTGCACCTCTTAGCCCGCAGCCAGCTAGACGGCCGCATCACGTTCGTTCGCGTCAAAGACGGGGCGCTGATCCCGGACGCGAGCCACAGCAAGTATCTCGTGCCGTTATTTCACGAATTGTGCGACGGCCAACGAGACGTCTCGGCCGACAACGTTCCCAAATTAGTCAAGTCAGCCTACTCCATTCAACAAGACACCGTCATGGAGCCGTCTCCGACCTTTCTCGTGCGCTGGCTCGTGCCTTCGCCCAACAACGACCTGATTGCGGCGATCACCGACACGCAGGAGCTCATGGTGCTCGACGTCGCTCGCCGCTTCAATCAGTTGCAAGTGCCAGCGCTGAAGGCGGTGGATGCCGCGGCGTGGAACACCACGACGACAGCACTGGCCGTGTTTCTCGGTGATCGGAAGAAGATTATGATCATCGACGTTGACAAGCAGCAAGGCGTCCAAAGCACCACGGCCGTGGTCTACGCGCTGAGCCACAACCCACGCGAGGTGGTCCTGTCGAGCGCCGCGCAAGGCATTGCCGGCGGCCGCTGGCTCTGCGTGCACCTGGAGGCGACGTTCACTGGCAAGTCGTCACAATTCTACAGATGGGACTCCGCGACCCGTGGCGGGGGCGGTGCCGTCGGCGGTTTTTTCCCTCAGCCCATCCAAGTTGCATGGGACAGCACGGCGACCGTTTGCGCCCTGACGTATCCGCGGCACGTCGTTTTCATGGCCGCGCAGCGCAAGGTGTTTTCGTTGCTATCATCGGCGGATGTCCGTTCGGAGCCGCTGCACATCGGCTTCGCGCTGATGGGTCTGATCGTCGTGCTGAGAGGCGAGGTGCTCCTATTGCTGCCCACGCGCAGCGGCGTGCAGCGCTGCACGATCGCGGCGTTCGATGGCGTGGCCCAGTCTATAGCAGAGTTCGAGCCCCGCGTGTGCTGCCGCCCGCCAGGCGGACTTTTCTATCTAGGCGCCTGCGAGGCCAGCTTCAATCTCTATTTCGCCGACGCCGAGTCGCGTCTAGTGGTGATGCCGCTTGGCCGCTCTCTTCCTCATCTGCTCACGGTGCTGAACGCCGCGGCCTCAAAGCGGATGATCGCCTCGGCGCCCATCGCGGTGGTGGCCGCAGAGTTGCTGTCCGCCTTCTACAACCAGCACCGCTCGTCGCAGCGCGGCATTCTTAGACTCAAAGCGGTGGAAACGTTCGCGATCGAAAGCGGTTGCGGCGAACTCGTCGCGAACAGTCGCGGCGGCAGCGGCGGGCTGTCCGCTTCCATGTGCCGCAGCACCATGAACGCTCATCTCGACGACCTCACTGCCGACGTGCTCTTGCCCCTGCAACCGCTCCTCGTGTGCACGGTGCACGCGGCAGGTAACGGCGGCGGGGACGACGTTTTCGAACAGTCTCTCGCCGACCGCTTGCTTTCCGGTGTTGTGGACATGTGGTCGGGCATATCGCTAGACGGCTTGGTCTCGACCGGCGCCATGCAACCCTTTTTCTTGCGAGTCACTGAGGACCTCATGGAACTAGCGGAGCGCCAAGACGCGAGCGGCGCGGCAGCGAGCGCCCGGATTTTCCGCAAGGCGGCTCAAATGATTGCTTGGCAGTACGCGTGACGTCGAAGCCGTTTGCAAGGTGAGTGGCACGGACTGTTACCACGCGCATCCACGCGGACGTTGACTCTTTTGTGGGAACACATCTGTGAGTCCATTTTTTCCTCCCCCGGCACGATTTACGGCGCTAGATTCCACGGACTGAACCAACTTTCTATGGTCGGTGACGATTGGCTGTCCGACTGCACCAGGTTGGCGATGTTGGATTGCGCACAGCGCCCACGACGTTTGCTACCACCGACAAGGCGTTGAGGAGTTGCATAGGCCCGATCGATCGCGATTGACTGGAGCCAAGTGATGTCCGACGTTGAATGCAGTGTCTACGATCAGCGTCACCTCGCGTTTAAAGCGCTGGATTGAACGGGGCTGTTGTGGTGATTTGACAGAACTTACGGCTTGGGTTAGGGTTAGGGCTTACGGCTTGCAGCTTTCCTGTTTTGAACGATTGGAAGAGATGTCGACCACCCCGACCCGCGCCCCGCCCGTTCTGAACGTTGTGGTCCGCGAGGATATCGGCACTGGGGCATCCACCGCGGTGATACAAACGCCCGGCTTCCCCTCTCCACTTCCGCAGGCGTCGGCAGCGTCAACGTTGGAGCATGGAAACCGGAGCACACGTCACTTCGCTTTCCGAGGCAAACCGTTGATGAGTCCTAGTTGGTCGGACACCGCCGCCAATGCCACACGACGGCTCGATGATGATTTGACCGAGGCGGCCGCGAGCCCCCTCGCCCTTGTTGGCGCCGACGATGCTCAACGTGGCCGCCAGGCGCTATCGGCCACGCGAATGGCGGGGTCCGCCTCGGCCGTTCAAACCACGTTTTCGCCGGAGCGTCCGCATTTCCGTGTGCGGCCGGCACCGTGTGTACCTGCAGCACCTCCGTCATCACCATTGGCCGAGTCGCCGCTGAGCCCAAGCAACAGCAGCGGGTTGTCCACGACGAAGCCACTCGTGCCGCCCACCGTGATCTCCGCTCGCGCACCTCTGCCGTCGGTGTTGTCTCAGCGGCAGCCACTCTTCTTCGAGTCCCGGTCGTGGGAGAGCGTTGACACCATGCTGACTTCCTGGCCCGTCACGTGCGTTGCCCAGTTGGTCGACGACGACCCGGAGGCGGTGTCTTGCGGCTGCTTTCGATTCGTCGTGGGGTACGAATCGGGCGCCGTGGCCATGCTCCGATGCCACCCGCTGGCGACATCGAGATCCCTGACCGAGTGTCAGCGATGGACGCTGCACGCGGCTCCCATCCGAGGCCTCGCCCTACTGCGCGATGCGAAAGCGCCCGTCTCACACCGGGAGCCCTCGCTGCTGGTTTGGTCGGCGGGTGAGGATGGCTTGATCCGCTGCGTGGCGTGTGACTCCGGCGGGTCGCAAATCGCACGTCACTTGTTGCACGGCAGGGCAACTTGCATGACCGCCACGGCGCAGATGGTCTGCGTCGGCACGTCCGCGGGTCAGTGCTCCATCTTTTCAGCGCAATCCAACGAGGCGCTGGTTTCCATTGATCGATTGTTTCCCGGCGCTGTCATTGACGTCGCCGTCATTGGCGGCCAGGACGGCTGGTTCGTCGCCGCCGACGCGCACACAGTTATCTGCAGCACCGTCGCGGATCCGGAGAAAGCGTACCGGATATTTCATTCTCGATTCGCGTCGTTATCCCGTGTGTTGGTGGCCGCAGGCTACATCCTCCTTCTGGATCACCTGGGCAGTGGAATGCTTTGCGCGTTTAGCATTGTCACGGCACCGCCGACTCCGTCGAGAGCCGTGGCTGCAAGCGCCATTCGGCATGATAACCAGGAAGACGTGGAGGCTTCGGCGGTCAGCTTAACCGCCCGTACGGTGTCGTCCCCCGGCATCGTGGACACCTTTGCGGTCGCGCCAAACGTGCCACCGGCCACCGCAGCTCCCCACGTTTTGGGTCAACGCGCGTCGCTCGTAGCCAATCAGCCCGCCGCGATAGCGTCTGCTCAACTAGTCTCCAATGTGCTGCTCGTTACTCAGGCGGATTTGACCATGTCGGTATTTTCCTGGGCTCTGTCCAGCGTCGTGCAAGACCCCTTATCGACGATGCAGCTACAGGAGGCGCCCCAGCTGTCGTGGAAACCGTTGACGACCCTTCGCCTGCGTCTCGGCGGCAATGCGGCGAAGTTCTTTAGAGGTGCGCACATGCTGCACGATCGCTTTTTGCTGACTCTCAGTGACATGGAGATCCACTTGTACCACTGCGGCGGCCAATCGCTGAAGCCGGCGGTGAACAAGACGCTCTTCGCGGGATCGAGTGTCCTTGACGGTGACGACCGCTTCGTCTCGTCGGCGTACGGCACGGTGTGGTCCACCGGCACCGGGACCGTGCTGTCGGTGTAACTCCCAGCACACTTGTCGCCCTGGGCCTGTGAGAGACGTCTCCTGATACACGAAACCGGCCGCCCCCCCGCCCCCCCCGATTTCAAGTGTGTTGCGTCTCTTTGATTGCGCATCCTCATTTCAAAAAGATATCGTCGTTGCCCGTGTGCAGGAGGTCCTCACTCAAATGACGAATCTGTTTTTCTCGGCCAGCGATTCCGTGCCGCCCGAGTGCAAACGGCACATTTATCAGCCCGGATCATTGCCGCCGCATCTGTTTTCGCGCGACGGGCTGCGCGAATTGGCAGCCAGCGGTTCGTGGAACGCGGTCCTCCATGTCGCCAAGACGTTAGAGGGGCAATGCGGCGGAAATCGGTCACAGGATGCCTTACCGCTGATTCTCGTCCAGGTTACCGCCATGTGCAAGACCAACCAAACCGAACAAGCGTTGCTGCTTTGTGAGCGGGCACTCAGCTCCACGGTGGAGTCCGGTCTTCCGATTTCAACGTGTCCATTTTCGCTGCGGTACCTGGGAGCGGCGCTACCCCTGGCGGTCAAAGACCGGGGAGCCGATGCGCTGTCACGGCTGCTCGCGCTCAAAGCCAGCCTCGCCGCCCATTCGATGCCGGCCACTGCAGAGGGGGCTCTGCCATCGGCGCGGCTGCAGCGCGTGAGGAGGGCTCTCGTGGCGGCGTATTTTGAACAGCAGCAGTTCGTTGCCGCAATGACCGAAATGACCGAGTTGATCGAGTGCGAAGATGGGGCGAGCGACAGAGCGGAATCCGCGGTGCGGCAGCTGCTGTTGCTCGTTCAGTTCACTTGCATGGCATTCAAGATCGGAAATGTGCCGCTCGCCGAAACGTGCAGACGCCTCGTGGACGACGGCTTCAAGGCCGCCCGAGCGACCTTCACCAATGACGACGACGTGCAGCTGTTGGCCGTCACATTGCCCGCACTGCTCACTGTAATCCGCATGACGTTCTACGGTGATGGCCTGGGCGCCAGCGCGACCATCACCCAGTTGCTGACGGACACCTTTCCGCTGCCACCCGCGGCCACTTGCACGGCGTTGGCGCGCGACCTGCACGTCGTGTGCCTCAACACGGCGGCGGTGTGCCACTACTATGCGATGGGCACCCCCACCGAGGCCTCCGGCATCGTCCCCCTGCTGTCCCAGACGGGCGCGGCCCTGGTGCGGTACGGCGTACCCTCGAGACGGTTGACGCAGTGCGTCGACATTCTGCACGCTGGGATTCGATCGGTTGGCGACCCGCGCGTGGCTCTCAAGTGTGAGCCGTTTCTCAGCAACCTCGCGCTGTTCTACACCTGGGACGACTACGCAGGACCCGACGCGGAGCACGAGCGGCGAAAGCTACTGTTTTCACTGCTCGAAGAGTACAGCGCAGGTCCCGAGGCCGTACCCCCGAGGCTGCGCTGAAACGCGCGCGGTGGGGACTCCCGCATCAACGTTCGCACACATTTTCCCCCGAATGTCGGTGGACGATGTATCATGACGCAGACCCCATTGTTGACGTCAATGCCTCCCATCTTTGTAGATCGCTTGAGCGCTGTGCCCAAATGCTGTGGACCATTGCCGTGGCCGCGGCGGTCACCGCTGTCACCGCCGCCGTCTTGCCCCACACGTTATCCGGGGCGCACCTCGTGACCGCCTACATTTCGCTTTTCGCAACTACCGTGTCGCTCGGCGCCATCGTCGCGCATCTGTTTTCGTACGAAGCCCCCACGCGGCAGCGCCTCGTCATTCGTGTCATGTTGATGGTGCCGATTTACGCCATCGACAGTTTGTGGGCCTTCTGGGACCCCAACGATGCCGGATGGATCGACGTCCTTCGCGACACGTACGAGGCGTACGTCATTTACAATTTCTTTTGGCTGATTGTCGACCTCATGGGCGGCAGTGAGGCGCTTCTCAAGTACTGGGCGGCCCACGAGCCAGAAATGGACCACATGTTCCCGCTTCGAGGGAAAATGAAGTTGGACAAGCGGGCGTTGAACCTGTGGCGCCTGTTCATGATCCAGTACGTCGTCTGCAGCCCGTTAGTGACCACCGTCACGTTCTTGACAACGGCTTTCGGGGCGTATAGCGACAGCAGCTGGAGCCTGGAAAACGCTCACCTCTACCTGGCCCTTCTGCGATGCGTGAGCGTCACGCTGGCGTTCACCGCGCTACTATACTTATACATGTCGACAAAACACCACTTGCACGACGAGTTTAACCCGACGGCCATGTTCATGTCCATCAAGGCGGTCATCTTTCTTGGCTGCTGGCAGGGCTACATCGTCCAAGCGCTGCACGCCGCCGGCATATTCCCCTTCGCCGCGATGATCAACTTCATTTGCGCCGGCAGTGAGCACCTCAGCTGCACCGCCCGTCTCACGGCTGATGAAGAAGTGGCTCTGGTGGCGCTTGACAACTTCATGACGTGCTTGGAGATGGGCGCCGCAGTGATCGTCCACCAAGTGGTTTTCGACCCGAAAAAGTTCATTCGCTCTCCAGCTGCAGCGCCCCGAAAAGATTTGTCGTTCGCCGAACGTGTCCGGCATGCGTTTAACGTGCTTGATGTCAGCCATGAACTTCGATCCGCTGCAACCGCGACACTTAGCAAGAAGACGCGGTAAAAGCAGAAGATGTTAATCCTATCGGCATTCCCATGTTTGGTGTTGCGAGAAATATTTCCGTTCGTTCGCCGCTGCGGCGTTCAATGTTGTCACACAATTCATGCGGCCACGGAGAGTCTTTCAATCACAGTGTCCCGAGAAGATTGGTTGACGGTTGACCTGTGAACACCATATGGCGATGACGTCGCAAGGCAGCGACGATGCCGACGAGTTCGGCGGGGAGCTAGCGTTTGCAGACGAAGGCGATTGGACCGAGTTTGCTCCGGTGAACTCGCCCAAGGTCCCAGTTGAGGCACCCCCGGGCAATGCGCCAGGTGCCCAGGCTGTCGATCGGCCCGCAGCAGTGTTAAGCGTCGACGCCTTCTACAGACAGGAGTGGGGAACGGTGTCGATGCGCCTCGCCATGTGGGAGTTGCTCCTCGAGACATTTTATGCGAGAAAACTGCGAAGCGTCGAAAACGGTGAAGTCGACAAGCATGTGGTTCATTCCTTCTTGGAGCTGGCAGGTGTGCCGAATGACATGGCGACCTCCTTGAAGTCCACGGGCATCAAGGTAGCCGAAGACCGGCGCGCCACCCTGAAGAGTCTACGCGGAATCTTGTTCCCTGCAGACCAGCAGATCGTGGAGGCTATTATTCGCCTTTTGCGCCACTTTGTGATTCCGCAGGCGGTCGGTGTCTGTGTTCACGCCAACCAAAGTCGATATGGTGCGGACGTCGCGATTGCCGTTCGTCACGTGCTTCGGTTTACCGGCGCATCGCGCCGCGAGGCGGAGCGGTTGGCCGACGACCTCGAGGAAGCCATCGCCGCAAGCCACCTGGAGCCGCTGTTGACGGACGACCGGCCCCCCCTCCTGTCCGTTGCTCCCGACGACGGCGAAGAAGCGGCGCACCGCCAAGCAGGGGAGGAGACCGCAGTGTCCTCGCGTCTCAGAACGCGGCGAATGATCGCAAGGGCCGCGAAGATCGGCGCCTTTGGCATTGTGGGCGGGGCAGTTTTCGCGCTGACGGGAGGCTTGGCGGCACCCGCTGTCGCCGCGGCCGTCGCCACATTGGGGGGCGCGGCCTCGACCACCGCCGCCGCCGTGGGCGCAACCGGCGCGGCGGCGGCCGCGGGCGTCGGTACCGTGCAGGTTGTCGCCGCGGTTTCGGCCACAAAGCTTGCATTGGCGATGGGTGCCGGGGGAGTCGGCGTCGCCTCGCTGAAGGGATTTGAACGCACCAAGGGAGCCTCAAAGTACGAGCTGGACGTCCTCGACCGTTTCGGCGATGTCGTGAAGTGGTCGCAGCAGCACTTGCAACGGGACTCCATGCCAATCCGCGTTGCCGCTTCCAGCTCCCAGGCGGACACCGATGCGGTCTTCGGCAACTGTCTCGGCCTCGCGGCAGGCCGCAGCAACGTCGTGACACCGTCTCGGTCGGACGTGGCGGTGTCTCATGTGCAACGCCTCGTCGCTACGGACCCGACGCGGCATGTCGCCGTGTTCCTAGAGAATCTCACCGGCGTCGCAACCGGAGGTCCGCCGCTCGCGGTCGTCGTCCGCGATTCCTCTTCGACGGACAGCGATTGGATTGTCGGACCGCCGCCGTGCTTACCCCCGATTTCATGCGCAGCGGCCTGTGTTCGAACGTCGACCATCATCGCAGGTTCAATTAAAATCGCATTCGCCATCGATTTGGTGCCGCTGGCTGCTGCCGAATCGAACCGCCCGGCTTCCTTCTGGTTATTTGTGAACGACGCGCACACTCACACGTCCGTCAGCGCTGTCCCGCGGCTTCCGGGTCGGGCAGCGGAGGATGTGGCTGCGTTGCTGTCACTCACGCAGCACGCGATCGCCGTTAACGAGGCCCCGTACGACCTGCCGTTTGAGTGCCCAGTAGGCCGGGGCGAGCGGAGCGTCATCGTCCTGTCGTTTCGCCGCTCAACGTCGCGAACACTGAACATTACGATACGGCAAGACGTGAGCGCTCAAGAGTGGAAATGGCCACGGATGTCAGCAACGTGCACGGTATGCGCGGGCAATTCTCACGCCGGGCTTCCATTGATCCGCGCGAAATTGGGCTCCATCCAGACGACGGTGGCACCAGTGTGCCCGCCGCCGGCCCAGTTTCCGGTGCTGCTCAGTCACTGCTACCTGGGCGCAGCGCGTGGTGGCCCCTCGGCGGAGGACCCCTCCTGGACCTGTGCGGTCATGCCGCCCGCGAGCGGCGCGGGAGCGGCCACGTCGAACGGTGATAGCGACGTTCGACTTCGCCCATGGGATGTCGCGGCGTTTAGCATCAGCGTTGAACTCGAGGCGTCCACGAGTCACTACTTCAGCGTCCCCTGGTCACGGCGGCCCGAGCCTCCCGCGCCCACTGTGTGCTTGTCGTTGCTGGCGGTCAATGACTCGGTCGCCGGCGAGAGCACATCCACGGCAGCTTCGCGCGTGACGATCACTGCTCGGCTCACAAAGTACAAGGGGCTGGGCATCGCCGTGTCGGTCGGTGACAATGCGGTGCCCCACATCGCGGATGACGCCCAATTCGTGTTTGCCTCGGACATTGGCCGCTCGTCCGATGTTGCCGACGTCATGTTACTCGACGAGGCGCTCCAGAACGTGTCGATGGACGCGCCGCCGCTGAATGGCACCGAACCGGAAGCGCGAACCACGAGAGATTGGCTGTTGTCAACACGGCCGGAAGACACGCGGTCTCTGATGAGCGTGACATTGTCGCCAACTCGGCACGTCGATCTGCACGTTTGCTCGTCTGCACCTGCTGGCGCTCCGCAGCAACTGCTCGTCATCCGGTTGGTGTCCCACGCCGTGGAGTCGGCAGCGGTCGAGCGGCCGCGACCGGCGGCTCCCGTCGTCAGGCAGGTGATTACCGTTTCCGGCCTGGAAACAGTGACCGACTTCTCCCGGGGCGTCGATCGGCAGCCAGGGCAGCAATGGATGGATGCGGTCGCGACGGTCCGGCAGGGCCACCACCCACCGTACGTGTTCGCGCCGTCGTCCCTTCTGACGACGCTGCGCTGCTGGGACGATGGCCAGCTCGCGAAGTTCACGTCCCTCATAGGGGCCGAGTTCATGTACGCAGGCAGCGACATGGCCACCGACAAGGCTAAGTCAGTGATCAAGTCGAAGGTGAAGGCTGCGGTGAAGCAAGAGCTACTGAAGCAGGGCGGCACCCTCGCGGCCGGCACCGCGGCATACTTCGCGGCCACGGCGCTCATCGCGTTGCCTGGAACGGCGATGTCACTGTGCAACCTGATTGACAACGCCTTTGCGTCTTTGAGTCACCGCAGCGAAGATGCCGGTCAGCAGCTGGCGGAGCAGTTGTTGAGGGAGGCCTCGTGCGGACGCCCCATCACGCTCATTGGCTACGGCTTCGGTGCCGTCGTTGTGCTGTCATGCTTGACGCACCTGGCCGCGGCCCGGGCGCCCCTTTCGGCCATGTTAGTCGAGCACGCCATCCTTCTCGGCCTACCCGTGGCCGTCCCTTCCGCGTCCTGGGGCCACGCGCGCCGTGTCGTGGCGGGATCGCTCATCAATGGCTATTCCCGATCCGACTTGCTACTGTCGCTGCTGCAATCCCTCAACGATCCTTCCAGCCGAATCGCCACAGATGCTTCCGTGCCGGGACTGAACCCTATCAGCGTTGAAGGTATCGCCAATGTCGACGTTTCGGCTGTCGTGGAAAGGCACGCACACTACTGCACTCGACTTCCGAGCGTGCTCGCCGCCGCGATGCTTGCGGCGGGTCACCTGGGCGCGCCGCCTCGCGACATTGTTTCCGGAGTCGCCTGCGTGGTGCCGCTGGATTTAGCCGGGCGGTTGGAAGCGCACGTTGCCGGTGAGTCGTTCCTCCGCGGCAATGAAGCGGCCACTGGAAAAGGGCTGTCCGCGCTGCTCGCGTCGGTGGAACAAACGGCGGCCGTCGTGGCGCGACCGTCCGCGTCCGCTCCAACAGCGAGCGCCGCGGGGGTCACACGGCGCGGTGACTTCGTCGTCGTGCTCTTGACTGTGAACAATTTGACGCGGCACGACGGTCATGTGTCCCCCTATTCGACGCTTCTGCTCATCGACGACTCGCAAGTGCCCGCACCGGAAAGCTGCAACTGGATCTTCGCACCGCCCTCAGGAACGTGCGTCGGCCCAGGGCAAGTGCTGGTCGCCAGCATGCTCATTTCATCCTCGGCGGCGACGTCGTTGACATGCGCGTCGCTCCGGCTTCGGGCCTCCAGCGTCTCGGGCGACGATTGTTGCACCGTGAACGTCCATCGTCTCGCCTCGCGACCATCAGGCACTGTTGACGGGCCCGGTGGCGTCGTGGTGGAGCTCGCCACGGATGGGGCCGACGGCTCCGTACCATCGCGTTGGTCGGTGCGCAGCAACTTGGTGTGTGGCGTGGAGTGTCACGCGGTCACCTTACGTTGACCGACCCGTTGGCAGTTGTTCGCATTGTTGAAGGTGCCTCACCTCTCTGTTGTTCCTGCCTGCTTGCAGTTTGCGGCCTGTATCTCGACGTCGACGGACACTAATGCTAGCCCGATCTTTGTGTTTTTTTGGTTCTTTGCGGCGTTGTGACTGCCACGTAGCTACCTCAGTTCGGCTATCATCTTTCGATGGCGCAAGGCGTGGAGGCGGCAGCAGCGAATCCTTTCGACGGTGTGATTCCCGCCGTCAAGGAAGTCGACGAGACGCCATATCTTATGCCTCGCCGGCCGCATCGCAAGAGCCTGCTGCAATGGATCCCCTCCGACGACGAGCAGCTCGAGCAGGTGGAGACAGCCATTCTTCGCCATTTGAACGTGCCGTACCGCGCCAGCGACGCCTGTGGCATCCACTCCATATCGACGGACTGCGCCTCCGTGTCGTCGCGGAGGGACCAATACGCCGTGAAGCCCGGGAAGCTGGCGTGCGACCCACTCAGCGCCGAGTCCGAGCTTTTCCATGACCACATTGTCCTGCTGCACGGCTTTGGCGGGGGTCTCGCCACGTGGATGCCCAACTACGGCTCCCTGGTGCATCGCTTCGCGGGACGTCGCGTCACGTTGCACGCCATCGACCTTCCCGGGTTTGCGCGATCGCGCCGCGAGTGGGCACACATTGCGGACGAAAACGAGGCCATCGGGTACTTAGTCGAACGGGTGAAGCGCTGGTTGGACGCGCGTTGCGTCCCAGCGAGCGCCACCGACGCGTGTGTGCCCGCGGGTGCCGAGGTTGCCACCTGCACCCCGCCGACGCGAATTACTCTTGTTGGACATTCCTTTGGGGGGTATGTGAGCGCCCACGTTGCGATGAACTACCCGGGGTTCATCCACAAGCTCGTCCTCGTCGATCCCTGGGGCGTGCCCCTCATGACGGAAAATGACAAACCGAAGAACATGCCCCTCAAGTGGCGCTGCGCCATGCGCTTGTTCTACGCCATGCTGCCGTTCGCGTTGCTGCGTGCCGCTGGCCCCATGGGCCCCGGCTTTCTCCCGAAGGTGCGGAAGGACTTTGCGGACCGCTGGCAGCCCCATCTTGTCGACGTCAACCTGTTCTACGACTACGTGTACCACTGCAACGCGAACAAGGATGCCGTCGGCGAGCTCGCCTTCCAGAAGTGTTGTCACGGGCCCGCCTATGCGAAGCGCCCCCTCGAGCAGGAGCTGGCGCGCCGGTTGCCCGCGGATTGTCACCTCGCCGTTATCTACGGCATCCATACGTGGATGAACCGCCGGGCGGGAAGAGCCTTGTACGAGTCGGTACCCACCGCGGGCACCGACCGGAGGAAGCATTTCTACTTGGTGTCCGACGCCGGCCATCAAGTGACGTCGGACAATGCGGCCGAATTCAATTTGCGGCTGCTGGATGTGTTGCTCGCGGAGGAATCTCCGGTGCCAAGGGATCCGAACGACGGTCTCACGCCGTCCAGCACCTAGCATCCCCTCCACGCTTGCTTTGTCGTCGTAATCCGTTGTTTTCTTCTGGTCATTTATATTTCCCGGAACTCTTTCCACTGACTTTGTTGCACCATCGACCAGCCATCGTCAATAGTATCAGGCAGGAGTCGGTGAGGTCCCAAAACCGTTGGCCTGTGCTCTGTTGCATTGTAATTGGGATTCGGCGCATTTTTTTCCGTCAAGAAAGCGCAGAATTGATCACCCTGAGACGAGGGCCGCGGTTTCACGCGTCCGTGTTCGCACGAATATAAGAGAGACAGGGATGAATCGCGACACGTACTCGATCATCCTCGGCAAGGCGAAGCACGTGTTGCGCATTAACATGCAGAATGTGACGGGCAAATGGGGCAAGGCGCTCGTGCACGAGGACGTCGCCAAAGGCTACGGCTGCTGCAAATGCCTCCTCGTTTGCGTCCACAATGCGAACAGGGGCAAACCGCAAGCATCGCGGTTCATCGACACCTGGGACCGGCTGCTGGACATCCATCACGAGGACAACTGCTATCGGCTATTGCCGTTGCATTGCTCGTCGACGGCGGCGTTCGTTGCGATGGCGTCCATCGCCGCGTCGCCGGGGTCTCCTTTCTCGATCGACGACCGTGTGGACTTTCAGCCGTTTCGCATGTCGGTCGCCTACAAGAGTCCCGTGCGCACGGCCATTGAGAGATTTTTTAACATGCCGGGTGCGGATAGGCTGCCGATCGATCGAGTGGAGTTCGACGGGGTTCTCAGGAACAAGGACAGTTCGGCCCTCGTCCAGCTTCGTCACACCATCAACCAGGCCCAGATCGTGCAGCTGAGCAACGTCATGAAATTTGTGACGTCGACCTTCTTCATGGAGTGCGCCTTCGTGGACCCGATTCCCTGGCGGGAAGTGTTTTCGCCGCCCAACCGGCACGTCTTCTTGGTGGGCGAAAGCCCGCTGCCTTTGCTTCAGGAGAAGCCCCTGGCGGAATTCGCGAGGAGCCACGGCATTCAACTGTATCACAGAAAAGGGTCGGATTATGTCTTCTTGCCACCACCGGCAACGTCCGTCACTGCATCTCCGGTTGCTGGAATGGTCCCGCTGGCGGTGTGAACGCTCACGTGTCGGAACCGCGGCAAACGTCGCGGTCGGCGTCTGCTCGGAGCACGGTTGGTGCGGCTCCCAATTCCCGCGAGGCAGGCACTGCGGCAGGCGGCGCACCAATTTGGAACGGCAAAAAAAAGGTGGTTGTTTTTGTTTTCCAAACTTCTTATACCTCGTTGCAGAATAAAGCAACACGGCACAATGTCAGCGCCCGACGAATCGCAGGCTCTCGTAACCAGTGGCGCGGATCAGCCCACCGTCGAGGCGGCACCGGAGGCCGTAGTCGACGACGCCGTCGCACGTTTCGCTCGCCGGCGGCAGCGCCAAGCCGTTGAAGCAGGACCCCAGGACGTGGCAGCGGTCGAGCAGCCGTTAGGATCTCGCAAGGTTCCGACTCCTCCAACCGTCGAAATCGTCCCAGCGGACGAGGGAGCTGTCCCCCTGCTGCGAGATGAAACGGCCGCCGGCGATGGTGACGAGGACGATGGTGGCAACGACCCGTTTGCATCCGCCTTCGACGAGTTGCCGCTCGTGGCCTTTCCAAGCTGGCTGCGCGCATGTCATGACTTAGAAACCTTGTCCGACGGACCGGATCCCTCGGTCGAAGGGCTGCCAGTCAGTGCGGCGATTGCGCTACAAATAGCTTCTGACGCTGCGGCAGCGCGACAGTGGACGGAGTCGACGTTCGATCCATTGGCGTCGACTGTGCGGGTCTCCGAAGCGAGGCAGTACCTGGACGCCGAGCAACGCCATCGACACTTAGCCGGTCGTCTCTTTTGGCAAGCCCCGGGTGCTTTCGCGGCGCGCATGTCGAGCACGCATGAACACTTGACGCAGACGGCGGCGATTCTGCAGCAGGCGCCGCCCATCGGCCATGCGATCCGCGAGGGGTGGGACGGCACCCAGGCGTCCTTGCTGCCCCGCGCCGTCGCCCGCATTCGCACGGCCGCGCTGCACCGCAGCATCATGCAAGACATGTTTGCGGATCCGGAGGCAAACGTGACCGCTGACAGCGCCACCGCCGCCACGTTGACGGATGCGTTCCTGAGCATTCCCCGCGTGCACTCTGACTTCCTCCAGAGCCGCAGTTGGGACGGACGTCCGGATGACACGATGCTGCTGCACGAAGGGGCCAGCACCAAGGCGGCCCTTGCGTCGAACAGCACCGCCGGCTCGCCCAATCAACTTCAGCGCGTGGTATCGATCCACGTTAGCGGCGTGCGCTTTATGAGCCACCCAGGCTTTACACGGGAGCATTATTGCGCGTCGACGTTGCTCGAAGCGTTCACGCGATACCGTTTGTTTGCAGCGAATATGCAACCGGGGGCGCGAAATCGCTTCTACTACGAAGCCGCCCTGCGCAGTTCCGAACAGTCCGCCGGAGTTTCACGCTTGGAGAGCGCTTCCACGTTCGCCGCCGAGTTCACGCGTCTGTCACATGAGTTGCAACAGGCCACCGAATACGAGGCCTCCCTCATCGTGACCATGTGTCGGGCGTGGTATGAGCTGTTGGCATACAGGCGGGACCCCAGTCCACCGTCCGATCCACGCTACACGGCGGCACCCTTGGTGCAGTTTTCCTTGCGTCCACGAGAGCAGGCGGCCGGAGACGCCAACTTCCTGCCGTCGGCGACCGATTTCTTCGACTCCATTGTCCGAGGGGGTGCCGCCTCAGCCGTGCCGGCCGACGTCGCCGTGCAGTACATTCCGGACGTTTACTGCACCACCAGCGATCCTTCTTACGAAGGAACGCTCCCGTTGTGCTCGGCAAATGCCGCCCGGCGCGGCCCCGAGGCGACCGCCGCCGCTCGATACTTCGTTCGCATCTTTGTGCGCTTAACCGCTGTTTCGCCCCTTCAAAAGGTCGGTGAAACAGCCCCCGCACCGCTCGACTCAACGTTTGCTGCGGAGTTTCACGAGTCGTTTGAAATGCGCCTGCACACGGAACCGGTTGCGATCGTGCTTCACGTCGTGGAGCTGCCGTCCCAGCAGACCTTATCCGTGGTGCAATTGCAGCCATCCATGTCCCACGCGTTTGCGGGAATGGCGCGGTTCACGACGTCCACATCTTATCCCTCTTCCACGAGCGGAGCGACTCCGCCTCCGGGTGCAGCCGCCGCGAACGCGGCAGGGCCTGGGGGTGCCTCGGGCCAGGTGGCCTCACGCGAGATTGAGGGACATGTGATTCTTTCCACGTCTTGGATTACCACGACGGGACTAACGGTGGAAGCCATTCAGCAAAAGTTCGTCAGTGGCGAAGCCGACCCGATGGATCCCCGGAATCAGCCCCTCCTGGAGGTCCTCCGCAAGCATCTGGGAACCGCCTCGACGGCCGGCAAAACGATCACCAACACGGACATCGTCGCCGCGCCGGCGGCGTCCTTTCATACCGCCAGCGGCGATGCCTTGCTGCATCCGGTGTCCTACGACCTGTGCGAGGCGGACGACAGGCTGAAGGTGCTCCGCCGCCGCTGGGCGCTGGTCAACAAAACGGCCCATCCCGACGATGACTTCGAGGAGTACCTGGCGCTCCCAGATTGCATATGCCCCGCGGAGTCGGCCACCATCAAGCTGTGGCGCATTGAGGTTGAAAAGCGGTTGGCCACGCGGGACCCCAACGCCACCAAGAAAGGGGCGGGCCTCCAGGAATGGCAACAGCGCATCCGCAAGCTGTCGAGGGCGAAGGGCGCCAAGAAACTGAGCGACGCTGAAAAGCTGGCTCGCACCGTGGTGCTGCCCGTCGTGCCAACGCTGGGAAAGTTCATCGCTGGGATCGTGAAGTGGCTCAATCCGGTGAGCCGACTCAATCCTGTGCGAAAAGACCCACTCGAAAGCGATGATGTCGACCGCAGCAAGCTGCGCACGATGAAGCAACAGGAGACGTTGTCGTCGTCGGAGGCTCCCGCGCATGCGCCTGGCGGGCGCGACGAGTCCCGCCTCACCCTTCACATCATGAAGGCCGTCAACGTGCCCATGCGCGACGACGGCACGCCGCCCAACTGCTACGTCGAGTTCTCCTTCATTGGCACGAACGCCCGGACCTTCGCCATCCCCAGTACGCAGCCGACGTGGTTCGAGGCGTTGACCGTTCCGTTTTGTCCCTCCGACTTCGACGACGAAACGTTGGCGCTGATCGACGATGACTGCATTGTTCGCCTCTACGACGAAGTGAAAGTGCCGTTGCCGTCGGCCTCGTCCGCCGTCGCCGACTCAGACGCGTTGGCCGCCCACTCGCCGATTACGCATTTCCGCACTGAGCGCCGCTTGTTGGGGTCGCTACGCCTCCCGTTCTACTCGCTCTATCAATCTCCTACTGCGAGCATCGAAGGCCGCTTCAATATTCTACAGTCGCGATCGCTCATGTCGTACAAGCAAACTCCGGAGCCGCCAAGTTTGACCCTCTTCTTGTCACTGTGGCCGGCGATTCGTGCGAAGGAGGATCCGATCACGTCCGCAGACGACCTTCAAGCCTGGGTGAAGACCGTTCCGGTGAGCCGCGAGCTTGAACTGGTTCACCGCCGTGCCCTGGCATGGCGTTCGCAGCTCTACGGCATGCTGGACGACATTCAGCGCATCAACCCGCTGTCGAAACGGAGGGAGTTTGAGCCTTTCGTCAACAACTCCGCCTCCAGCGCCGTCCTCATCAGCCGGTACATCGACCCGGAAGGCGTCCCGCCGCCACCCGGCGTCGTCACCGTGGCCCAGTGCGTGGGCTTCGTCAGCTTGTTCCCATTCGTGGTCGACATGCTCGCGTGGAGCGACGAATCCGACGTTTGGAGCACCTTGCCCGAGTTCCTCGAAGCCGGCGCAGGAGACTACGAAGAACTCGCGCTATTGCTGGTTCATCTCCTGCGCCACACAGCGTCCGCCCAACCTAGTTACGTCGTCGTGGGCCGCGGGGAGATCTATTCGCAGGCTACGTACGTCTTGGTGATGATCAACGGTCGGTGGTGCCTCATCGACCCGCGGTGCGGCAACGTATTTGGCGTCGAGGATCCGGCGTCGGGCCTCTCTGAAATCAGCATGGTGGTGTCTCACAATCAAGTGTGGGCCAACGTGCAGCTCACGGGCAACCCACACAGGATGGTGTGGAATTTGGACGACGAGCGTTACTGGGTACCGTTGGTTCAGATCGGTCAGGCGGCCTCGATGAATGCAGTCAAGTCCGTCCAACGAACCAGCATTCGTTGGACCCTGCCGTCCACGGATCGCGCGGCCCGGATTGAGGACGACGTCCGCCGCCGCGTGCGCGCGCTCTTGAGAGACCTCCGTGGCGGCCGTCCGCTCGCGTTCCAGGAGCGCGTAGGCACCTTGCTGCGTGAAGTGCTCATTCAAATGGAGGAGGAACGGATGAACTGCGCCAACATGCGGACGCTCGAAACCGACGAGGCGCACCAACGGTGCGTCGGCGAGTTTTCGTCGGAATATCAGGCCATCGGTCAGCCTGTGCAGCAGGGCTTCAAAGATCAGCACTTCGCATCGCTGCTAGACGCCGTCACCGACACGTCGGTGCATGAGATCGTCGCGGACAACCTAAAGTTTGCCGTCGGCGTGTTTGTCAAGGCGTACACCGAGAACGTTCTCTCTATTTGGGTCTACGCCGTTGGCTTGATTCGCAAGCCGTAGTGGCTGCGCATAGACG
>ERZ1292633.1925-Hain-H41-02um-R1-1925-length-21754-cov-5_pt1 | contig 21754 bp, 16 predicted proteins | sample MGYA00564406_ERZ1292633 | MGnify/ENA primary metagenome ERZ1292633 (study PRJEB36523, sample SAMEA6512639) | groundwater metagenome | collected 2019-01-08 | study: AquaDiva: Metagenomics assemblies of 32 groundwater samples
TTCCTGTGCACCGCTCTTATACCAATATTTAACCAAAATTTGATAAAAAAGTCAACCCAATGCTACAATCCCCTTCGTATGCAACGCGCCTTAACAGCCCTCCAACCTACGAACTTCCTGCACATCGGCAACTTGTTTGGTGCTGTTTTGCCTATGGTTGAGGCGCAAAAGGACTTTCAGACGTTCCTATTTGTCGTTGACTACCACGCGATCACCTTGCCCCAAGAGGGAAGCAAGTTAAACGACGCCATTTTGTTTGCTGTTGCCGCTTATATTGCTGCCGGAGCAGATCCGGAAAAGACGCTGATCTTTCAGCAGTCCCAAGTATCTCAACACACAGAACTCGCATGGATTTTGTCTTGCAGTGCTCACATGGGCGAGCTTGAACGAATGACGCAATATAAAGATAAATCCAAAAGACAAACCGAGAGCGTTTCTGTCGGCTTGCTTACCTATCCCATTTTGATGGCCGCAGATATTTTGCTTTACGATACGAATATTGTGCCGGTTGGCGAAGATCAAAAGCAGCATGTGGAGTTGACACGCGATTTAGCTGAACGCTTTAATAAAAGATTCGGCAAAACATTTGTGATTCCAGAACCGCGTATCCCAGAATTTGGTGCGCGCATCATGGGCCTCGACGATCCAACCAAAAAAATGTCCAAATCAGCCGAATCGCCCAAAAATTATATTTCCATTTTGGATGAGCCAGATGTTATTCGCAAAAAGGTCATGTCCGCAGTGACCGACTCAGGCCTCACAGTGCGTTACGACAAATCCCGCCCCGCGCTGGCCAACCTATTGACGATCATGTCACTTCTCACCAAACAATCCTTTAAAGAAATCGAGGCAGATTACGCCGGCAAGGGTTATGGTGATTTCAAAAAAGGTTTGGCTGAAGTGTTGATCAACTACCTCGAGCCGTTGCAAACCAAAATTCATGAACTGCTAGAACACCCCGACAAACTCCGCGAGATTGTCGCCAAAGGTTCAGAAAAAGCCAAGGCGCTTGCGGAAAAGAAGATGATAGAAGTCCGCAAAAAAATCGGCGTCACCCTGTAGGCGATTCCCATTGACAACCCAACTTTTCCATGCTATCTTCCTAAGGCTCAGGTTACTAAACGGCCGCTCTTCGCTTCACGCGAAGGGAGGAAAGTCCGAACACCCTTTAGGCCGCAAGGTCTATCGAAACATGGAGCGTCGCTAACGGCGACCAGAGGAATCCTGCAAGGGAGTAACTCTAGGGAAAGTGCCACAGAGACAATACTAGCCAAGCTTCGGCTTGGTGAAAGGTGAAAAGTGGGATGGTGTAAGTTACATGTTCAATCATGAGCGCCGCTACATCCCTCCCTGCATGGCGACATGCAGGCGTGGTAAACCCGCTTCGGTGCAAGAGCAAATTAGGTAGCTCGCTTGAGGCGTGCAGCAATGTACGTCCTAGATAGATGGCCGTTCTCGACAGAATTCGGCTTACCGGTAGCCTGAGCACACAAGCACCCCCCGAAGCCTTGGCGAAGGGGGGTTTTGTGTTGCTAAGTGGGCCAAAAAGCAGTAAGCTTTGAGCAATTGTTATGAAACGCTCTGACCTCTTTTTCACCTTCCTGTTGGTACCGTTTGATTTTTTAGCGCTCGCCGCCACCGGCTTTGCTGCTTACTACGCCCGCTTCTTGCCGGTGTTTGTGAATATCCGACCGGTCATTTTTGATCTGACCGTTGAAAAATTTATTCCGATTGTTCTTGGGGCGTCGCTCGTGTGGATCGCCTTGTTTGCTCTAGCTGGACTCTATCGCACCACCCGCCGAACTTTGTGGAATGAGTTTGTGACCATTGTCCTCACCTGTTCCGCTGGGATTGCCGGCGTGCTTGGATTTTTGTTCTTCACTCGTGAATTATTTGAGTCGCGCTTCATTGTTCTTGCTGCTTGGATTTTGTCCGTGGTCTTTGTGGCGACAGAACGTTTACTGATTCGTGCATTGCAACGATCACTCTTGCAAGCTGGAATGGGTGTGCGCCACACGGTGATCATTGGCAAAAATAAAACCGCTGATGCTATTCGCGCTGGACTTGAGGCTAAACCCTCACTCGGCTTGGAGGTCGTTGCCCAGTTTGAAGAATTGAATGCCAAGGTGCGAGAAAAACTCTTGGCCCTCAAAAAGAAAAACCAGCTCGATGAAATTATTTTAGCCGATCCGAATGCCAGCAAAACCATGGCTCAGGATCTGCTCTTTTTGTCCGACACAGAGCAAGTGGTCTTCAAGTATGCCGCGGACTTGCTTTCAACCGCAGCGATGAAAACCGAAATTCACATGTACGCCGGCATTCCTGTGGTGGAAGTCAAAAAGACCCCCCTCGACGGATGGGGTGCGATCTACAAACGCATATTCGACGTGATCGTCGCGACGATTCTTATTGTGATCACCCTACCGATTCAAATCGTCATCGTCATCGCCCTGTTCATCGAACAACCTGGCCGCGTGCTATTCTCGCGCCTCCCCAATAAATCAAAAGTCCTGCGCGTGGGCGAAGGCGGCCGCCCGTTTCACTATTTCAAATTCCGTTCAATGGTCAGGAACGCGCACAACTTCCGCTTCGATCCTGAGTTCATCAAAAAATACGGCAACATGCGCGATGGCACCCCCCTTTTCAAACTCAAAAACGATCCACGCATCACTCCTGTCGGAAAAATCCTTCGTAAGTATTCGCTCGACGAACTCCCAGAGTTTTACCTGGTGCTCCTTGGAAGAATGAGCCTGGTCGGCCCGCGCCCCCACCTGCCCGAAGAAGTTGCTAAATACAAACCAGCTCAACGCAAAGTTTTGACCGTAAAACCAGGGATCACTGGGATGGCCCAAGTAAGCGGTCGGCACGACCTTGACTTTGATGAGGAAGTGAGGCTAGATATCTTCTACATCGAGAACTGGAGCCCCCTCATGGACCTCTACATTCTACTCAAAACACCGTTTGTAGTTCTCCGGGGGGCCATTTGATGCCCTATGAAATTGGCCCTTGTCCATGATTATTTGATTCAGGACGGCGGGGCAGAGAAGGTCCTAAAGGAATTCCACGAGGTTTTCCCCGAAGCCCCGACCTACGCCTTGTTGTTTGATAAATCCAAAGTCGACCCGGCCTACAAGGCCCGGGTCGTTCGTACTTCGTTTTTGCAAAAAATCCCGCTGGCGCTCAAAAAGTATCAGTGGCTGCTGCCGCTCATGCCCATAGCGACAGAGACGTATGACTTGGCAGAATTTGATGTGGTGCTCTCGAGCTCGTCGGCGTTTTCAAAAGGTGTGATCACTAAACCAGATACGCTTCACATTTGTTACTGTCACACGCCAACACGCTATTTGTGGTCTGACGCTGTCTCATACGTCCAAGAACTGCGTGTACCAGGTTTTGTGAAAGCGCTCTTGCCTCCCCTCTTGTCCCGTCTGCGTATGTGGGACAAGCAAGCGGCGGAACGCGTGGATTTGTTTATTGCGAACTCCGAAGCTGTACGGCGAAGGATCAAAAAGTATTATCATCGCGACGCGCTCGTTATTTATCCGCCAGTGGACGTTGCCAAGTTTTCTATCTCACCGAACCCCAAAACATATTTCTTGGCCGGCGGACGATTGGTTTCGTACAAGCGTTATGATCTGATTATCGAGGCCTGTAATCGCCTGCGCCTGCCACTCAAAATTTTCGGCAGCGGACCAGTGGAAGACGAACTCAAACGCATGGCTGGACCAACTGTGGAATTTTTAGGTCGTGTATCAGACGAGGATAAAGCTAGACTCTACGCAGATTGCATGGCCTTCATTAACCCGCAAGAAGAAGACTTCGGCATTACCATCATCGAAGCGCTGGCCTCTGGACGTCCAGTCATCGCTTACCATCGCGGCGGCGCCCTCGAGACGGTTGTAGAAGGAATCAACGGGACCTTCTTCAATGAACAGAGTTGGGAAGAACTAGCTGATACGCTCTTGCGTTTTGATCACACGAAGTTTGATCCGGCCCTGGTGCGCCAATCTGCCGAACGATTCTCTACAGAAAACTTCCGAAAAAGCGTTGCCCATATTGTTGAACGTGCTTGGGAAAAACATTGTGTGCGCTGTGATTTAAGAAAATAGTTTAGTCAGAAATGGCGAAGCACCCGGCCTCCAGGCGAGTGCTCCAAGAAGATTCACGTGGACAAAGAGCTAGAGTCGGAAACCGCGCGACCTAGGACTTGCTCGCGGGGATGAGGGCCAGATCGTTGGAGTCGAAGAGACTGCCGATGCTGAGATGGGCACGCTCCCAGCGCTTGCAGCGCCGCTGGAGGTAGCGGATGCCGCAGCAGTCGCCATCGCGCAGCACGGTCTTGGTGGCGAGAAGCGCCTTCCCGTGCAACGGAGTGAGGAAGGCGGCGACGATCGGATGGTCCTGATGGTCGAAAAGGCAGTCGATGAAGGTGGCGTTGAAGCCGGCGACACCGCGCATCTCCTTCAGCCACTCCGTGCCCAGCTGGCGGCCGACCACCTGCTGCGCCCGGGTGAGGTGGATCTGCACCGTGGCCGGGCCGAAGACCCACTTCCCGCCCTTCTCGTGCTCCTCGACCCTCGCGCCGTCGAACAGGCAGGGATCGGCGTCGAGATCGAAGGTGGGCAGGCCGATCTGGTAGGCGCACCCATGGTTGATCCAGGCCGCGATGAGACGATCGAGGTTGGGGTTGCCGATCGCGCTCTGCATCGCCTCGAAATCGAGCGAAGCGAGATCTGGCCGGTTGGTGAGCAGGGCGGCGATGAACACCTCCCACATGCGGTCGTTGACAACTTTCTGGGACATTGACGTGCCTTAGCTGGGTGACTCTACGTGCCGCGGGATGCGTGCCACGTCTCTTCGCCCGAGCGACTAAAGCACAAAAATGCTCTAATCGCTCTGGCGAAATGATTAGTAACCATAGCGCAAAAGTGGCCTTTTGTCAATCTCCTATCGACGAAAAGAGCCGAATAAGTGCTAAGATACCGACGATTATGCATATCGGCATCGACATCCGTCATTTGACGGAAAAGGAACCAGCCGGCGTCGGAGGGTATACTCGCAACCTTCTGGACGCTCTTTTTCGGTTGGATCAAACCAATGAATATGTGGTGTTTGCGACCGGAAGTCCTCGGACTCTCCGATGCCTACCGAAGTTCGACGCACCCAATGTTGGGTTAATAACCGTACCGATTCCCAATAAACTTATAAACGCGAGCATCGCCCTTACTCGCCAGCCACTTCTCGAGAGCCTCGTAAAAACAAAACTCGATGCCTGGTTTTTTCCCAATCACAATTTCATTTCTACGAGTCTCCCCTACGTGATCATGGTGCATGACCTGTCCTACGAAATCTTTCCTGAGTTTTTTACGGCTAAGAGCCGACTGCGCCACACGCTTGCCCGACCGATTATCAAAAATGCCAACGCAGTACTCTGTCCTTCCTGGAGCACCAAGCAGGATTTGAAAAAGATCTATGGCCTGAAAGAAGAAAAGATCCACGTCACCCCTCTCGCTATTTCCCGAGCGACCGAAAGCAAACCCGCCACCGCTCTGCCCACTCGCTATATCCTTTCACTGGCCACACTCGAGCCGCGTAAAAATCAACTGTCGATCATCGAAGCCTACGATGCCTATCGCAACCAAACGCGGGACAACATCGCCCTCGTGGTCGGTGGAGGCGAAGGATGGAAATCTTCTTCGGTTATTCGGGCCGCAAAGAAATCGAAGTTTGCTAAAGATATTCATTTGATCGGCTATGTTCCGGAGAATCAAAAAAACGAGCTCTACCGCAAAGCTCAAGTCTTTGTGTTTCCCAGTTTTTATGAAGGTTTTGGCCTCCCCGTGCTTGAGGCCATGGCCGCCGGCTGTCCAGTGATTACGAGTCACACATCATCGCTCCCCGAGCTCGCGCAAGACGCCGCGCTTCTCGTTGATCCGTACAATGTGAACGACCTCACCCAAGCGATCAAATCCATTTTGAATTCCCCCCGCCTCCGCGCCGACCTTATCGAAAAAGCCTCCCGCCGAGCAGAAGACTTTTCTTGGGAACAAACAGCCAAACAAACGCTCGCTGTGCTACTTGGTCTCAGCTGATTTTATTACAACGCCGGCCAACCCTAAATCATCTCCAGAATAGAGGGTCGGGTTATCTTGCATATCGCGTTCAACAGGACGGCCTTTTTGGCGTTTAGAAAGATCGACCGTGGCCTGGTCTTCCAAAGAAGTGAGAATATTCAGCAAATCCCATCCCTTCGCCAAACCCGATTTAATAATCGCCGTCATACGTTCTTCTGTGAGCACGTCACTCACTCCGTCGCTCACAGTAAAAAAGATGTCCCCAGCATCGGCCTCGAACGATTGCACATGTGCACCACGGCTGGACCCGAGATAACGAGTAATAGCTTGGCGAGTCGCAAAAAGATGTTCCGCTAAGTTGAAACCGTGGATATCGGTATTGGTTATACCCACCTGTAATGAACGTAACGTTTCCTCTACCCACTCAGGAACATTGGGCTCTGCACGCAAACGCTCAAATGCGCCGTCGATCGCTTCGATCATTGTTTGCACTGCCGGCAGCTGAACATCGCGTCCTTGCTGCTCGGATTGTTCGATCGCCCTTATCGTTTCGCTCGTCAGCACACCACCGATATAATCGTTTAGTAATTCAAGCGGGCGATCATCGCGAGTGAGTCGGATGAGTTCGCCAGTTGCCGCACGATAACGGTAACCCCGGGTGTCCCCTGCCCAGCCCATGGTTACTTCGGGCCCCCCTCCCGATGTTTGACCGACCAGGATACCGCAAAAAGTGGTACTCATGTTTTTATCAATAGCTGAAGCAGCCCGTTCGGTGATGATTCGTCGCTCTGCCTCTTCCATTGCTTCTTTTAACAACACTTCACGATCCTCGCGACTCATCTCGGGTTTTCTTCCACGAGCGACAACCTCCTGGACGGTCTTAATAGCCAAATCGCTGGCCAAATCTCCGCCAGAATAACCACCCACTCCATCGGCAACCGCATACAAGCCGTTGGCATCATCCGCGAGGACAGTATCTTGCGAAAAACTAAGCTCCCCCGCTTTTTTTCGCTTCGCCATCATCGAAGAAGCGCCTTCGAACAAAAAATTTCGCTCTCTTTTTACTGATGGATCCAGCTCTGAGGGGTTGCCAGGCGTATCAATACCCATAGAAATATGATTCAGTCAGATTGTAGTCGCCGACCAGTAAAAAAGCTAGCCCGCCGATCCCACGTGGGAGATGGCGGGCGTTAAAAACGTCATGGGGCACCTGTCGGTGGGAAACCGTGGAGCTCCGCCGCTCGGTAGAGGGCGAGGCCGAGGGCCCCTCCTTCGGTGAATCCGCTCTGAACACAGTCACCGGCCACCACGTACCAGCCTGTATCATCACGGCCGACACGAAGCTCGACAGCAAGCAGGGAAGGCTGCAGGTTGGGCGCAGTCCTCTCTTCGATCGGTTGACGACCGGTATAAGACCAGCCGGAGAGTTGAGGCTTATCTCGGTCACGCCACTCAAAACAGTAGCTGTGCCCGAGATACACGAAATACTTGGGTTGTCGGGACACAGAAACTCCTGGACCGTCACGGAGTTTCTCAAAAAAGGACGGTTTCGTCAAGAGGGACGATCTACCCACAGTCCGCTCGGCGCCAAGCCAAAAAACTGCTATAATTTAACTATGAAGATAGGCATTGATGCCCGACTGTACGGACCAAAGTGGGGGGGCGGTGGACTGGGGCGATACGTCGAGGAGTTGATCACAGAACTCCAGCGCATCGACAGCGAACACCGCTATGTTCTGTTTGTGAAACCAGAAAATGCCGAGGCCTGCAAAATCACGAATCCCAAGTTTGAAAAAGTTGTGGTTGATGCGCATTGGTATACGGTCAAAGAGCAGCTCTTGATGCCGCGCGCGATCAAAAAAGCCGGTGTCGACCTGATGCACTTCCCTCATTGGAACGTACCGCTCTTCTCCCGCGTCCCCTTTGTGGTCACGATCCATGATTTGATCTTGCTTGACGATCCAACATCGGCCAAAGCCACCACACTCGGTCCGCTCCTCTACCTGCTGAAACGCTCAGGCTTCCACCGGGTGCTGCACCGAGCGATTGAAAAGAGCAAAAAGATCATTGCGGTCTCCGGCGCGACCAAGGAATCGATCTTACATCACTTCAAAGAGGTCCCTACGGAAAAAGTTGAAGTGATTTACGAAGGCGTCTCTGATTTGAAACATGTCGCCAATCGATCAGGCCGGACAGCGACCCAGAACCCATACTTCCTCTACGTCGGCTCTGCCTATCCGCACAAAAATTTGGAAAGCTTGTTGCACGCCTTTTCGTTCTTTGCCAAAGCTCACCCCGATACCAAACTCATGCTGGTCGGCAAAGACGATGCCTTCTATCAAAAACTGCGTGGCGAGGTGGCTGAAATCGGAATCGCCGAGCAAGTCATCTTCACAGGTTTCGTCAGCGACGAAGAGCTCGCCAAATTGTATGCCGATGCAGCGTTGTACATCTTCCCTTCCCGCTTTGAAGGGTTTGGTCTCCCGCCGCTCGAAGCCATGATGCACGGCACGCCTGTCGCTTCATCAACGGCCGGGCCTCTCCCAGAAGTCTTGGGTGACGCGGCCCTATACTTTGACCCTAACGACTTAGAACAAATTGTGGCCGCAATGGAAACCGCCCTCACTAATCAAGAAAAGATGGCTGAAATGCGGGCAAAAGGCCCACTACAAGCCAAAAAGTATTCCTGGAAAACCATGGCCCACGAGACTCTTCGCCTCTATGAGCAAACCGCGCATCATTAAAACCAAGAAAATGGGGAGACCCAAAATCCACATTGGCACGGAGGCGCCTGCGTCTCCTTATGTGATTGATTTGCGTCGGCCAGTGGTGCACCACCCCATTGAACTGACTCCGGTTTCGTTTGATCCGCGCCACGACTTGGTGCCAACAGAGCGCGAAGTACTTGGACAATTAGCTGAGGCAGAATTTACCCCACAAGAGACCGTGTCGATGCATGCGGTATCGTTTAGCACTCTTACCAAAGGATCGGTGGCTGAATTGTTTGCTAAGCATCATGCCGCTTCGATTGCGCACGCCTTCACGACCCTTGAGTTACCCGAAGATGAGGCGGGCATGGCGGAAGAGGAAGAGGCCGAAGAAGATGAACCAGTATTTTCCCCAGTCACGGCGGTACGAGTCCAATTCCCCATGGCTATCCATCTCCCCCACGGTTGGAAAAAAACAATTGCAGCTTTTGTGGGATTGTCATTCGTGTTTGTGCTGCCAATCCACGCCATGCAACAAGTGGAACAAGCGCGCGCCGAAAAAGAACGCATTACGAGCGCGAGCGAAGCTGCCATTTCTAGTCTTGCCCTTGGCGGCGGCGCCTTTACGGCAAATAACTTTGATGAGGCCGAGCAAAATTTTGCCCGAGCCAATGCCAACTTTGTTGCGGCTCGGGAAAACATTGGCGCACTCTCGGGCGCTGTCGACGCCGCGCTCCGGGTCATTCCAAGCACTTCCAAAACCTACACTTCCCTCACCAATCTGGTGAGTGTTGGCGAAGGTCTTTCTAAGTCAGCTGAATTGTTCTCTTCTGCCTTAGCCGAAGCCGAGAACGCCAAAACTCCGGTCGCCAAACTCGATATTTTGACCGTCTATCTGGAACGGATGCAGCCACTGCTTAGCGCCGCGAACAAAAGTGTCGCTTACGTGGATCCGGGAGCCCTGCCCGAAGAGCATCAACAAACGGTAGCCACCCTCAAAGCCGCCCTGCCTGGCGTCGAAGCTTCGCTCAGCGAATTCTTGAACTTCAACCAAGTCATTCACACCATTCTCGGCGCTGGCGCACCGATGCGTTATTTGGTGCTCTTTCAAAACAATAACGAAATCCGTCCGACAGGTGGGTTTATTGGCTCCTTTGCTGAACTGACTGTTGAGAACGGCGAAATTGTAGGGATGGAAGTGCCCGGCGGAGGGTCCTATGACCTTCAAGGCAGCCTCCAAGACTTCGTGGCCGCTCCTGAGCCGCTCCAAGTGGTGCGAGGCCGGTTTGAGTTCCAAGATGCTAACTGGTTCCCCGATTTCCCAACTTCAGCCCAAAAACTCCTGGAATTTTATGATCACGCCGGGGGCCCGACCGTCGACGGAGTTCTGGCAGTTAACGCCACCTACGTGGCGGATCTGATCTCTTTGCTTGGCCCAGTTGAGATGACTTCTTATGGCCGCACAATTGATAGTGAAAACTTTTTGCTCGAAACCCAAAAGATTGTCGAGCTGGAAGCAGATAAGACACTCAATAAACCAAAACAATTTATTGCCGACTTAGCGCCAGAGATCGTTGGGCGAATCACGTCGAGCAATACAGAGCAATTTTTGGGCCTCCTTGAACATATTGGTGATGGCTTTACTTCCCGCGACTTGCAGCTCTACTTTAAAAATGCCGAACTTCAACAGGCAGTTGATACCCTTGGTTGGTCTGGGCGGATGAGCCAAACCGACGGCGATTACCTGATGGTGGTGAACGCCAACATTGGCGGAGGCAAAACCGATCTCGTGATCGAGGAACAGGTCGATGTCACGGCGGTCGAACAGACCGATGGCTCCATCGTCAACACTGTCACTATTTCACGGAAGCACACCGGCAATGCCGACGATCTATTCGAAGGAGAGAATAACGTCAACTATGTTCGCGTGTACGTTCCAGAAGGCAGCAAGCTCCTTTCGGCAACTGGGGACATTCACCCCCCTTCGCAAACCTTGTTTCAAAAAGACCTGACGCTTGATCAAGATGCGGAAGTCGCTGCGCTCAATAAAGATTCTAAAGTCGATGTAGGAAGCGGCACCAGGGTGACGCAAGAATTTGGTAAGACCGTCTTCGGCAACTGGACCCAAACCATGCCCGGCGCCGCCTCGACCGTCACCTTCACCTACCGCTTACCTTTCCGGGTCGAAACAAACCAAGGCGGCCTCTGGAATCATCTCAAAGCTGCGCTCGGGGTCAATGAACACGCCACCTATTCCCTGTTCATCCAGAAACAACCAGGCGTGGTCCATCGCACTACCACCGCGGCATTCCGATCTGCCGCAAACACCTCGCTCTTGTGGTCTTCTGATGACGCCTTTGTGCACCAAGGGGCCACAAGCGACAGCCGTCATGACCTCTATTTCGCCGCCCTGCTTCAACCAAAATAATCTCCTATGCTTCGACGATCATCTGTACCCAACGCGCCCGATTCCAAGAAAGTCAGCGCAACCCCGGGCGAGGTAGAAAAAAATGCTTCTCTCGACAAGGACCTCCATGTCATTTATGGCGGCGAAGACGAGACCGACTTTTCTAAACTCGATGTGCGCCGACGAAAACGCGGTCCGCGATTACTTCTGTGGACGTTAGCAACTCTGGTTATTTTAGCTGGCGCAGCTTGGGGTGGATACATGGTGTTTCAAAAAACATTTAATCAAACCGGTGAACCACTAACCCTTACGATCGAAGGACCAGAGGAAGTCAAAAGCGGTGAGGCTGTTCAGTTTGATGTGATCTATCAAAACCGAGGACATGTTCCTTTGGCCAACTTGGAACTCAAATTAAATCTACCCAAAGGCTTTAGCCCGACGACGATGGAGCCTGCACCGACCACAGCACCCGATGTGTGGACGATTGGTTCCGTCACTGCCGGATCAGATGGGCTTATTCGGTTGAAGGGCACTTGGATTGATCCAGTTCCGAGCGGCCAGACTGTGCAAGCGATCGCGACGTATCACCCGGCCAATTTCAACTCAGACTTTCAGGCAATTGCCACCAAAGCGATCGTGATTAAAGAATCGACGTTGCTGTTGACGGTTGAGGGTCCGGCCACGGCCACTTCGGGCAGTACTATCGATTACACCTACACCATCAAAAACGACGGCCCAAGCGAGGCCAGCAACCTGCACCTCCGCCTCACTCTCCCAGCGACGTTTATTGTGAGTAGCTCAGACCCAGCCCCCATTGAAGGTGGGGCTGCGGAATGGGCCTTAGCTGCCCCCCTCCCGGCCGGCACGGAAGCTAAAATAACGGTCACGGGGGCGTATGCCGCCGACGCCACCGGCGTGCAGACGATTCATGGCAGCGTCGGAGTCATGCGCGAGGAATCCTACGTAGAACAAACCGTACTCGATTCACAAACCGATGTGTTAGGCGGGGGGTTGAGCTTACGGTTGATTGTGAACGGCTCAACCGAAGAGCAAACCGCCGACCTCGGCTCCAAGATGCGTTTGTCGATTGATGTCACCAATGGAGGCAAGGAGATCGTTGGTGGTCTTTCTTCGGCCCTTACGGTTGAAGGAGGCGAAGCCATCGACTGGAATAAAGCTGATCTCGCTGGCGGAAGCCGCTCGGGAAACACCGTGACCTGGGCTGGTTCCGTATTGTCGAAAAAGGGCATACTCGAGGGCACGGGGCGCGAAACGATTGATCTTTCGTTGCCGCTCATGTCCTCTGTTAGTGCTGAAGCCGATACTCTCACCCTCACCGTTGCCGCGAGCATCACGAAGACGGGCGACCTGGCCGACGAAAAGACGTTGCAATCCACTCCCCTCGTCATTCAACTCAATTCCGACACCTCCCTTTCCACATCCGCCCGTTACTATGAAGACAGCGCAGCGGTGGGCTCAGGCCCTTTGCCGCCCGAGGTTGGTCAAACCACGACACTACGGGTCTATTGGGCTCTCGACAATACCCTTCACGCTCTCGACGACGTGACTGTGAGCGCCACCCTTCCCCCATCCGTCGCTTACAACGGCCCAGTAACCACCGATATCGGCACCGTTTCTCTTGAACCATCCACACGGACCCTCACCTGGACCATTGATCGCCTACCGACTTCTGTGACCCACGCTGGTATGACCTTTGATCTTTCGATCACCCCGACGGCCGACGATGTCGGCGAGTTCGTGAAGCTCAGCAACGAAACAACTCTTGGTGCCACAGACAGCGTGACCGGCGCTCGCCTGCAGCTCTCAGGAGACATCCTCACCACAGAGCTACCAGATGACGAGGAGGCAGCAGGCAAAGGCGCGGTAATTGAATAAATAGAGATCCAAACAAAAAAGAGCCGCGTCGAGCGGCTCTTTTTTGGTGCGCCCAGGACGATTCGAACGTCCGACCTCTTCCTTCGGAGGGAAGCGCTCTATCCAGCTGAGCTATGGGCGCATGGTGGCCGGATAGTAACAGATCGTCGCCTCTTCAGCAATACAAAAAAGCCCAGTGAAAGGGCTCTTTTGTTTGTCTCTTGATGAACTAATTCGTTACGCGGAAGCAGATCTTGGTGGCACCGTTCGTCGTTTGGTTGCCGCCCCCCACGTTACGGATGGATATAGTAGCCGAACCGGAGCCAGGGACGACACTCGGGACCAGCGAAGCGTTAGCATCAAGTGCTCCGCATATGCTAACCGTCACGACCGAAGTGGTAGCAATCCGCGAATTGGTCAGAGTAATCGCTGTGCGGGTGGCATCAGCGTTAATATCTGTTCCATCATCAGTGATGACACCCGTCATGGTGTTAATGGTCACAGCATCGGAAGCAACTGTGCCGGTGCCCTTTTCCATAGACACGTTACCGTTGATGGTTACGGTGTTGGTAGCTGCAGCCAAGACTACGTTGCCAAGAACACTGGTGCTATCAAGAGCCGAACCAATGGTAATGGTGTCGGCAAAGCTGTTGTCGGAACCAATGGTGATCGTCTTGCCGGCAGTGGCACTCGCCGCACCAATAATGATTGATTGAGCAGCCGTACCACCGATGTTCACAGCCGAAGTGGTCGTGCCCGTACCAATCAAAATGGAATTGTTGGAACTCACGTTCAAGTTAATGGCGCCTCCAGAAATGGTGAGACCGCCCGTGCCAACAATTTGTCCACCAGCAATGGAGCCAGTAGCGTTGATATTTCCACCAACTCCCAGGGCGTCGGTAATCGTAACGTCATCCCCCACCGTCAAATCATCTGCTGAGACGAGGTCACCAGAACCTGTCGTAGTCCAGTTGGCTGCAGTGGTTCCACCTCCAACAGCGGTAATGATCCCAGAGGTCCCAAGGGTGGTCACCCCAGAAACAGCCCCGGAAGAAGAAAGGTTGAAAGCGCTTGAAGCAATGGTTAAGGCATCCAGAGCAGAACCGATATTTACCGTATCTGCTGCGGTGTTATCTGTCCCAACGTTGATCACGTTGCCGTGAGCATTGGTACCAACATTGATGATCGAACCAGCGGACCCACCAAGAAGAGCAAGGTCATCTGTGGCGGTGAAGGTTGCGTCATCGGTGGTGGTCCAGGCAGAGTCATCAGTCGAGGTGACCGTGACGTCCCCAGTACCGGAGGTAATAGCAACAGCCGAAGTGGTGGTGTTGTTACCAACAGTCACAGTCTTTGCGGCAGCACCCGTACCAAGGTTCACCGCTCCGGTTGAGCCTGAATCAAGAGTAAGAGCTGAGCTCGTAGTCGAGCTAATCGAACCGGCGGCACCGAAGGTCAGGGTTGTACCATCGATAGTGGTTGCACCAGCAACACCAGCGATGAGGAAGAACGAGAGGCCGCTTGTCATAATGGTGCGGGCCAATTGCGTTCGCGCAAGTTTGGTATTTTGCATAATAGGGTGAATAAAATCGCAAAATAATTATGCCGGTAGTATAACACAAAAGACGGGGCAAACCCCGTCTTTTGTTGATCGTGAAAGCTAATGGTTAGTTAAGAACCAAGAAGCAAATCTTTTCAGTGGAAGTCTGGTTGCCCGTGCCAGCGTTGCGCAATGAGATTGCTGCAGAACCAGAAGTCGGAATAACGGATAGGGTCAAACGAGAGTTTGCATCAATCGTACCGCCACAGACAGTGAGCATCACTACAGAGTTGGCAGTAATGCGGCTGTTGGTGAGGGTAATGTCCGCTCGAGTAGCATCAGCGTTAATGTCTGTGCCATCATCGGTAATCACACCCGCCACAGCATTGATGGTTACGGCGTTTGTGACGACAGTGCCGGTGCTGTCTTCAACACCAAGGGTCCCATTGATACTTGTCGTATTGTTGTTTCCACCAATGCTTACGGTGCCAGCAATGGTCGTGTTATCCAAAGCCGAACCAACGGTGATGGTGTCGGCAAAGTTGTTATCTGAACCGATCGTAATGGTCTTACCAGCCGTGGCGCTTGCCGCACCAATGGTGATGGTCTGAGCGGCAGTACCACCAATGTTAACAGCGGAGGTTGTTGTGCCAGTACCGACGTTGACCGCAAAGTTCGAGCTAGCGTTCAAGCTGATGGCCGCACCTGAAACAGTCGCACCGGCGGTGCCGGTAAGTAACCCACTCGCGGACAACGTGGTCACACCGGAGACAGCCCCGGCGGAAGACACGTTGAAAGCACTGGAAGCGAGAGTTAACGCATCAAGAGCCGAACCAACGGTAATGGTGTCAGCGGCAGTGTTATCTGTACCAACGTTGATCACGTTACCGTGGACGTTGCCACCAAGAGTGATGATCGAACCAGCCGAGCCACCATTCAAGGTGATGTCGTCGGTGATGGTGAAGATCATGTCGTCAGTCGAGGTGGCGTTCAAGTCAGAGGCAGCGGCAGTGAGGGTGATGCCTACACCGGACACCGCGATGGTGTCGAGAGCAGAACCAACGTTCACTGTGTCTGCGACTGTGTTGTCTGTAGCCACGTTAATTGTGTTACCAATGGCGTTAGTTGCAACGTTGATGACGTGGGCAAAAGCCGTGGTACCAATGTTGACCACCGAACCAGTTGAGCCACCAGCAACAGTGACATCGTCAGTCGCGCTGTAGCTAGCGTCATCAGTAACTGTTGTGACTAAGTCGTCAGTGGAGGTGAGGGTGATGTCACCTGTACCGGAGGTAATAGCCACAGCGGAAGTGGTGGTGTTGTTACCAACGGTCACGGTCTTCGCAGCAGCACCGGTACCAAGGTTCACGGCTCCGGTTGAGCCTGAATCCAGAGTAAGAGCTGAGCTCGTAGTCGAGCTAATCGAACCGGCGGCACCGAAGGTCAGGGTCGTGCCATCGATAGTGGTTGCACCAGCAACCCCAGCGATGAGGAAGAACGAGAGGCCGCTTGTCATGATGGTGCGAGCCAACTGCGTTCGCGCAAGTTTGGTATTTTGCATAAGACGTTAAGTAATAATTGTTTTTATATTAACTTAGAACAGTTGCTCGCTAAAGAGTTCGTCCTCAAAGCCTGCGATCACATCTCCCAAGCCAAGGTTGGTCCAAACTCCACCCGGATCAACCAAGACAAAGCGTGACTGGAACATGTTGGCTTCAAAAGCCGCGTCATCTTCCACCAAGCGGCGGCCCTCGCCATCAATGAAGTAGACATCCCCACCGCTCGCGTCGGTTACGAGCGCAGCTGACGGATGGCTGTCCCCGGATTCAAGATCATCACCAAAACTAAACTTGGAGAAGTAAGTTGGCTCAATGTCCATGATCATTTGATTCCAAGTCGAACCGTAGAGATCAATAGCCACATCTTCCGAAGTCACCCAGCGCAAGTTGTAGCCAGGTTCAACCGCGTAGGTCTTTGGATCCGTTTGGATTTTGACCATCAAGGTACCTGGACGGGTTAAAATCGGAGTGCCGATAGTCATCGCAGCGAGATCGGTATCACTCACAGTCACAACTTCATCAAAATCTGGGTACCAGGTATAGAAGATCTGCTCGTTCGGGAATGGATGACGTTTGGCATCCAAACCGACATAATAAACCGCACTCGAGGTGCTTCCCTTCACTAAGTTGTCGACTTCGACATCGCCTGGCAAGGCAGCATTTGCCTCTTCGCGGGTCATGACTTCATCGTCATCGGTGACGACTTCTTCTTCTGGGAGATCTTCGTCAAGCTCGATAGTAAAAGTCCCTCCTTCATCTGAATCTACTAATTCACTATCTTCGTCATAGCCCTTAGCACGCACAACACCTTCTTCCGTTGTCGTGTTTGTTACGGTCCAGTCATAAGATCCATCGCTTGCATCTAAGCTTTCAACAATGGTTGCAAACGAATCTCCGCCGTCAACAGACAATTCGAGGGTGACGGATTCAATGTCGCTACCGCTCGTATCCCATTCGATCGTCGTTACCATTCCTCCAGTTAAGACATCGTCCGTTCCTGGTTCATCAACAGAAATGGTTGAAGACGAGGAGCTGCTTGATCCCCCACCTCCACCTCCTCCACCTCCACCACCAGACGCGCAGGTCGAGGAGGGTGTCACGATTGTGGTCCCAACAAAGTCAATGACAATGGTTGGATCGTCGCCAACGGTCGCACAAGGACTGAAGCCCTGGTCGTTGTCTAATGAAATGTTGTTCGCTGATGAGATCGTGACCTCATCCCCAGAGTCTCCGATGATCACAGTGATTGTGGTTGTTCCAACAGCCACTGAATCTGCGGTCGAACCGGATGCGATTGTAAAACTCTCGCCAGTTGCGCTCAGGGTTACGGTAGTGTCGGCACTAAATGTCACGTCCCCAGCAAAGGCAGCGGCTGGTGAAAGCGACAGGATGGTGAGTACCGCGGTTCCCGCCGCCACGGCTTTCGCGGCGCGCAGTTTGAGTGTTTGTGTCCATGTCATAGCGAATCAAAGGTTATTGAAAAAGGAAGTGATTCCTTCTTAACACGCTAGAAAGAATTAATAATTTGATAACAGTATAGCGCAAAGAGAGAAATCGCGCAGGAATCTAGTCAACGATAACTGTGGATAACATTTTTGTTCGTCGTGTGTAGCCATTCTTTCCTCATCTACGCAACCGGTGAATCAATCGGTACAATCGATAAGCAAATGGCTGCAAAATAAAGTCGCGGGTTTGCGGATAACGTACTACTTCTCCACCCCAACCACGTTTAAAACGCGTCACGCCCGCAAGGCGCTCTTTAGGATCATCGGTTGGTGCAATTCCCCAAAAGTCGTAGACAGTTATCCCCAACTCCTTAGCCTCTTTCATCAGCTCCCAATGCAAGGCAAACGGTGCCATACGATCGCGAAGCGCATAATCTAATGCGCCGTGCAGATACGTGCGCGTACCACCGAAGTCGCACATGATGGCCATCGCTACTGGCACACCATCCACCATTGCCGCAGCTAAAAAAATCTTCAACTCAGGATCCTGATGATCGGCAATCATCTTGCGATAGTATTCTTTGGGATGCGGACGAAACTCGTTGCGTTCGGTGGTGTGTTGTAGAAGCTTCCAGAAGTCTTCGAACAATTCTTCGCCACCCAATTTAACGGTCACGCCGGAACGCTCGGCGACGCGAATATTGTAGCGCGTCTTCGGGTGCATCTCTTTTAACAATTCCTCTTCAAACTTTTTGAGATCAACAATAATCGTTGTTCGTGGTTGGACATCATGCGGAGCCGGCACAAGATTCTCCGGAACAGAGTCAGGGAAATCAAAGCGCAAAAAGGTCGCTCGTGGAAAATCTTTTTTGAGCGTCTCGAGATCTATTCCCCCGATCGGCGCCCGAGCACCATACCAATAATTCAACCCGAGACCGATGGGACTTTGGCGCATCGCCGCCACCCAACCATCGCCTTCTTTCCTATTCACTGCCCTTCCCAGGCTTTTTTGAAACTCCCCCCAACCCCAAGACTGCAAAAAAGACCCAGACTTGGGGCCATTTTTGATCACAAATTGATTCCACTCTTGGCGTTCCATAGTTATGATCGCGACAAGCGCTTAAGCCCAGCGCGAATCAAATCTTCTGCGCCCAGCTCCTTTCCGAGTTCAGACAATGCCCCTTCGGCCTGCATTTTTGAGTAGCCTAAGCCCATCAACGCCGTGAGCGCCTCATCATCCACGACCGACGTTGGCACTTCGACGAGTTTTCCTTGGAGCTCTAAGATAATTTTCTGCGCCGTCTTTTTGCCAACCCCAGGAATCGTCGAGAGAAATTCAACATCACCTTTGGTCACCTTTTCAATCACTTCGTCGACCGAACGCCCTCCGTAGACAATCTTTTGCGCCATTTTAGGTCCGACGCCATTTACATCACACAACTTGGCACACAGCTCCAATCCGCTAAGGGTAGTAAACCCAAACAGTTCTTGACCATCGTCGCGAATGGCGTGGTGAGTGTACAGAGTGACTTCGCCAGAAAGGCCATGGGCCACAGACTCAGGCAGGGTCACGCGATATCCAACACCAGCCACGGTTAAAATGACACATCCAAGTCCATGGTGGGCAATTGTGCCTGTGAGCATGCTTATCATAAACAGTGAAAACAATTCAATCGAACACATCCTGGCGTCAATCGAATTGTTTTAGCGATTAAGAGCCTTACCCAACCGCTCTCGTCCGAGAAGTATACGGCGGGTTAACTCTTCCTGCCACACTCCAAACGATGTCTCTAACCTATCTTCCACTTCCATAGCCCTTGAACTCTTTTTTACCAGGTCCCCCAATTCCCTTCCTGGTGTGAGACCTGTCAACTGCATAATTCCATGTCCATCCAGTCCAACATCGACCAGTATTTTGTGAATAAGTCGTTTGCGTTCCAACGCCCGAGCCGCTTCTTTTTCTTTGAGTTTCCAGGGAGCATACTCCCGTTCGGCCAAGAAAAAATTAATAAGCGGGGTTGGGTCGCCAGGGCGTGAGCCGAGAATTTGGTCGAGTAAAATGGCGGACTGAAGAAGATTGATGAAATCATCGGCATCCACTCCTTGGTCGGTTGCAAATTTAGTAAGGACATTAACCTGTTTTGGATCAGCGGCTTTTTGAAAACGCTGCGAGGCTAAGTGATAAGAAACGAGCGGGACGAGCATGTCAACATCCCGATCTTCCAGGCGGAACTCTTTCGCCAGACGCCCGAGGAGCGCCAAAACCTCTGGCCGATAAATCTCTTTTTCATGTCCGTGATAATGCACCCCCTTCGCGTCGCGGAACATTTTAAACTGTTTGCCAATGTCGTGGACCAAACAAAAGACTTCGAGCGAAGCAGCGTTTTCATTGATTGTCTCCTGCATCTCGAGGATCTCATCTTCTAATCCTTTAAGACGCGCAAATTCCTCAATATCCGTGAGCTGCACAGCGCCATCAGTAATCGCGAACAAACTCGCGAGCATCAAACGTAAATGCGCTCGCACCGTTGGCCCTTCGGTGTGATACGGCGGCGATTGGGGGGTTTTCAAAAGCCCGGCGATCAGCTCTTCGTGCTGCCAGGCCTCGAGCACCTCATCAGCCCGCGCTAAAAGCGGCCGAGTGTTCTCAACTTGCTTCAACACATCCAATAGATGCTTGGTCTCGGGCATAGAAGCCTATTGTACCAGACTTCTCAGCCAATTAACGCAGGAAATCGAGGACCGCCTCGATACTCAATTTGTCTTTGGCAAGCGCATTATTGAACCCCCAGCAGGTGTCTTGACCAAAGGTAAAACCACCAAACTTTTTAAACAAATCGAGCGCTTTCGATGTTTCTTGAACGTAAATAAGAAGCCCGCCGCGAGAGGTAATCACCATGGGCGTTGGCTTACCGAACGCCTCGGCAGCCATCAAACTGACCACTGGGCGAATCTCGGCGCCAGGGACATCGGAAGTAACAACGAGATACTCCCCCACTTGCCGGCGATGCTCCCAGGCTTCGGCCGCGGTTTGCTCGTTAAGTGTCGTTTTCTCGTCCCCGCGAGCGCGGCGCGAGAGGTCGCGAACCACGTGAGATATTTCTTTGATCTCCGTCTCTGTATATCCATCACGCTTTAACGCCCAAATAAATCCGCGATCCATCGATCCAATACCACGCACGATCCTCGGATCAAATCCAGCGGTTTGAATTTCTTCGTCGGTGACATCAAACGCTGCCAAAAATTGCTCGAGCGATGATGGCAACGCTTCCCCAGTCTCGACATCGGTCATGCGATCCACTTCATCGTAGCGATGGTGATCAATGACCATCAGATTAAAACCGACTTTGCGCAGGCGCGCTTCTTCGTCTGGTCCAGGCATTTCCACCACCACGACATCCGATTTCAATGTCGCCCGAAGCCGCTCTTCCAAATTATCTTCGTGCTCCAAACGCGCTCCATGCGGCTGACCAGAAATAATCAGCTCGATTTGGAGTGCTTTGGCTAAATCAATAATCATCACTGCCTCGGCGTCGTTTTCAGGAACAACAAGGACAGTGGCTTCACGATTCAAGTGATGGAGCATACTCAAACTTTTTCGATGGTAACCCCCAAAACCTGGACTACTTCTTCTTCAATAATAACGTCATTGGCGCGAGTGCCTTCCAAGAGCTCAGTTCGGTGCTCTTCAATCGCTTTGGTTGTTCCAGCAACGTCGCCAGTGGCCACTTTCAAAATAATCCGGTCTTCAATCGTGAGCCCTGCGGCTTTGCGCGCCGCGTTCCCCATACGAATAATCTCGCGGATGCGCCCTTCGCGGAGCAGTTCGGGGGTCATGGTGGTATCGAGGGTCACAGCGAGCTCTCCCCCAGAAACAAACTCGACCGATTTCACATTGACTTCATCTTGGATGATTTCAACAAGTTCCGGCGCAACGGCGTCGGCAGTCACGGTCATCTTGGCGAGTGCCTGACGAACGTTGATGCCGGCACTTGCTCGCTGTTCCAAGGCCACTGAAACAATCTGGCGGACACGAGCCATGTTCGTAAGGACTGCCTCATCAAGTGACCCCGCAAGTTCTGGCCAGGCATCAAGATGGACAGAAAGTTCCTCCCCACCGACCTGTTTGTAAATGTGCTCGGCTAA
>ERZ1292633.1927-Hain-H41-02um-R1-1927-length-21741-cov-6_pt1 | contig 21741 bp, 14 predicted proteins | sample MGYA00564406_ERZ1292633 | MGnify/ENA primary metagenome ERZ1292633 (study PRJEB36523, sample SAMEA6512639) | groundwater metagenome | collected 2019-01-08 | study: AquaDiva: Metagenomics assemblies of 32 groundwater samples
CCCCTTTTTTTTTTGCATAACATGTCAGTGACTTATTGATGCTGTTACGGCGCCTGTTCATCGGGGTTCGCGACTCGGGTCGTTTGTGGTCCGCGATGCCGCCATTTTGGCCTTCGACTCGAACTTTAGTGCGGTGGCAACCGACGACGCTTGAGCGAAGAACGGCGTGCCACCGTGATCAATCCTCTGGCACCTCCGCGCCGTCGGAAACGGCCGCCACACACCCCCGACTGGACCTATTCGACCTAAGGAGTCAGGGGGATGCGAGGGGAGGTACGCTGACGCGGCTCACGTACGACAGCCAGAGTCAGAGCGTGATCATGTCGCTCTACCCACAAACGGACCAGCAGCGCACAACCGACCCAACGCCAAAGATCGATTTTTCGCGCCGCGCCACCACGCGGCTGTCGCCGTGCGAAGTGGCGTCGACGCTGGCGCTGCTCGAAGGTAAACTATCGGCCCAGTCTCATTCACTCACCATCGTGCGTGATACTCACACCTTATCGCTGTCGTTCCGAGGCGATGCCGGAGTAGGATCCTCTGTGTCGGCCTCAACGACAGACAAGAGGATACTTGTCGTGGACGCCGCACCTACGACCGCGGCTGCGAACTGGCAGGGCGATGGCGCCGTATTCTCTGGGAGCGGAGCGCGGTACGTCACCGCGTCCCAATCTCGCGTCCCCATTCACGTCGAAATTCCCGCATCATCACCCAAGATCGTGCAGCTTCGCTGCTTTTTGGAGGCCGCGCTGATCAAATCCTTCAACTTTCGAGGCGACAGCTAAGTACCGCGCACATGCCTCTCCAGAGGGCAGCAGGTTTTGACTAGCGAAAACAAAAATCGAGCGTTGTTGTTTCCGTCCCGTGACCACCCCGCTCTCTCTCTTTCTCTCTCACTATGGCCTCCAACCTCGTGTCGCCGACCAGGCAGCTCTACCGGCGCGTGTCCTCGTCGACCGCGGCCCGGTTGCTCGTGACATCGCCGACGAAACTCGTCACGGGCCCTGGAACCCTCGCCCAACAGCGCCTCACCCGACCCTCGGAGACCGGCTCGCAACCCTCCAATGCAACTTTCTCGTCGGCGCATCCTACCGCGTCGAGCCAGTTCACCTCCCGCGTGAAGCCGCAATCATCAATGATGCCATGCGAACCGCCACCCCTCCCCGGGGGGCGAGGTAGCCCTGCCCGCAGCAGCTCGCCGAGCCAGGACGGCGTGGGGGCCGTGACCGACAGCCATGTTCACGACGCACTGTCAGGGTCCATCGCCCCAGCCGCGGCCCTGAAGCGCCTGATGGAGCTTGTCGCTGGCGTCCCACTGGCGCCGACTTCCAAACGGCACGACACACAGGGAGCCTGGGCGGTTCACGCGCGCATTTTCGCGAATATAGCGTCACTGAAGTGCCAAATCGCCCAACAAATGGAAGATACCCGACCCTGGCGTTGCTACGACCTGCCGACCGCAAATCCGCTGAAGTCCGGTCCGCCGCTGGCATTGCTACAGGAGGCATTGCAGGACGTCAGCCGAGCCATTGAAATCGCGTCGTCGAAGTCCGACTCGCACACGGTGCACTACCACACGTTAAAGGCCGAGGTGTTGTGCAGGTTGGGAAATGTGACGGCGGCCGAAGAGGTGCTAACGGATACTCTTCACAGCGCGGAGGGGTCGGTCCCGAGCTTGCAGTGGGCGCTTGGACCACAGACGCACGAACGCCTCGACGCGACCTCGCCCATGTGTCTCCTGGCAGTCCTCCGGGCCAGCCAAGGCGACATCGCTGGTGCAAGAGAGCTGCTTTCTCGCGCGGAAGCGTTCATTGCTTCCGGCGTCAGTGACGGCACCAGGCGGCGACGGCAGCTTGATCCGCCGCCACGATCCGCGGGAGAGGCATCCTCGGCCGGGGGCATCGCCCAACGCGTCGCGGTGTTCATGGCTCGCGCCACTGTCGCGGGAGTCGAGGGGGGCAGCTCTGCCGCTGAGGCCGCCTCGTGTTTCGAGGCTGCTTGGAGCTTAGCACACGTCAATTCTGTCGCCGGCGACGACGGGGAATTGCCTTCCAGCTTACTCATCGCCGACGTAGCAGAGCGTTTTGCTTGTTACTTGATGTCGAAGTCAGAGAGACTCTTGGATGCCAGCGACATGTTCCAACGTGCCGCGTCCTGCTACCTACCCGACGCGGAGGATGCGTCCCCAGTCGTCAGAGGCACCATTCCGTCTCTGACGTCGCCCAGCCGAACCGCGCGCGCTGAGCACCCGGACGCGCACCCACGTGAGTGCGAACGAGAGTGTGAAGCTGTTCAGTGGGCGCGTACACGCCATGGGGAGCTTCTGTTCAACGCGGCGGTGTGTACGGAACGTTCGGGTTGCGGCACCGCTCAGGTTCTGTCGATTTTCTCACGTGCAACGAAATCGCTGCGCGCTGACAATCCGGTTGGTCGCCTCGTGGAGCTGCACTACGCCAGAACGCTTGCGGTGAAAGGTGACGTGGACGTGGCGCTGCAGCTCATGACGCGCATCGCTGAATCGCTTCGAGAGGCGCCACCGAAGCTGCAAATTGACATTCTCGGCAAGCGAACGTTGCTCCACCCAGCAGAGGTGCTCGGGCACATCGGCATCTGCCTGCTTGACCGCGTCGGGGATGCCATCCGAGCGGCCTGCTACATGGAAGGCGCCTTGGCAGTCGCCGGCAATCCGTCTCCGGTATCCTCGCTTTGTAGTCAGCGCCGCGGAGACAATGGGGCGTCGGCCGTCCGGGACGAACTTGACCACCTGAATCCCAGAGCCTACACCGCGTGGCGGGAGCCCAGCTGCACGGTGGTCGAATGGCTGCTCGAAGGGCTCGCTGTGACCGCTCACCGCCTGGGGAAAGCAGGAGACGCCGTGGTCATCCTCGAACGCTGCGTGGGTCTCGTCGAAGCTTCCGGGAACCGACGCCCGAGTGTCCCGCTGTTACTGCAGCTCGCTGCGGCGCTGGAAAGCGACCGCCGCTTTGATGATGCCCGCAAACGACTCTTGTCGCTGCTCGCACGACCCAGCGACGTACTTTCGCGCGAACAAAAATGTGACGTCGTGTTGCGTCTCGCGTGGCTTCACCAGCACCACCTTCACGACGACAGCGTGGCCGCCATCTTTTACGAAACGGCGTTGAAAGCCGACCCCGACAACCCGATGCACGCCGTGCAGGCCGCGTGGTGCCACCTGCACAGTCCAACACGCGATAACGCGGTGGTCGAAGCGCTCTACCGAGCGGCGGAGCGATCAGCGACCACCATCGCGGCGCGTCATCCCAGTCAACTGCAATCCGATGCGACCTTCGACCTCTGCTTCGTGTTTGGCGAGTGCGCGGTGTACCAGCATGACAACCGCAAGGACAGGGATGAAACGTTGCGCCTTTACAAGCTTGCCCTTCAACACGCAGAACGATCGCCTTCGGCCAACTTTCCCCAAGTGGCGGCCAATTACGCCATTTTCCTTCATGGTGAAAAGGGAGAGACGGAGCAGGCGCGGCTGTGGTTCGAGAAAGCGCGCGCCGCCAATCCGACCCACGTGTCTTGCGTGACCCTCTTCAGCCACTTCCTCTTGTCCACGGGCCAGCAGGAAGCAGCCGCGGCCGAGCTCGACAAGTTCATCGAGACGGCAGGAGGTTGCGGTAGAGTGACATGCGATTTGCTCCACAAGCGCGCGAAGGCTGAGGAAAAGGTGGGCACGGCGTACAGCGTGCTCCGCTGGTACGAGGCCGCGTTATCCCAACAGGATCCCTCGAGTAACAATGAACGACCTCCCACACCTTTTCCAGGCGCGGCGCCTGCTGAACCGAGCCCCGCCCTTCACGACGACAACGAGCGGCAGCAAGATGCATTCGAAGCAGCGGTCCAGAGCACCGTCGCGAGGACGTTGGACGGGCTCGGCGTCTCCGGGACGATATCCGACGCAGCCCTCAACATGGTGTACGACCTCGTTCAGTACATCCAGTACCGACTGAAGAACTTGCTCCTCGCTGAGCAGCTGCACAAGGCGATCTTAGCGCGGCGACCTCGCGACAGCCACACACACTTCCACCTGGCGCGATTGTACTGGCACGGCCTCCGCCGGTCGAAGCCAGCCGCGAAGCACTACCGCGATGCCATCAGCGCGAGCCCCGCCAACATTGTGGCCCTCGATCATCTCGCCGAGCTGCTGGCCGTGACGATGCCCGACCGCCTCGACTACGCGGAAGCGTGCCATTTGCAGTCAGTGGCGCTCAACCCGAACAGTGCCCAGGCGCACTTCTGCTACGCGTCCTTCCTGAACCATGTGTACCACGCGCCGGAGCTGGCGGAGAAGCACTTTCAAAAGGCGCTGGCCATTGATCCCCGAGACCCTGTGACGCTCTGCTGCTATGCTGCCTTTCTGGACACGCAGGCGGAGCAACAAGACAAAGACTGGCCCCACCGGACGGACGCCTTGCACTACTCCGAGGTCATGTATCGGGAGGCTGTGAAGCTCGCCCCGAGCGAAGCATTGCACCACATTCACCTCGCGATCTTCTTGTGGAGGAACGGTCGCACGTCGGAGGCATGGAGCAGCTTTGAGACGGCTGTCGTGCTGGATTCGAAGAACGCGGTCACACTACGGATGGCGGCATGCTTCTTGCAGGAGTGGCACGCGTCGGTCAACGCTCGAGACGCGGCGAGCGACGCCGCCATTGCGAAGTTGCGCGGCGCCGCCAAACAGCCGGCGACGGCGTCCATCGCGGATGTGGCCGAAGTGTTCTTCCGCAAGTCGCTCGAGTTGGACCCACACGACGTCGAAACAGTCGCATGCTTCGCCAAGTTTCTCGACAACGTCCGTGGAGATGCCCCTGGAAGCCAAGCGCTCCAGCAGCACGCAGTGAACTTGCTCCAAAAGCGGTGGACAACGTCGCAAGAGGACGACGCGACGTCATCGGACCCGTCCGAGCCATGACGTCGACATAGAATCCATCCATCAGGCAGAACCTGGCCCACCGCCTGATGGCCCTCACCCTTTCCCTCTGCCGTACCGTACCGTACCGTACCCTTCCCCCCACACGGGCCGCCCCCGTGTTGTACATCCCTTTATGAGTTGTCACATTCCGCGCGCGCGGGAAGAGACGCGTTTCCCCTATCCTCCCATCCCTACCCCTTTTCATTGTACGGCGTCGCCGATTCTCGACCCAAAACGAATAATGGGTCGTTCCACGCTCACCAACCGTTTTTCGCGTGGTTGTTGGTCCGCTGAGACTTGCCTTAGTGTTTGTGTCGACACCCGTCGCCCCATGCAGCTTCCCCGTCGTTTACATTCATTCCTTCCTTCCCCTTCGCCATGCTCCTGGCGGTGCCGAGCGCCTTTCTCGAGGTGCCCAGCGACACGGCGGAATCCGATGTTGTGGCCCAAATGTTCACCGCGCGAGGAGGTCGCACCGGCGGGACGCACATCGGCCGCAGCGCCGCCACACCCGACGCCGAGGGATCCACGGCGTCCTGTGTCGTCGCGTTTTACACGGCCCACCGGTTATTGGTGCCACGCAGTCCGGACCCCCGCAGGGATCCAAACATCGCGGGCTTCGCACTGTCCCGGCGAGCGTCAGTGTACGGACCGTTGTTCGACCGACCTATCCTTCCCAGTGCGGACAGCACGGACGCGGCAGCGCCACCCGTGGGGGCCAAAGGGCAACCAAGCCAGGCCAAAGCACTGAGCTTCGAAGAGTACGTAATGCGGGGCGCGGCGGCCGCAACGGGCAGTGCGCAGGATACACGACATTGGTGGCAAGAGTGGCGCGCGGTGCACGACGCGGGCCGACTGTGCAGCAACCTGACCCGCCTCGCCGCCAAAATTCAGCGAGCGAATGCCATCGCCGACGAATTCGCCACCTTTGTGACACCGATCGCACAGAAAGTCGTCGAGGAACGTTCCGTCCCGTCTTGGCAGAAGACGGTGAAGCCAGTGCGCCAGCACGAGTCGTACGCCTACGCCCAACATGGCGTCGCCTTCATTCTAGCGTGCGGCCCCCCGTTCGTCGCTCTCTACGGCAGCCGAGAAGGAGCGCACAAAGCCGCGACCAACGAAGTGCGTGCCGCTCGAACGTGCCTGAACCTACCGTTCGCCGACTTCGTGCCCCCACTATGTGCGTTGATCGTCCACATGGGAGTCACCATCTTCGCTTCCGCGCCACCACCAACGTCTGACGCGGCACTATGCTACGGTAGCTTCGGGTCCAATTACGTCGCCGCCGACGACAGCGTGGCATACGTCGCCCATCAGCTCGGCGAGTTCATTCCCTTAGAGCGACATGTTGTCGTGCCGTCGCCGAGCCAAGCTGAGCGGAAGATCCCGACGGCGCTCGACGTCAAATTGTTCAACAGTCCGTCGCACGATGCCACGTACTGCGTGGATGTCGCAAGGTGGCTGCCGACGGCTGTATGCCCGCCTGAATTCATTCGCGATCAAGCTTCCCAGCAGCGCATCGCGGCACGACACCCCATCGAGAACGTCCCGTTGGCAAACCTGTACTGCCTTTTCCGGCCCGAGTTCATGCGGTCCACATGCAGCGTGGCGCTGAACGGAGACGCAGGCACCCCTTCGCAGAGCTCGAACGGCCAAAGCAGCATCGGCTTTGCGCAGGGTCACATGTCCCAGTCGTGCGTGGGCCCGTTGTCGTCTGAGTTGATGGCCTTGTGTCAATCCGGATCGTTGAAGCAACCTCAAGTGTCTGTGCTCTGCCATAAACATGGTGTTCCCTTGCGCTACCTGGGAACCGTTGTGCGGGACGTGGCGGAGCGTAAGTCGGTCGCCGCCGACACACGCGACGCGCTCATCCACATGCTCCACCTGGAAATCACCGCGCGCACATGCAAACAGATCATCCGAGACCGTTTGCACGCATCGTCGACAGGCGGCGGCGACGATCTGGTCGTGGTGAACATGTTGCGCGCGCTGCTACTGATCTCTCCCGATGGCGAGTCGTTTTGGCAGTCGATGATGCTGCCCACCATGAAGCGGAAGTTCGACTGCGAGTGCTGCCCGCTGGTCGGCGGCGCGGGGACGTCCATCCTTGCGGCCAGTGACCCATCCGCATCGAGCGATGTGTCGAACGTCGTGACGGACGACGGCGGCCGGCGACCTGCTGGACCGCCGACCTTCACGATCGAAGTGTCGCTCCACACCAAAGGCGGACCGCCATCCGGTGCTACGGAACGTCGGCCCAATTTTGATCCCAGCTCGCTGCAGGTCTATCATGCCCTGTCGAATACCAAGGTGCGTGTCGAAAGCCTACCGACGCGTTACAGCGCCGTCGAAGTAGCACCAGGCCGGTTCAAACCAGACGCGAGCGGCATCGACGTCAACGCAGACGAGGGAAGCCAGCTGGCACTCTATCCACTGATCGGGGCCAGCGCCCGGCCGAATTCGGTGCTGGTGACCCGGATCCTGCAACTGTTGCCAGCCGAGCTGTCATCGGATCTCCGCGGCAAGCGTCTGTATGTTCACTTCAAACCAAGTACTCGGTCGTGCTCCTGGCTGCCGCTGTCGGGCGCGCTGAGTAGCGTCGGGGAGCGCAGCGCGGTGACTCTTCAGGAGGCGGCGATTACGACCAAAGACGATGTGGTCTTCGCGGACGCCGTCGAGGCCGCGTGCCGCCAAGAGATCACTTACTTCAGCAAGCTAATGTCCGAGTCGGACCCAAGGTTGACGCTGGCGCTCCGCCTCACCGCGTTGGCTGCGTCTGCCAAGGGCAACTTTGCCGCGGCCGCGGCGAGCATGCAGCGGTGGCTGGACATTCGCCGCTCCAGTCACAACCGCCTCGTCATCGCCGCCTCAATTTTGGAGTGCGGCTACACGTTCGCATCGAGTTTCGACCGGATGGACCGTGCGGAAACGTTCATGGTGGAAGGCCTTTCCGAGCTCCGTGGTGCGCTGTCGCACATGGAAAGCGATTACGCGATGAAGCACGTGGCGAGAGTGGCGGCGACGGTGGCATCGTCCTGCTGGACCGACGGCTGCAAATTGGTGACCCCCGACCGTGTACTCCGAATTCACGACTACCTAGACGCAGCGTGTGTGTCGCTGGAAGCCCAGAAGCACCCTGCCGTAGCGGCGCTCGTCAGCAACATCGCGGATTTCCGCTATCGCTGTTCGCGGCACACACCATGCCGGTCGTGCAAAGCGCCCGCTGCTTTCTACGTCTCCGACCCCGCGACCCTCGCCCACCCGAATGCGGTGATGCTTAGTAACACCACGCCGATTGCCAACGATGCCAGCCACTTGGCGTACGAGCAGTCCGCGCCGCAAGGCGCCGTGGCCGGAGCGTCTACATCGACGGCCGCTGCCTCGGCAACGGGAGGCAAGAAGCCGGCCGCCAAGGCGGGCACGCGGTCACGCCCCCGGGAGGACGGGCACATCACCGCTGGCTCTCGCTCGGGTCGCTCCGCGGGCGGCGCGAAGGGCACGATGAGCACCGCGCGAGGAGGCGCGGGCCAGGGTGATGGAGTCGACGACCCCGACGCCGATGGGACAGGGGCCGACGGCACGTTCATCCGCGCATACCTCGGACCAGTGGAGCAAGTCACGGGCGAGGCCCCAGGAACATCGCGCTCCCTCCTGCTGTCCGGGTTGAGCGGCACCGGTGGCACTTCATTCGTGTACCTTCACAGATTTATGTGCGAAAAATGCGCGCAGGAGCAACGTGTTGTCCCCGAGCACCGCGAACCCATTCTGTTAGACGCCGCCAAGTTGTATGATCGAGCGGTTAGGCTATGGACGTCGTTCGCGTCTTGCCGCACGCAGTGCGATCCCACGTTTGGCGATGTGTTGGTCGCCGCTGGGACGCTGCAGGGCGACGGTGCCACGGTGCACCGGGGGGTGTTAGACATCGCACGTGTGTATGGCGAGACGAGCCACGAAGCGATCGCCGCAGAAATTAAATATGCAGAAGTGCTTTATGCGAAGTCCACTGTGGTATTGGATTACACTGGAGCGTGCTACGACGCGAGTAGGCTTGCGTTTACCGAAGACACACTGCGCGCCACGCTCCACAAAATGCTCAAGAAGCGAGACCTGGTGGCTCCTATGATTTACCGTGTGGAAATCAGTCGAGTTGTGGAGCTGCTTCTGAAGGTCATTCACAGTTTAGGAGAGACCGCTGCAGCGAAGCGCGAACACGGTGCCACTCACCACCTGTTGGACTGCCTGCTCCCGGCTCTCGGACTTGGCCACAGGCTCGTGACACTGGCGCTGCAGAACATCACGCAGTACTACCTCAAGGTGGCGACCTCAACAAGGGACGCACCCGCCGTCACCGTAGCGCGGCAAACGGCGAAGAAGTACGGCATCTTGTGGCTGCAAAGCGCCGCGGAGCCGCTTAGGGCCTCCGCAATGTCACCCGATGCGACCCCCCCTCCCTCTTTCGCGGACGCAGGAGGCCCAGGAGGGGCGATCGTGACCAACGGCGATGCCGCGGCTGTCGAACACGTCATCTCCCACGTCCTCCGAGACCAACTTGTGAAGCCCCTTCGGCTGAGCCCATTGAGCGTCGACCGCCAAATCGCCAACGACACCGCCGCCGCGATTCACGCCACGGTAGAACGCTCCGCCATGCGGCATCATCCGATCATTGCCGCCGCACTCAGCCAGCTCGACGACGTGTTCCGGGCGCAGCTCAAGGTCGTGGAGGAGACCACCCAGCACGCAGCGCTGATGACGAAGATCGACGGGCTGCGCCGCGATTTGTGCTCCCATGTCGACTGCATCCTGCAGCACCACAACCGCTTCGACGCCTACTGCGATCGGCTGTTTGGTCGAATTGCCGTGATCAAGCGCTTCTGCGGCGATGCCGCCGCTACGTCGAAGGATCCTGCGGTCGTGAACGCCGCCCTAGATGTCCTTCAGCTTCACGACGAGCTCTTGAGGGTTCCTCCCCAGAAGAGCAACCCGGCGGGGTGCATCGATGGCAAGTCAGCCGCACCGAGCACCGACCAACCACCCGAAAGCGAAAGCCGTGCAGTGGCACCGACCGCGGGCACTGGATCCCGGGGCGGGATACCCTACGTGTCGCCTTACGCGTTTTTACCAAGTTGTAAAGCGGATGCGGAAGCCGGTGATCCTGCCGCCGGTGCAGCAGCGACCGCGATGGGTCTGTCATCGCCGCAGCGCCTGATGAGGCGACGAGGCGGCGGGGACCGTCGCCGGCCGGACGCCGGAGCTGCCTCCAGCACCGTCCGCAAGCAGCCGGCGTGGCTTCCCACTGCCGACCCGTTGTTCCCGCCGCTTCTGTCTCTGGGGAACGATCGCCCAAAGTCGACCGGAGATGCTCTGCGGCAACTGTTTCCGCAAATTGCTCTGTCAGGTGGACAGAAGCTTGGACTGTAGACAGGTGTACGAAGCACGCTTCGATGGATCGTTCAATGACCTCGCGCTTGCGCTCATGGACCAAGGGTAGTGCACGATCCCTGACGTTGGCGACGCAACCTCACCTCCTCCCACGCAGACCCCCTTTCCGACCCAACATTTCGACTCGTTTTGGTTCAACTATGTCGCTCAAATTCACCGTCCGCGACGCCCGTGGGCCACGCCGCCAGCTCGCCCAGGCTGCCTCATTTGCGAAGCCATCCGTTCCTTTCGCGAATGCCGCCGCCGCGGCCGACGAGGACCGTGCGCCGCCCCAGCCATTGCATCCCGCGGCGCGGTGCATCGCACTTGGTCTGCTCATCCGAGAAGCTCACGTCTCCGCACTGCGACATGCGGAGCTACGAGATGCCGCGAAGCCCACGTCCACAACGACCGACAAGGAGCATCAGCAAGCAGTGAAGAACGAGTGGAAACCATTTATTCGTCGGTTTCACACATGGCTCCGTGAACACAAGCGCGTCGCCGACGAGTTCGCGACCCACACCCCAACCGTCGAGCAAGTCGATGCCGACCTCAACCAACTCAGCAAGCAGCTTTCGAGCTTGCGCCTGTTCGCGTTGGCCGAGGCCGACCCTCGCTCCTGGTCGTGCGAATGAAGCACGCCTGGTGGGGACGACCGAGAGAATTCGTCGGAATGAAATTCCTTATTTCTTCGTCTTTCAACCGAAAGAATCATCAGAAAGTTCCAATTTATTATTTTTTGAATCTTGGCCAGCCGCTGGGGTGGCGGCCATTCGCGTTCGTGTGGTGCTTTTCTCTCCCATCATCCTCCCGCTTCGCCTTCCCTCCCCCCTCTGCGCGCGCCAAAAGCGATCGATTGGCTCCACACACGTGGCCCGCTGGAACAAGCCCGATCCATTCATGTCATACGTGCGTTTGGCGCGCCAACTGTGAGTTGTGTGTGCCAGAACCACAACTTCCTTTCTTCCCCCCTCTTTTTGGTTTCTTGTGTGCTGCTATCTTATCTCCCAATCTTTTCTTTCCTCCCTCCTTTCCGCTTCCGTGTGGCCTCCCTCCCTCTCCCCTTCCCGGACGACCAATGTGCCTTGTCTCTGTCTGTCCCCCCTCTTCGGCGACCCACGGTCGACGCTTCCTGTCCACAAGAGGTTCCCTTTAACGCGCCGCAGTACCAAGAGCCTTTCCCCTTGTTCTCAACCATCCGGTTTCACCCTTTCCATTTTCGGGCGACTCAGCCCCTGAGTCGCCAAACGAACTAGCTTGCGTGTTTTTATTTCCCTCCACCCTGAGTGCCACTCAGTGGTTGCCCCTGCTGCTGAATTTTCCGGATTGCCTGCTCCCCTGGATCCGAAACGTTGCGTCGGTCGTGACTGCGCGTCGTTATTCCACTGCCTTCAGGTGTTACAACGTGCAGAGCCTGTGGTGCTGTACTTGAACAGATTTTCACGCTTGAGGAGATGTTGCGACTTGCCGCCGCCGTCGTCGTTGCCGTTCTTGCGGGAGGCCTCGCCGCGGCCACACCCGGCGGCAACTGGGGATCGATCGCGGCGGACCACCAGCAACGATTTCCCGTCGTCGAAGTGCTATGGGTCGCGGGCTGCGACGATGAGGACCGCCCACGCGGCGTGACGGACGGGTGCCAGCTTTCGGGGGCGGCCGCCACCATCACCATCCGTGGCCGCGGTTTCGGGAGCTTCGGTGCCCGCGTGTTGCTCGTGCCAGCCCAGGCCTCCACCCCGACGTCGTCCCCCACGACGGGTCTAGAGGGGGCGGCGCCCACCCCATCCGATGCATCCCCCGCCGCAGCCGTGGTTTGTGACCACACAAAGCACTCCGACTTGCTGCCCCACCAGCTGCTCGTCTGTGCGCTGCCCAACCCGCTTCTTCGCGCCGGCGTGAAGTACCACGTCAAAGTGGTGACGCGTGAGGGCGTGGCTGGACTGCTGCGCAATGGGGTCACGATGGCACCAGCGGCTGCAACGGGTGAATCCGACACGGCGGCGACGAAGGCCGCGAAGACAGACCAGCTGCTGAGCAACATTGACCAACCGGACTGGAAGGCACTTGGGATCGGCGGCCTGTCAAAGCAACTGAAGCAACTATTCCGACGTGCGTTCGCCACGAGACTCCCGTCCATGAGATCCATCTCGCAGACGCTGCAACTTCCCCACGTGAAGGGCGTCATTCTGTTCGGGCTTCCAGGCACCGGCAAGACCCTCGTCGCGAGAAAAGTGGCTCAATTGCTTGGCGCGAAGCAGGTCAAGTTGGTCAACGGGCCGGAAATCATGAGCAAATACGTCGGGGACAGCGAAAAGACCCTCCGTGAACTTTTTCACGACGCGGCGGAGTCGTTCGCGGCGCTGAAGGAGCGCGCCCCGCTGCACGTCATCATCCTCGACGAGATGGATGCCATCATGCGGCAGCGCGGCGGCGCGGGAAGCGACGACAGCGCGGCGAGGGCGGTCTACGATGGCGTGACCACGCAGATGCTCGCCTACATGGACGGCGTCAAGTCACTGAATAACATCTTGGTGATCGGCTTGACCAACCGGCTAGAGGCCATCGATACCGCGTTGCTACGTCCAGGCCGTTTCGAAGTCCAGATTCGACTTCCGCTTCCCGATGCGGTGGGTCGCCGCCAAATATTTGAGATCCACACTGCCCTGCTCCGGAAGGAGGGCTACCTGGACAACGAGGAAATCGAAACGAACTTGGACCAGCTGGCCTCCGAAACCACGTCTCTCTCCGGCGCGGACATCGCGGGTGTGGTGCGGTCGGCGGTTAGCTTTGGCGTCCAACGATACACAACGGAATCGAAGCGGCTCGCTGACGCCGTTGTCCGAGCACAGGTTGACGCCGACCCACACGCCGACCCCACGAACACCGACGCAGTTGCCCAACCGACGTTCCAGGTAACACTCAATGATCTGCGCCGCGGAGTCAGAGAAATTTTGTCGAGCCGTGGCCCGAGCACGGCGACGCAAATCTACCTGGAGTCTGGCTTCGTACTCTACAACGCGCACGTCATGCGGGTGGTGCAGCGGTTGGAACGACTGGCAAAGACGTTCGCGGCGTCCGATCAAAGGTGGTTGCGCGTCGCCCTGCACGGTGCTCCCGGAACGGGAACCACCGCCACGGCCGCCCTCGTCGCCCGACTCGTCAATCCCCCGTTTGTCCACGTGATCAGTCCGGATGCCTTCATCGGGCTGTCGACCTCGGACAAGATTGAGCGCATTCGACAGGTCTTTCTGGCGGCGTCGCAGACGGCGGAAGGCTTTTCTTGCGTCATTGTCGACGCAGTCGATCAGCTGTTGGAGTACAGCGGAGGCTCGGAGGGGCGCGGATCGGCCAACGCAGCGTTGCTCAACGAGCTGAGTTCGTTGCTGCGGCACCATTTCGTAGCCGGACAGGACGACGAAAACGTTGACACTACCAGTGCTGCCGACGTAGCCCACCGGCCCAACGTGCGATTTGAGCACGGCAGAGTGATCGTGATTCTCGTGTCGAGCTCAGCATCTGGCGACATCTTCCGCATGATCGACACAGGGGGTCAGCTCATCGACGCGGCGGAGCAACTGTTCCCGTTGACTCGGGACGAAGCGGCGGCCGTGTTGACCGACTACCGGGTGGCACAAGCCGACGTGTCCAACATGCTGCCCGAGCGAATGCCCATCAAGCGGCTGCTCTACTTCGCCGACCTTGCGCGGACGCGCCAGTACGGCGAAAAAAAAGACACGCTGAGGCCTCGGCATGACGCCTCCGGCATCGCAGCGGTGCGCGCCGACGAGTCGCAGGCACAAAAAATGGATAGCCAGAACGATGCGGACGCGTCACCGTCACGCCGCGCAGCATCCGCCCATCAGTTTGTGGCCCCGTCGCAACTCGCGGAGGTGCTGGAAGAGTTTGGGGCGTTGCATCACGCCCACCTTCTCGACGGAGCCGCCACCGACAAGGCTGAGGGATCCTCGTTCTAATGACCGTTGACGAATTTTTTTTGTGGTATTTGTTGTGTGCTATTAATAATTATGCCTTGGGTTGTGAACGGTTGACACTCCATCGGTCGCCCTCAAGGTCGTTTGATTGTTGGCTGTGTGCTCTCTCTCTAACCCCCTCTCACTATTCAGCGGCTGTCATTAGATCCCATTTGCATGCAGGAATCGTTTGGTCACACAGCTCATCGGCCGCGTGCATCGGGAGGTTCCTCCTCGTCGACGCTGTCGATCGCCAACAGCCTTCCATACACGGCTGACCCGAGTCGCATGACGTTTCGAGTGAAGCTGCTCAATCCAAACGACCCCAACCTTTGCGGCGCCGTGCTATCGGTGAGAGACCCGTCCGTCGTGAAGCAAGGCATTCTTCGCGGCTGGACCGTTGACGCCGCGAAGGTGCTGATGCAGCCGCCGCGAGCCCCGGAGCTCATCGAACAGGCGCAGTGGACGCCCCAGGACGCGCAGTTCTTACGCTCTCTCGTCCACTGCCGAACCCCGGAACAGGTCGAGGCCACCATGCCCAGGAAGTGGCTTGCCTACGACGCCGACGTGGACTGGGACTCGTCGCTCGCCCGCGTTTGCAGACTTTGCACCGCGCTGGTGGAAAAGTACCTCCAGTGGAGCGATCCCTCGAAGCCGGCGCAGCACCCAAAAACAACGGCAGAATGGCGCATGCGAGCGCAGCTGCAAACACGCATCGAATCCGTTGTCTCGATTTTAGAAAACGCCCTCGGCGCCACCATCACCCTGCACTCATTTCTAGGTACCGACGGCGGGTCGAAGCTGCTCGAGCGCTGCTGGGCGAGCCTGGACGAGGATGCGCAGGTCGGCCTCGAAGCCGCTCTCAGGAGCGACGCCATCGGCAACACCGATCCGTCCGAGACCGATGCGTCGTCCAACGTCTCCGAAAGCCACGAGAACGGTGAATCGCGCAGCCATAGCCACGCCGCGTGAAGGTCCAGACCATTAGACATGATCTCTCTTCGCGCCACGCACACTTCTCGAGTAGCGACGTTACCCCCCTTATCATTGCTCGATTCCGATCTCGCTGCGCGATTCCTTGCCCGTGTTAGTGGTTGCCCCTCCGCCGCACAGCCGCTCTCTTTTTTACATGGCGTCCCATCAGGCAGGTGACAAGCTGAGCGACGCGATGCGCCAGCGTATCGGAAAAATGGCCTCCGCACACCACAACGCCGCTTCCCCGAGAGGCGGGGTTCCCCACCACTCGCGAAAGCCACCTCTCAGCAGTCCGCTGCGTCCGCCTTCGTCGGTGTCGACACCCACCTTGCGCTCAGGCCTCGATTTTCCGCATCGCACCGCCGCTAACGTCGCGGCACCGGAGGAAACGAACAGCGACGGAGAGCAGCCGACCAAAACAGCAACCGACGCCGATCCTCTGACTGGCGGCGCAGCGCTCAAGAAGCGCCGGCGTGACGCTGGCTCGACCGACCCACAGCAGCAGCCCACGGCGGTGGTGGGCACGATTCCCAATGTGACGCTCGACGAGCTCGGCGGGTTACAACGCGAACTCCCGATCATCCGAGAGCTCGTCGAACTGCCGCTGAGGTATCCACACTTGTTTTCCCGCATCGGCGCCGACCCACCGTGCGGCGTGCTTCTGCACGGCCCCCCGGGCTGCGGAAAGACAATTCTAGCGCAAGCGATTGCGGGCTCCTTGAAAGTCCCTATGTTTTTTGTCAGTGCTCCAGAAATCGTTCAAGGAATCAGCGGCGACAGCGAGGCCAAGCTGCGCACGCTGTTCCAAGATGCGGCAATGGCCGCTCCCAGCATCGTGTTCATCGACGAGATTGACACCATCGCCGGCCGTCGAGAAAACGCACAGCGCGAAATGGAAAAACGCATTGTCGCTCAGCTCCTTTCGTGCATGGATCAGCTTACCCAGTCGTGGCGGGAATCAGGAAAGGTGGTGTGCGTGATTGGAGCCACGAACCGACCCGAAGCAATCGATGCTGGCCTCCGCCGTGCCGGCCGCTTCGACCGCGAGATCGCCCTCGGCATTCCCACCTTGGATGAGCGAAAGAGCATATTGGAAGTCCTCGCGAAGCGTTTAACTGTCGCCCCTGACGTCGACTTCTTTGACGTGGCCAACAGCACGCCAGGTTACGTTGGCGCCGATCTGCACCTCCTCATCAAGGAGGCGTGCATCTTGGCCATCCGGAGAATGCACGACACGCTCAGTCGCAGCGGCGAGCTCGACAATCCCCAGGCCGCGGCGCTGACGTCGTTTGCGGTGCACGCGATGGACCTTAAACTAGCCACCAAACGGGTGCAACCAAGCGCGATGCGAGAGGGATTTTCGACCATCCCGAACGTCACCTGGGCCGATGTCGGCGCGCTGGAGGAGGCGCGACAGGAGCTCATGACCTGTGTGCTGCAGCCGATCCGCACGCCTCGTCTGCACAGGCGCTTCGGACTGGACCACCCGATGGGTATCCTGCTCTACGGCCCCCCTGGTTGTGGTAAAACACTCGTGGCGAAGGCGATTGCGAGCGAATCGGGCGCCAACTTCATCTCCATCAAGGGTCCCGAGCTGCTCAACAAGTTCGTCGGGGAGAGCGAGCGCAGCGTCCGCATGGTGTTTGCAAGGGGCAGAGCCAGCGCGCCGTGTGTCCTTTTTTTTGATGAGCTCGACGCGTTGGCTCCACGACGCGGTTCCGACCGCGCGAACCCTTCGTCGGAGCGCGTCGTCAACCAGCTGCTCACAGAAATGGACGGCGTGGACGGACGCGAGCACGTCTACGTCATCGCCGCCACGAACCGGCCCGACATGATCGACCCCGCGATGCTCCGGCCTGGCCGACTTGACAAGCTGCTCTATGTGCCCCTTCCGACGGCACCACAAAGAGTCGCCATTTTGCGCACCGTTGGACGCAAGTATCCACTTCACGAATCCGTCGACCTGGAGGCGCTCGGCCGCGACAGTCGCCTCGAGGGATTCAGCGGCGCGGATCTCACGTCGCTGGTGCGGGAGGCATCGCTCACCGCCCTGAAAAATGTTTATGCAGCGTCGACCCCGCAGCAGATGGCCGCCTACGAACGCGCCCTGCCGGCGCCGATGAGCGAGGGAATGCCGGCGCCGATGAGAGCGGGGGGCATTCCGGGAGCGGACGAATTGGTACCGATTTCCGACGGCACGGAGGTGGCCATGGATGCCCCGAGCGTCACCGCGGATCACTTTAAGCTTGCCCTGGAGAAGGTCTACCCCAGCGTGTCCGTCGAGGATCGCCAGGGCTATGACAAGCTTTACCAGGAGCACGTCACAAGGGGCAGGAGCGCCCCTTCCTAACTCCCCTCCTCGTGATAAACACACCTCTGACGAATCCACGCCCCCCCAAGTCAACAACAAGATCCGACCACGAGGGTGTCGAAATCTGCTGACTGCTGGCTGATTTGTCCCGTCACTCAGTCATCGCTATTTCGCGCAAAAATGCCTCCGCGGGTGCAGTTGCGGACGCCCCCCACCGGCACCCCTCGGACCGCCGCCGCGAGCGCTCCCCCAGCTCGGAGCCTCGGAGGCCTCATCCTCTCCACGCTGAGACCGGCCCTGCCGCGTTCCTTTCAGACTGGCTGGAGATGGCGCTCGGTGCAGGCCGCGTGGATCGGCGGCATTGGATTTGTCGTTCTCAAATTGGCGTTTCTCTTCTTCGGCCAGACCGATGCGGCCATCGCCACGGAGGCGGCGAAGTACACCTTTGTTCGGGACGCCAACAACCGGGTCGTGGACATCGGCTACAAACCCATCGTGGATCAAGCGCTACGGGCGAGAGCGCGGGCTGCACAGCTGCAGGACGGAGAATTGTGATTTTTATCCCTCCCCGCCATCCACAAATGCGGGCGTTACATTCACTTCCCACCGGCCATTCCTTTCGGATGTTGTGTGCTGCCGCTTCCCAACTACAGACTCTCTGTCTTCCTGCAAACACCTTTGCTCGCGCTCTCTTCCGATGTCGTCGATCTCATCCACGTCGTCGTCCACGGTGCTCGTCCCCACCCCGCGCTGCTACACGCATGATCCCTACGCGTGGCAGCCGGTGGCGGCGTCGATAGCGTCCTCGCAGCGTGCCAGCACCGCGTCGACCGTCATGACGCCGCCGCAGTCGTCGCGATCGTCCTCCAATGGAGAGGCGGAGTCGCCGACGCCGGACACGGTGGCCGCGGCCGAACAAGGACGCGTGATCGCCCCAAGTTTTCCGCAGACGCTGTTTCACCGTTCAGCCCTCCAGGACCGGTGCGAGCTGCTGGTGCCACCTCGCCAGGAAACCAAGGCGATTGTGCCGTCGTTGTACGACCCGAGCCTCGCCGCCACCGCGGCGTCGCTCATCTCGCTCTTCATCGGCCACCTGCGCTTCGAGACCACCGCAGGCGAAATCCGCTGGCTGATCCTTCAAGCAGCGGGCGTTGAGGTCGTCGCGTGCGACGCCCGGCCCGGAGGCTGCTTTTTGGTCCACCTCAAGAACGACAACGATGCACGCCGAGTTCGCTCGCTTCACAAGCGGTTGCTGTTGGACGTCGACGGCGTGTGGTTCGCCAGCACGCCGGCTAGCGTGAACGTCATGGCGGACTACATCCGCGATGTGCTCGCGCCGCTGCGCAGCCGCCGCGAACGTGCCACCGTCCCTCACGATGCGCTTTGCGTGGAGCTGCCGAAGTCCCCGATGCGGCCGCCGCCTCTCCATGCATCCGCGATCCGGAGCATGCAAGCGGCGTCGTCTGGCTACCCGTCTGGTCCCAACACCCCGTCACCATCGTCGTACAGCCAATCGCCCTACTCCTGCTTGTCGTCCCAGGCCGTACCCTACAGCCCGTCAATGCCCCCGCCGTACCGCGGCGGCAGTGCCTCCTTCGCGCTGCCGCCGCCCTACACGGGAGCACCTCGACCGGCGTGGGCGTAGCCCCGCGAGGTTCACCACCGGTGAGAGCGCCGATAGAGCGACGGCGCTGTTTGCGCGCGAAACCTCCAGAGATGTGTAACCTTCCCCTCCCAGGTTGCAATACGATCGGCGACACGCGACTGCTGGCTCGCCTGGTCTTGTGGATTGTGGAACTCCTTCTGCCCCCCTACTTCGTCGTTTCTGATTTTCACGCGAACGCTTTTCTTCTATTTCAACTGTTCCGCCTACGTGGCCGAATCTCGTGGCTTCGCGCGCGTCAACTCGCCCCGCGCCACTGTTGTATCCCACCATCCTTTCTCATTGCTTTCTTTCCGGGTCGTCAATTGGGTTGGCTGGCCATCACGATGGACCCGTTGCAGCTGTCCGCGTCGGATGCCCCGCACCTCCCGTTCGCCCCGTTTTTCCCCCCCCCATTCGCTTGTTGACTCTTTTTTCTTTCCACTCTCGTTGCATACGTCCCTCCTCTTTGTCATTTTTGGGGATCTCGACTTCCTTCGTTTCTTTGTTTGAATTGGGATGGGTCCGCTACTCTTTCTCTCCCTCCTCTCTGCTTTCTCGTTCTCTGTTGTTTTCAGGCATCGCTGCAGCCGGCGATGCTACTCTCGTATGCGGTGCAAGGAACCGATCAAGATTGACTGAGTGCGTTGTGACCCCCACCTCCTCCACTTTGGTTCCATCAAACGTGCCTTGATGTCCACCATGCGAGCCTTCCGGCTGTTCCATGGTGCGGCACTGCGGAAAGTCGCCAGAGTCGGCGGGTCATTTTCGGCTGGCATCGTTGCCCGCTGGTGGTGGGTCAACACCACCGTTTTCGCCGAATCCGATTCCTCCGCGACGAGCGCCACGCCGAGTGAGTTGATGCCGCCGCCGCGTCTGGCCACACGCCCGCCGCCCCTGACGAACAACAAAAAGGTCTTCAGTACCGTGTTCAAGCCCTACGTGCTCGGCGAGATCATTCCCATGACGCACGACGTCGCCTTGTTCCGCTTTTTGCTGCCGACCGAGGAGGACGAGTTCAACTTGAAGCCCTGCTCGACGCTGCAGGCCCAGTTTAAAACGGGGAATGCGGCGGTCGAGCAGTGCCAGCGTTTCTACACGCCTGTGTCTGCCAACGGCACCAAAGGGTTCTTTGATCTAATCGTCAAACGCAAACCGAAAGGACGTATGACCGATCACCTATTTGGGTTGCACGTCGGGGACACGTTGAACTTCAGGGCGGTCGTCTTCAAGGTTCAATACTGGCCAAACCGATGGCAGCATGTCGGCATGATCGCGGGTGGAACGGGTTTCACGCCGATGCTGCAGGTGATTCGTCACGCGCTGACCGAGCCACTGGACGCCAACGGCGTACCGGATCGCACGAAGCTCAGCTTCTTGTACTGCAACCGCACGGAGAAACATATTCTCCTAAAGGGTCTTTTCGACGATCTCGCCAGACGTTTTCCAGAGCGGTTTCGCGTCAAGTACGCCGTCGACAGTCTGGTGAACAAACAGAAGCCCTTCGATGGTTTCGTAGGATACGTGACGGAGGAGATGGCGCGCGATCTGATGCCTCCGCCAGGAAACGGAGAGAACATCGTCCTCGTGTGCGGCCCCGATAAGCTTCTCAACCACGTCGCGGGATTCCCCATGGGCAGCGGCCATACCATGTCCGGCAGCCTGGCGTTGCAGCCGGTCGCGCCAGACATCGCCAATTTAGCCCAAATTGGAGGCGTCCTCGGCCGATTGGGCTACGATGCGGCAAACGTCTACAAATTTTGATCACTGCCGTTGGCCAACATATCGCTCACTTCTACAAAGCGTCACAAGGTCTGGATGGTCTTCGTCGGCACTCGTTTTGGTTCATTTTGACCGAGATGAGTGATCACTAGCCAGTTCTTGTTCCCCCGTGACTTTGAGCAGTCCCCCCCTTCCTCGTGCACCGTCTTTCACATGCTGCGATTGTCGCGAGGCTGGCGGTCCGGCAAGGCGATGATCTCTCGCGGGAGCCCCGAGTGGAATCACCGCGTGGACTATAAGAAGGGTGCCAAACCCACGATGCTGCACAAGCTAGGCACCAGCAAACCGAACAACGCGTTGCAGTACGCGCAAATGACCATTCACGATCTACTGGAGTGGGGTATCAGCTATTCTCCGTGGCCGCTGACGTTCGGACTTGCTTGCTGCGCGGTGGAGATGATGCACGCCTACACGTCTCGGTACGATTTGGACCGCTTCGGTATTGTGCCCCGTGCGACGCCCCGCCAGGCAGAGATCATCATCGTCTCAGGAACCGTGACGAACAAGATGGCCCCTATCCTGCGGCACTTGTACGACCAGATGTCCAACCCGAAGTGGATCGTGTCGATGGGCAGTTGTGCCAACGGCGGCGGCTACTACCACTTTTCCTACGCGGTCCTCCGCGGGTGCGAGAGAGTCATTCCTGTGGATTTCTGGGTGCCGGGCTGCCCGCCACCGGCAAGGTCGACGGCGCGACGCTCGCGGC
>ERZ1292633.1622-Hain-H41-02um-R1-1622-length-24122-cov-21_pt2 | contig 21721 bp, 19 predicted proteins | sample MGYA00564406_ERZ1292633 | MGnify/ENA primary metagenome ERZ1292633 (study PRJEB36523, sample SAMEA6512639) | groundwater metagenome | collected 2019-01-08 | study: AquaDiva: Metagenomics assemblies of 32 groundwater samples
GTCTTTGTCGATATTTCTCTCCCGACATATAATGCAGACTGCACTCAACTCGAAAAGGCCTTCTCAAAAAAAACAAAGGCCGTTATGCTTGCACATACACTGGGGAACCCCTTTGACTTGAAGATTGTGAAGGATTTCTGTGATAAACATGATCTTTGGCTTGTAGAAGACAACTGTGACGCGCTCGGTTCAAAGTATTTCTGCGATGGAGAATGGAAATACACAGGCGCCATAGGTCATCTTGGAACATCAAGTTTTTATCCTGCCCATCATATAACAACAGGCGAAGGCGGGGCTGTTTATACCAACGATGCCCATCTCAAGCGTATCGTGGAATCATTCCGCGACTGGGGAAGGGACTGCTGGTGTCCTTCCGGCCACGACAACACCTGCAAGCAACGGTTCAAGAAGCAATTCGGAAAACTCCCTTTCGGCTACGACCATAAGTATGTCTATTCTCATTTCGGGTATAATCTTAAGGTTACTGATATGCAAGCGGCCATAGGATGCGCACAACTGGGGAAATTACCGGATTTTATAAAAGCACGGAAACGCAACTGGGGAAAGTTACGGGAAGGACTCGCCGGCCTTGAGGATAAATTCATTCTGCCTGAGCCGACACAAAATTCAGATCCAAGCTGGTTCGGATTTTTGCTGACTGCAAGAAAGGATGCCGGTTTTACAAGAAATGAAATAGTGGGATATCTCGAATCTCACGGGATACAGACAAGAATGCTCTTTGCCGGGAATCTCATAAACCACCCATGCTTTGATGAGATGAGAGCAAGTCGCAGAGGGTATAAGATCATAGGGAAACTGAAATATACCGACATGATCATGAATCAATCTTTCTGGGTTGGAGTTTACCCTGGGATGTCAAATGAAATACTCGACTTTATAATTGGGCATATAAAAAGTTTTGCAGGGAAAAAATGACGGAGGTTATCTTCCTCGGCACAAATGGATGGTATGATACTGATACAGGGAACACAGTATGTATACTTCTAAAAAGTCATAAGTATAATATTATTTTTGACGCGGGCAGCGGCCTGCATAAACTTGACGATTATGTCGGTGATAAGACCACTGAGACCTTTCTTTTTTTAAGCCATTTTCATCTGGACCATATTGTCGGCTTGCATATTTTGAATAAGATAAAACGCGTCAGGAACATGAAGATTTTTGGCCCGGCTGGGGCAAGGAACATTTTAAACACCTTTATTAACAGTCCCTTTACTATCCCTGTCACTCAACTTTCCTTTCCTGTTGAGATACATGAATTACCAGAGGAAGAAGGCTTAATCCCTTTCCATGTATATTCTAAACCTCTCAGCCATTCTTCGTTAACATTGGGGTACAGGATAGAGGTCGATGAAAAAATAATATCATACTGTCCGGATACCGGATACTGTGAAAATGCGGTTATATTGTCGAGGAATGCAGACCTTCTCATTGCGGAATGCGCATACAAAAGCGGACAGGAAAACCCCAAATGGCCGCATCTGAATCCTGAAATCGCCGCGAGGATCTCGAAAGAGGCAGGGGCAAAAATGCTGGCGCTTGTCCATTTCGACGCGAGCATCTATAAAACCTTGGAAGAGAGAAAGGAGGCTGAGAGGCAGGCTCAGAAGATATTTCAAAATACGGTTGCCGCAGAAGACAATATGAAAATAAAGGTTTAGCACCCTTCTTGTGCTAAAATATAGTCGGCAGTTATCTCAATGGAACATATTTTAAAGAAAGATTTAAGCCATATTTTCGATAATCTGTTCGTTTTTGAAATGGCGAACAACCACATGGGTGACGTGGACCATGGCCTGCGCATCATCAGGGAGATACACGAAGTGTGCGTGAGTTTTCCATTCAGGTTTGCGTTCAAGCTTCAGTACAGAGACCTCAAGACGTTCATTCATCCGGACTTCAAGGGAAGGGAAGATGTGAAGTATGTGAAGCGTTTTTCAGAGACGAGAATGGACGAACGGCGTCTTAATGTCCTGCGTGATGAAATGGAGAGACTTGGATTCATACCGATATGCACGCCTTTCGATGAAAACTCCGTGGATCTCGTTGAAAAACACAATTTCAGCATCATCAAGATCGCAAGCTGTTCCTTCACCGACTGGCCTCTCATTGAAAGGATAGCCAGAACCGATAAACCCATTATCGCTTCTACGGCTGCTGCATCGCTGGATGACATCGACAAAGTGGCTTCATTTTTTGAGCACAGGGGAAAACATTTTTGTTTGATGCACTGCGTAGGCGAATATCCTACGGGCAAAGAGAATCTTGAGTTGAACCAGATAGATGTGTTGAAGCAGAGATATGCCGGAGCGCCAATCGGCTTCTCTACCCATGAACACCCTGATAACGTTGCGGCGATTCAGATAGCGGTCGGCAAAGGCGCTGTGGTTTTCGAGAGACATGTGGGAGTGAAGACTGAACAATACGCTGTCAATGCATATTCATCAACCCCCGAGCAAATCCACCGATGGTTGTCGTCCGCTAAGGAAGCCTTGGATATGTGCAGCACGAAGAACAACAGGAGAGAATTTTCGCAAAAGGAGCTATCGGACTTGAGGGGATTGAGAAGAGGCGTCTTCGCCAAAGGGGCAGTGAAGAAAGGCGAGAAGATAGGACTTTCAAATACTTTCTTCGCAATCCCCAATGTAGAAGATCAGCTTCTCGCCAACGACATGTCGAAGTACACTGAATTTATCGCAAACAGGGATTTAAAATCCAATGAACCGCTTATGGTCCGTGATTTAACCACAAGGGATTTACGGAAGAGGGTGTTGCAGATCATAGACAGTGTGAGAAAGATACTTATTGACAGCAAGGTCAACATCCCGAACAAGATCGATTTTGAGCTGTCTCACCATTATGGCATCGGGGAATTTGAAAAATGGGGGGCTGCAATAATTAATTGTATTAATCGCGAATACTGCAAGAAATTGATCGTATTGCTTCCGGGACAGAGACACCCGGTTCATTACCACAAGAAAAAAGAGGAGACCTTCCATGTGTTATACGGAGATGTAACGATCAGTCTGAAGGGTGAGGAAAAAGACCATAAAGCCGGTGACATTATAGTAGTAGAGCGGGGTGTCGCTCACAGCTTTCGGTCGGAAAGAGGAGCGATTTTCGAGGAGGTTTCAACTACGCATTACAAAGATGATTCATTTTATGAGGATGAAAAAATACTGAAGAACAATGACAGAAAAACTGAAATGACCTTTTGGTCAGACTGGCTCTATAAAGCAGCGCTGTAATCATGGAGATTGGCTTTGATCACACTTGCATGGGACACAGATGATGTATTAAATGACCTAATGCGTTCATGGTTTGAACACTGGTTGGCGGAACATCCGGGCTGCAGGCTGTCATATGAAAGCATGACGGCAAACCCGCCCCATGGACTTCTGGGGATAAGCAAGAAAGAGTATCTGGCCTCCCTGGATGCCTTTCGGCTTTCCCCCTTGTTCCAGAAAATGGAGCCCTCTCCGGACGTATACGAATGGTTTGTCCGGCATGGGGACAGATTCAGGCATGTCGCCCTCACCGCAGTCCCTTTGATAGCGGCATCCGCCTCTGCGCAATGGGTTTTTAAACACTTTGGAAGGTGGATAAGGACTTTTCACTTTGTCCCGTCAAAAAGAGCAGGCAAGACTATCTCGGAGTATGATCAGGACAAGGCTGAAGTTCTGCAGCGGTTCGGGAATGTTGATTTGTTTATTGATGATAATAAGGAGCATGTGAGCGCTGTGCAGAAGGCCGGCATCAAAGCCATCTTGTTCCCGAGACCGTGGAACCAAAGTAGTATGTCAGTGGCAAAGGTCCTGGAAGAGATTGAGAGTGTATGAATGCGTCTAACTGCAAAGGGAGCGTGAAGACTTAACATGGTAAAAGTTTCAGATTTTATTATTGATTTTGTTGCTCAAAAGGGTGTGAGCCATATTTTCATGCTCCCTGGCGGCGGGTGCATGCACCTTGTTGATTCCGTCGGAAGAACCCCAGGGCTTGCATTTGTGGGCAATCTCCATGAGCAGGCTGCGGTTATCGGCGCCGACGGATACGCACAATACAAAAATGATCTTGGCGTGGCCCTGGTAACAACCGGTCCTGGCGGCACAAACGCAATCACCGGAGTTGCAGCAGCATGGATTGATTCAACGCCGCTTATGATTATTTCAGGTCAGGTAAAAAGGAAAGACTTGTTATCAGGAAAAGGCGTCCGCCAGATGGGGATTCAAGAAGTGGATATTATCTCTATGGTAAGTTCTATAACAAAGTATGCCGTTACAGTTACTGAAACGGAAGATATACGCTATCATCTCGAAAAGGCATATGCCCTTGCAACACGGGGACGCCCGGGGCCGGTATGGATAGATATCCCGCTTGATATTCAGGGAGCTGTCGTAGATGAAACGCGTCTCAGGGGCTATGAGCCTGATGATCTCAACAAGGATGTGAATCCGGATTTGAATGAGCTGACCAATAAAGCAATAGAACTCCTTAATAACTCTGAACGGCCTATTGTCCTGGTCGGCATGGGTGTGCGCCTCGCGAAGGCTGAAAAGGAATTGTTTGAGATTCTTCGCGTGATCAATATACCTGTTCTTGCAACCTGGAGAATCATGGACCTTTTTCCCGAAGATGCGCCATATTATTTCGGGAGGCCTGGTTCGATCGCTTCAAGGGCAGCTAACTTTGTCCAGCAGAATGCGGATTTTATTCTCACGATCGGGGCCCGTCTTGATCTGCCACAGGTAGGCCACAGCTATCCCAATTTTGCTCGTAGTGCAAAAAAAGTGATTGTCGATATAGACAACGCGGAGATATCGAAGATCGATACAAAGATAGATATTCGAATCAATGCGGACGCAAAGGAGTTCCTGAGAGTATTTGTGGGCAAACTATGTGCCGTCAAAACAAAAGACCAAAGTGCATGGCTTTTACGCTGTGAAGATTGGAAAAAACAGTATCCGATAATCCTACCTGATTATCTGAAATCTGCTGATCTGGTGAATACCTATGCATTGATCGATGTGCTTTCAGATCTTCTCACAGAACATGACAATATTGTCCCCGGAAGCTCCGGCAGTTGTGCAGAAATAACCCGTCAGGCATTCAGAATGAAAAAGGGCCAGAGGATGATCAACTCTCCCGGTCTGGGGTCCATGGGATTCGGACTGCCGCAAAGTATCGGAGTTTGCCTTGCAAGCGGGGGAAGGCGCACTGTCTGCATAGTCGGTGACGGAGGTCTGCAGCACAATATTCAGGAGCTTGAGACCCTCAAAAGGCTGAATATCCCTGTGAAGGTTTTTGTGCTCAATAATAACGGATATGCCTCTATAAGGAACACCCACAATCGTTTTTTTGAGGGACGACTGGTCTGCTGCGATCCATCAAGCGGACTTACGCTTCCTGACACATGCAGGGTTGCGTCGGCATATGGGCTGAAGACAAAAAGAATATTGAATCAGCATAGCCTCAGAGAGGATGTCCTCTTGATTATAGAGGAGGATGGCCCTGTTATTTGCGATGTTATGGTCGATCCCGATATTCAGACGGCGCCTAAACTTTCTTCCATGGCGCAGCCGGATGGCACAATGGTATCCGGTCTGTTGGAAGATATGTGGCCTTTTTTGGATCGAGAAGAATTCAAAAATAATATGATAATTTTGGAAGGCTACAGATAAAAAGAGTTATGCTCGAAAAGTGCGGCAACATCGTGAAACTCATAGACATGTTGGAAGCGTGTATTCAGCATCCTGAAAAGGGCCTCCCTGAAGAACTTTTTCTTTTTGTCAGCAGAATTACACCTCTGATTAATGTCGATTTGCTGATAAAGAACGAACAGAATCATACGCTTCTGACATGGCGGGATGACGGCCATTATCCGCCCGGATGGCATGTGCCGGGTGGTATTATAAGGTATAAAGAAACAATTGCTGAAAGAGTGAAAGCTGTTGCAAAAAACGAGCTTGGTGTTGAAGTAGAATTTAATCCTGTTCCCTTGGCAATGAATGAAAAAATTCATAGCACAAGAAAAATCCGAGGTCATTTTTTTTCGTTGTTATATGAATGCACTCTTGTAACGCAACCAAGCAAGAGTTTACGATGTAAAAGCGATTTGCCTAATCCGCATGAATGGCAGTGGCATAGCTCGTGTCCTCGTAATATCCTCTCTTCACACGAGATGTATAGAAAGTTTATTTGAACTATCGTAAAATTAAGGAGGACTGAAAAGCTATGAACATGAATTTACGCAAGCTCAATTTTCTTTTCGTCATGCCACGTCTGATGCAGAGTGTTGGTGACGGGTATGTCTTTCCTCTTGGTATCGCCTATGTCTCTTCGAGCATGAAAAAGGCCGGATTCAATGTCTTTACCCTGAACTTAAATCATCGCGAGGGCGATGTATTCGATATCATTAAAAGCATGATTGAAGAGAATGACGTCCACGTGGTAGCGACCGGGGGGCTTTCGCCTCAGTACCATCTTGTTAAAAGCGTCATCGAAGCGGCTAAGAGGGTCAATAGCAATATCTTGACCGTCGTTGGCGGCGGAATCATTTCTGCCGACCCAGAAACGGCCATGGAAGCGTTGGAGTTTGTTGATTTTGGTGTGATCGGTGAGGGTGAGGCGACCATGTGTGAGCTTGGTCGCGCCTTGGAAAATGGTGAGGATTTTTCGGAGGTGGATGGACTCATCTTCAAAGATGGTTACTGCTACATAAAGACGAATCGACGCAAAGACATCGAAAACATTGATACGATCCCATGGCCGGACTATGAGGGATTTGATATTGAAAAGTATCTTGAGGTGCCGCCAGCACATTTCGCTGGAGTGAACAAAAACCGAACGATCTGTATGTTGGCAAGTCGATCTTGCCCGTACCACTGCACCTTTTGTTTTCATACAAATGGCCAAAAATATCGCCAGCGATCTTTGGACGATTTTTTTGCCGAACTTGATTACTTGGTTTCTCGCTACAACATCGAATATATTTCTATGGCTGATGAGCTATTTGCAACAGAACTTGGCCGTGCCAAAGAATTTTGTGCCCGTATCAAACAATACAATATCCCTTGGTATGCAGACTTCAGAATTAATACGATCAATCCCGAACTACTCCAAATTCTGAAAGACAGCGGTCTTGATGTCATGTTCTTTGGTTTAGAAAGCGCTGATAACCGGATTCTCAAGAGCATGCGCAAGGGCATTACTATAGAACAGATTGAGCACGCACTTAAGATGGTGTATGAATCTGGAATTGCCATCTATGGCTGTTTCATATTTGGCGACATTGAAGAAACAGTTGAAACCGCGCACAAGACGTTAAAATGGTGGAGAGAACATCCGCAATACAATATCCATTTGACATTAATCAAGCCATTCCCGGGTTCATACATATACCAATATGCATGCCAGAATGGAATCATCAAGGATCGGGTGAAATATCTCAAAGACGGTTGCCCTCAAATCAATATTTCTAAGCTGAGCGATGCGGAATTTTCAGAAATTGTCGGCTATTTTTCTGAAGCTCAGAGCTTAATGAAGTCAATAGATTCAATAAAAGTGCTATGGGTAGATTCGCAGATGGGAAGGGAAACGATATCGGGTGTTTGTTCTAATTGTTCGCAAAAGAACATTTGGGAAAACATCAAGTTATTCGCCAACGACTATATTTATTGTAGCCATTGTGGACAAAAATACGACATCCCATGCCCTATCCCACTTCTAGAAAATTTAGATAAGAATGTCGCTATCCTGTTGGAGAAATACGGCAAGGTCGCAGTTTGGGGGATGACTCTCACAATCATGGACCTATTTATGCGCTCAAAGATGCTTAAAGATTCGAATGTGTTCCCCGTGGACATTTCCGAGAGTAAAAGGGAAATGGACCTTCATGGCAATAAAATCTATGCTCCCGCTATCTTGGACGAAGAGGATATTCGGGTCGTGGTAATTGCCGTTCCATCTCATGGCGGCCAGATTTCCTGCCAAGTCAAGGGAAACCATCCGAAAGTAATGGAAATAATCGATATCTGTCGGCTGGTGGATTTCAATCCGGTAGTCCTACTGTGAAATGGCATCTGTTTTTGGCCAAACGAAACAGAATACAGGTTTAATAAATACATTCGGAAGTATTAAAGACTGATAAATTTGTTAAATAAATAGAGCGAAAATGAAAGAAGTATCAATTACTCATGAATTTGTTACAGATTTGGTAAGCGTTATAGTTCCCGTATACAATGGCGAGAAATATCTCCGCAAGTGCATCGAAAGTATCATTAATCAAACTTATGCGAATATTGAAATTATACTTATAAATGATGGGTCAACTGACAATAGTGGTGTAATGTGTGATTCATATGCACATAGTGACAACAGAATTAGAGTAATACACACCCAAAATAACGGGCCGGCGGCTGCAAGAAATATAGGTATAGAGAACTCAAAAGGGGAGTTTGTATTCTTTGTTGATGCAGATGACTTCATTGAGAATAACGCATTAAATTTATTAGTTGAAAACTATAACCAATACAAAGCAGACATAATAGTAGGGGATTTTAACAACATTAGAAATGATAATTCTGCCCCCAGCCATAGTGGTATTTTTTCAAGCAATAGACTATTGACAAAACAAGATATTGTAAATTACGTTAGAAGTTATTTAACAAAACCCAATAGATATTCACTCTTTGTATATTCTTGGGGAAGATTATTAAAGTCCTCGATCATCAAGAATAATAATATTCGTTTTGATACCAGTTTGCATACATTTGAAGATGTGGCTTTTAATTTTGATTATTTAAATTATACGAACGGAATACTTTTTTTAAAAGAACCCATATATAACCACCTGGTTCACGATAATTATGCCTCAGCAAGCATGATAATAACCAGCAATCCTAAAAGTTTGTTCGGATATAAGCAAGCTCTCGCTAATTTAAGTAATTTTCTTAAAAATTGCAATTCTGATGCCGATATAAGAAAAGAAGTCGGACATGCATACATTTGTTACACGATAATCCAGTTAGTTCGTACTTGTGGACAGGTCAATAATAACAATAAGAAAAAGATTTATGAACTTATTCACGGAATAATTAATGATTCAAACGTTAGAGATAATTTACAATTTTACTCTCCCTCAAAAGGTGACAGCAGAATTATTCCTGTTCTAATGAAATTAAAGTTCGTTTGGCCAATTATAATGGTTTGTAAATATAAAGCTAATAGAAGATATAAAAAGAGGTGCCGTTAGATGACTCGTGTCGGAAACTCACTAAACCAGGAAATTATTGAGAATATTAAGAGAGAAGGAATTCCGGTTATAATATTTGGCGCTGGAATTGTTGGGGAAGCGTTGTTTCATGCTTGCCGCAATGCAGGAATCAAAGTCGAATGTTTTTGCGATAATAACAGCAATAAAACAAAATCTTCTAAATGTAATATTGAAGTAATACATACGCCGAACTTAAAAACAAAATGTAAGGATGCCAATTTTATAATATCGGCTGCCGATATAAAAGATGTAGTTGATCAATTGCATGTTTTGGGATACTCCAAATGGTATGCTTGCAGTTTATTGTTAAGAGATTTTGATGTGTCGCAATACCAATTCAGCGCCCCAATGGACTTTGTGGAATATGCCGTTGCCACATGTCTTTTATGTCATAATAGCTATTTAACTCCTGATAAACTTTTTTTGAGAAGTGTAGATATTATTATTACTGAACGCTGTTCTTTAAAATGCAGAGATTGCTCTAATCTTATGCAGTATTACAAAAAACCTGTAGATTGCGATATTAAAGAATTAATGCAAGCCATAGACGTGTTTTTTACCTATATAGATGAAGTCAATGAATTTCGAGTTATAGGCGGAGAGCCGTTTATGAATAAAGATTTTCATTTGATAATAAATAGATTAAACGATGAACCTAAAGTAAAAAAAATCGTGATCTACACAAATGGAACAATTATTCCTAAAGAAGACAAAATTGAATACTTAAAGAACAGTAAGGTGCTATTCATTATTACAGATTATGGCAAACTTTCAAAAAATCTACATGGGCTCACTCAAATATTGCAAGGCAATAATATAGCTTTTTATGTGCAAAAGGCCCAAGGGTGGACTGATTGTGCTAAAATTGTGAGGCATTATCGTTACATAGGCCAGCAAAAAGAAATATTCAGAAATTGTTGTGCCAAAAATACTATTACTTTATCAAAGGGAAAACTGTATAGATGCCCATTTTCTGCAAATGCTGATAGACTCGATGCAGTTCCAGACGTTAAGAATGATCATATAAATATTTTTGATGAGACCATCGATATTAATGAGATGAAAAAGAGAATCAGAAAATTTCTCTTAGAAAAGGATTTCCTTGAAGTTTGTGATTATTGTAATGGAAGGTCGTTTGGAGATCCTGAGATACAACCTGCTGTTCAAACAAACAAACCTTTAGAATATGAGCAGTGCCGTTAAAATAGCATAATGGTTTACATTATTATGGGTGTTTCAGGTTCTGGAAAGACAACCATAGGTAGGATACTGGCGAAAAGACTTGCGATAAATTTTTATGACGCCGATGATTTCCATTCGCAGGATAATATCAACAAAATGAAAAAGCTTATTCCGCTTGATGATGAGGACAGGATTCCGTGGCTTTTAGGTCTGGCTGCGCATATTGCACAGTGGAATAAGGATGAAGGAGCTGTGCTGGCTTGTTCAGCTTTGAAAGAAAAATACCGTCAAATCCTATCATGGAATGGGAAGGAAAAAGTAGTTTTTATCTATCTTGAAGGCGATAAGAATATAATTCTTAAACGAATGAAAAGAAGAAAAGAGCATTTTTTCCCTTTAGGTCTCTTAGAAAGCCAGTTCAATGCATTAGAAGCACCTCCGAATGCGATTACTGTACAAATTGATAAGTCGCCTGGAGAGATATGCACGGAAATTATTAATAAACTTGTAAGTAATGGATTTGCATCACAAGTAGATTTAGAAAGAATACAAAATGGATAAATGCGACGTTGGTATATATGGTCTTGGGATAATGGGGCAGAACCTGGCGATTAATTTTGCGAACCGTGGATTTTCTGTGTCAGTTTTTAATCGTATGGAAGCCGGTGAAGAAAATGTTGTAGATACTTTCATTTCAAATAGGTGTCAGGGAAAGAAGGTTATCGGTACCAGCAGTATAAATGATTTTATTAATTCTATCAAGCAACAGCGGAAAATAATAATATTGGTAAAGGCAGGAACTGCCGTGGACGAGGTGATTGAGCAGTTGGTTCCCTATCTTGAAGTAAATGACATTGTTATCGATGGAGGCAATTCGCATTACAGAGATACTAATAGAAGGCTTTCCCATCTGGAGTCCCGGGGACTTCTTTTCGTCGGATGTGGCATATCTGGAGGAGGAGAGGGTGCGCTTAATGGACCATCAATAATGCCGGGAGGCTCGTTCCATGCATGGGAGAAGATTGGGTCTATATTTCAGACTGTTGCTGCTAAATGTGGAGATGGTGATTCCTGTTGCGATTGGATCGGACCGGAAGGATCGGGTCACTTTGTAAAGATGGTGCATAATGGAATCGAGTATGCTCTGATGCAGATAATAGCTGAGTCGTATGATGTAATGAAACGTCTGCTATCCATGTCAACAGACGAAATAAATAGTGTGGTATTGGAATGGAATGAAGGGGTACTGCATAGCTATCTTCTGGGGATAACCAATGATATTTTAAAGATGATAGACAAAGATGGCCGCCCACTTGTTGAAAACATACTTGACTGTGCAGAGCAAAAAGGAACCGGCAAGGATATTTCCATTTCAGCTTTGGAACTGGGTGTTCCCGCGACAGCCATTAATGAGTCAATTAATGCTCGATTTATTTCTTGCATGATCGACGAACGGCGCCGTGCTTCGAAGGAATTCATAAACCCGGGACAGTTTGCAGGTGACAAACAGGCGTTGCTAAAAGCGTTGCATGATGCCATATACTGCTCGCAGTTTATTGCGTATGCGCAAGGGTTTTTACTAATAGCCAGAGCATCGGCAGAATACAACTGGAACATTGACCTTGCAAAAATAGCTCGAATCTGGAAGAGCGGTTGCATCATTCAGTCTGATATACTAAATAATATTGCGGCAACTCTGAAAAGAACGGGATTGGAGAATATTTTGCTGGAGCCGTACTTTATAGAGATTATCAACCGAAAGCAGATTAATTGGCGCTACACAATTATAACCGCCATGCAACATGGCATTCCAATTCCGGCGCTATCCTCAACACTTACCTGCTTTGACGGGTTTCGTTCTGAACATTTACCGGCGAATCTAATCCAGGCCCAACGTGATTATTTTGGGGCTCACGGCTATGAGAGGCTTGATGCACCTCGGGGTGTATTTTTTCACATAGAGAGGGGTAAAAAAGACAATGAAGTTGTATGATATTTCTTTACCGATTTCCAATGACCTGCCTGTCTGTCCGGGCGACCCGTCAGTTTCACTAATGATGACCGGGTCGATTTTAAAAGGTGATCAATGCAATATAACCAAAATACAGATGGGAACTCATGCCGGCACACATATTGATGCTCCTTATCATTTTCTCAAAGATGGAGCAACGGTAGACGCCATCCCAATTGAAACTTTTATCGGCCCTTGTCTTGTCGTTGAACTCGACTCCGAAGTTCTTATAGAAAAAAAGGACTTTCGAAAATATAATCTTAATGGACATTCGAGGATTCTTATTAAAACAAGAAATTCAGAGATGTGGGCTAATAATATTAGAACGTTTAATACGAATTACGTGGCGATGGGGATCGATGCAGCTCAATATCTTGTTGAAATGAATACCATTCTTGTTGGCATAGACTATTTATCTATAGAATCCTTTCAATCTAATGGTTGTCCGGTACACAAATTATTATTAAGAAATAATATCACAGTTCTGGAAGGCCTAAATTTGTCGGGAATTAAAGCAGGCGAATATGAACTTATATGTATGCCGCTCAAACTGCGGGGCTGTGAAGGCGCTCCCGCGCGGGTGCTATTGCGGGAGGCAAGCTGATATATTTATGGAAATGAAATCACTTTTAAGCCATAAGAAAAACGCTTCTGCAAAAATCAGTGTGCCAATAAACAAGTGTAGAGTATGTGGGCATGATTTTTTCGAGGAACCACTGCTGCGATACGAGAATATGCCGAGGGCTGCTCAATTTTTGCCAGACGCAGAGTCGCTTGAAAGCGATAAAGGAGTTGCTCTGGAAGTCTGTCAGTGTTCAGGTTGTGGATTGGTGCAGATTAGCAATGATCCTGTTCCTTATTATAAGGAGGTTATACGCGCCGCGGCTTTTTCAGATGAAATGAAAGGTTTTCGAAGAAAGCAATTCGGTAGCTTCATTCAAAAATATTCCCTTAAAGGAAAGAAAGTCATTGAGATCGGCTGCGGCCGTGGAGAGTACCTGTCCCTTATGCAGCAATTTGGAGTAGATGCATATGGATTAGAACATTCAGAAGAATCGGTGATGCAGTGTATCAAAAATGGTCTGAAGGTTTCGAGAGGATTTGTTGAAAGCAGTAATTATAGGATAAACCATGTCCCATTCGATGCGTTTTATATGCTGAATTTTCTTGAACACCTGCCTGACCCGAATTCAACTCTTAGAGGAATATTTAACAATTTGACGGATGACGCTGTAGGACTTGTCGAGGTGCCAAATTTTGATATGATTTTGCGAAACAAACTTTTCTCTGAATTCATAGGTGACCATCTATTTTATTTTACTAAGGAAACTTTGAGTTCAACATTAAAGCAAAATGGTTTTGAAATTATTGAATGTAATGAAGTGTGGCACGACTACATAATCTCAGCTATCGTAAAAAAAAGGGAAAAGCTGGATATATCGCATTTTTATAAATATCAGGAGCAGCTTAAGAATGAGATAGAAGAATATATCCGTCGTTTTAAGGATAAAAAGGTGGCAATATGGGGGGCCGGGCATCAGGCGCTTGCAATTATTTCTTTAACAAATTTAGCCGGCAAAATCAGGTATGTCGTTGACTCCGCTCCATTTAAACAGGGTAAATATACGCCGGCCACGCATCTTTCCATCGTTTCGCCTGACGCACTTGAGTCAGACCCGGTAGATGCTGTTATTGTCATGGCGGCCAGTTACTCAGATGAAGTAGCAAGGATTATACGACAGAAGTTTGATAGAAATATAAATATTTCTATAGTGAGAGATTTTGGATTGGAATCTGTTTAATATTATGACTGCAGAGGGATAAAAATGGATAAACTTTTGTTTATAGTTCCGCCGTATCTTAAGTTTGATGATTTCATCAATCCTTTTTACAATGCTAGAACAATAATAAAGAAACACGGTAGCTATGGAAGCTTACTCACTGACATGCCTTTAGGTGTGCTCTCTTTGAGTGGGTATGTAAAAAAGCATACTGCGGTAGAAACCAGACTGGTAGATTTTAACATTGTTTTGAATAAACTGGAAGGCTTTGAATTTCGTTCTTTTGCAGAGTTTTTCCGTGACTTTCTTTCGGTGACTGGGTGGGTGGATTATGCTCCAAGCATAATAGGCATATCCGCATTATTTACGCCGTCATATCAGAATATGCTGGATATTGCGCGGTGCTGCCGCGATATATTTCCCAAGGCTGTTATCCATGCAGGTGGCGGTGTGCCAACAAATATGTATAAAGAAATATTTAGAGACAGCGTATGCTTTGACGCTCTTTGCTTCGGTGAGGGTGAAAAGCCGCTTTTAGATCTTTTGAAATCCGATGATAAGATGTGTCTCCTTGAAGAAAATCCTTCGTGGATTACGCGGAGAAAGGTTGAAAGCGGCAGCACATTCCAGCATGCTTTTATTGAAAACCTCGATGAAATACCTTTTTATGATTATGGCATTTGTGATACAGATGCATATGGATTAAACCCGGCCATAACAGCTTATGCTTCTATCGACGAGAAAAAGCAAAACTTCTACTTCATGACATCCAGAGGTTGTCCTCACCGTTGTTGTTTTTGTGCATCACACACTGTCCACGGAAGAACGATGCGTTATTACAGCATCAGCCGGGTCAGAGAGGATTTTGCACGCCTTAGAGACCAGTATGGGGCAAAAATAATTGTTATTCAGGATGATCACTTCATGGGGAACAAACAAAGAGCCCTTGAGATTATTGCTATAATAAAAGAATTAAAAATGGCAGCCGTTTTTCAAAATGCTTTGGCTTTGTATGCTCTTGACAGAAAAGTGCTTGAGGCTTTAAAAAGCGCAGGTGTTAATCAGCTTCTTTTGTCTGTTGAGTCAGGAAGCAATAGAGTTTTAAAGGAAATCATGCACAAGCCTCTTAACCTTTCTATAGTAAAACGTGTAGCTGACGATTGTCGTGATCTTGGTATCTATACGAATGTGAATATTTTAATAGGGCTTCCGGGTGAAACAAAGCAGGATATTGAGGATACAAGAGCATTTTTAAAAACCATTTATTCGAACTGGTTCTCAATATTTTGTGCCAATCCTCTTATAGGAAGTGAAATGTACGATATATGTGAAAAAAATAATTATTTAAAAAACGGTCATATTGGTGCTGATTATAAAAAAGCGGTTGTTGAAACTGAAGATTTTACTGCTGAATATATACAAGAAATGGCATATGCCTTAAATCTGGAGCTTAATTTTGTAGAAAACAGTGACTTCCGTTTGGGCGATTACGAAATGGCGTTAAAAGGATTTGAGAATGCAATAAGATCAAAAGATGACCATGCCATCGCCTATTACTATGCCGCAAAATGCTACGAAAAACTCGATAATTTGGAAAAGTATCAACAATACCTGAATACTGCAAAGATGATTGCAGCAGAAAAGCCTTTTTGGCGCAAATATGCGGATATGTTTAGTATCCCAATATAGCTTAACAAACAGTTCTTAGATATTAAATTTCAGTAGTGTCTCAACATTTAGGAACATACTATAGTTTAACTGAGGTAAATTTTCTAACATGAAGAAAAGTGCAAGCAATAAAAAACTTAACTATCTCGTGGTCATGCCGAGGCTTGTCCGAGATATTGGCGATGGGTACACTTTCCCGCTTGGTATTTCATATATATCATCAAGTATGAAAAAGGCAGGATACAACGTTATAGCACTTAATTTGAATCATCGCGATGGAAAAGTATTTGATATTATCAAGAAGGAAATTGAAGAGAATGAAATAAGCGTTGTGGCGACCGGAGGTCTTTCATTTCAGTATAATTTAATTAGGAATGTTATTGAAGCGGCTAAACAGGTAGATAGTAAAATTATTACAATTGTCGGCGGTGGTATTATAACGAGCGATCCTGAATCAGCAATGGAAGCTTTGGAATATGCAGATTACGGTGTAATAGGAGAAGGTGAGAGCACAATCTGTGAATTGTGTGGGGCTTTAGAGAATGGCGTAGAGTTTTCAGCCATTGATGGATTAATTTATAAAAGCAGTAATGGTTACAAGATAACCAAGCCTCGCAAGGAAATAAAGGATATTAGTACTATCCCATGGCCTGATTATGAGGGATTTGAACTAGAAAAGTTTTTTGCTGCTCCCCCTGGTATAAGCGGTTTAAATAGAAAAAATACCGTTTTTATGATATCGAGCCGCTCATGTCCGTACAACTGCACTTTTTGTTTTCACACTGCTGGCAGGCACTATCGTCAACGGTCACAGGACAGCTTTTTTGAAGAGTTGGATTACATGGTTTCTAAATATAAAATTGAGTTTATATGTTTGGCAGATGAGCTTTTTTCCCATAATGTCCAACGTGCAAGTGAATTCTGTGAAAGAATGCGGAAGTATAATATCCGGTGGACGGCACAGTTTAGGGTTGACAATATAACTCCCGAGTTGCTTTCTGCCCTTAAAGATGGGGGATGCGAGGTTATGTCTTTCGGTTTAGAAAGTGCAGATAACCGCATATTGAAAAGCATGAGAAAAGGTACCACAGTTGAGCAAATTGAACGGGCATTAAAGCTTGTTTATGATTCCGGAATATCTTTAAATGGGGCTTTTATCTTTGGAGACATTGAGGAAACATGGGAAACTGCCAACAATACTCTCAACTGGTGGCGCAATCATTCCGAATATAAAATAAATTTGAATCTTATAAGCGTTTATCCGGGTTCTTTCCTTTATAAATATGCCTATAATAATGGGATAATAAAGGATAAGGTTAAGTTTATAAAGGATGGGTGTCCTCAAGTAAATGTGTCGAAGCTGTCAGATGAAGAATTATCTGAATTGATAAAGAACATCATGGAAGCCCCAATAAACTTGGCAAAGGTTCTGTCTACAATAGAAGTCGGTAGTGTTGATTATAAATTAAATAGGGTTAATCTATCAGGGGTCTGTACTGCCTGTAGTCAGAGAAGCAATTGGGACAACGTGAAGTTGTTTACAATGAATTTTCTTATCTGTACTCATTGCGGACAGAAATACACCTCAGTGCTACCAACAGAGTTCCTGTTAAATATTGAAAACAATATAACAAAGCTTTTGGAGAAATACGGCAAACTGGCAATGTGGGGTATAAATTATCATACAGCCGATTTATTTAAAAATTCCAATGTGCTACGCAATACAAATATATATCCTGTCGATATTTCCGAAATAAAGAGAAAGATGGATTTATATGGAAAACAGATTTGCACCCCAGAAATTATAAATACAGAGAATATAGAAGTAGTTGTTGTTTCAATTCCTGTCTATTTCAGTCAAATTGATGGACAAATAAAGGCAAATCACAAAAATGTTAAAAAAGTGATTGATATTTGCAGGCTAATAGATCCAGATTATCAATAAGATTGATACAGCCACAAAATTGGAAGCAACAGATAGTAAACAATCGTACTAAATGGCAGTGAAATGAAAAAGATAATTGATCAGTTAGAATCTTTAATTAAAGATCCATCAAAAGGACTGCCAGAGGAGGTATTCCTTTTTGTAAGCAGAATTACTCCGCTTATTAATGTAGATCTGCTGATAAAAAATGAACAGAATCATACAGTTTTAACCTGGAGGGATGATGGTTATTATCCGCCCAGTTGGCATATTCCAGGCGGTATTATAAGATATAAGGAGACAATATCTGATAGGATTAATGCTGTTGCCGCAAGTGAACTTGGGGCTAAGGTAAAGTTCAAGGAGGATCCCTTGGCGATTAATGAAATAATACATCATGACTCCTACAACTATGTTGTCAATGTATGTAAAATCCCTCTGCCTTCACGAAGAAATCGTGGCCACGGCATTTCCTTATTGTACGCATGTACATTAATTGGTCCACTCGATGAAGATCTCAGGTATGAAAAAGGGATCCCGAAACCAGGAGAATGGGCGTGGCATAAAAAATGTCCAAACGACATAATCCCCGTTCATAATGAGATATATCGAAGATTTATTTAAGGAGACAAATATCATGTCAACTCCACAAGGAGAATTGAAATCGTCTGAAAAAGAAAAAAGGAACAAGTTAAAACAAGAAAAACCTCATGTCTATGAGAAAATCATGAAATATGATGAGAAAGTGAAAAGAGGAGAGAGTATAGCTATCCTTCAATTTCAATACGATTATACGTGTAATTTCCGCTGCGAGCATTGTTGTATAACGAAATTGCGGCGTAAAAAAGGGGAAAGATGTTTTACCATTGATGATGTAAAAGAGCTTTCACGACAGGCCGACGAAATGGGGCTTGCGCATATTGTTATTACAGGCGGCGAACCCTTAGTGTTTCCGGATTTTGATGATATCGTTAAGGCTATCGATCCGCAGAAATTTTACATAACTTCGGATACCAATGGATGGTTTTTGGATGCAGAAAGAGCAAAACATTTAAAAAGTATCGGCGTTGATAAAATTCAGCTCAGTCTTGACAGCCTTTCGGCATCCAAACATGATGAATTCAGACGTAAAAAAGGTTCGCACGAGAGAGCTGTAAGAGCTATTGATGCGGTTTTGAATGCAGGATTAAATATCATTTTAGCTACTGTGGTTACGAAGCAAAGAGTCAGATCGCAAGAGTTCATTGATTATCTGGAATTCGCGAAAGGAAAAGGAATAGCAGTATTTGTAACCTATGCAAAGCCTGTCGGGGACTGGGAAGGTAATTTTGATGTTCTCGTCACGAGAGACGATATGGATTATGTAAGAGAGTTCGAGAAAAAGTATAATGTGTTTACACACTTGACCCCATCGTATGGTCTTGATTTAGGATGTATCTCGGTTAAAAGAATGGTATCTATTACCAAGTATGGCGATGTGATGCCATGTCCATATATTCATACTTCACTTGGAAACTTTTTTAAAGAACCATTAAAAGACATTATTGCAAGAGGTATGAAAATTAAATATTTTGGGAAATATGTTGATACTTGTCTTATTGCAGAGGACAGAAAGTTTATTAGTGACTATGATGTTAAAAAAATATATGGTAAACCGCTCCCCGTACCTTGTAATGAAGTGTTTACAGAAGAGGATTTTATTGATTAGAGTTAACCCTCTCGCGGGCGATTTGGATCACATTTTAGCCCATACTGAAGGCCTTTGGGAAGACCTCCGGGGGAAACGTCTATTTATTACCGGCGGCACCGGTTTTTTCGGCTGTTGGCTTTTGGAGAGTTTTGTCTGGGCGAACGATAACCTCGATCTTAATGCGTCAGCCCTTGTCCTTACAAGGAATTACGATGCGTTCCAAAAGAATGCGCCACACCTTGCTGTCAATCCGGCAATCCGATTTCATATCGGAGATGTGAGGAATTTCAATTTTCCCGAAGGGGAATTCTCGCACATCATTCACGCCGCCGCAACATCGGCCGTTGCCACATTCAACAACGAAGACCCCTTGGTGAAGTTCGATACCGTTGTCGAGGGAACAAGACATACCCTTGATTTCGCCGCTCAGTGTCATGCCATGAAGTTTCTTCTGACCAGTTCCGGTGCTGTCTATGGCAAACAACCATCCGGCATGACCCATGTTTCAGAAGATTATTGTGGCGCGCCCGATACTGCCGACCCGAACTCCGCATGGGGAGAGGGTAAACGGGCGGCTGAATGCCTCTGTGCGCTCTATTCAAGGAAGTATGGCATCGAAACTAAGATTGCCCGTTGTTTTTCCTTTGTTGGCCCCCACCTGCCCTTGGATATCCATTACGCCATTGGAAACTTCATCCGGGATGCATTGAACGGCGGCCCCATTCGTGTCAACGGCGACGGAACGCCTTATCGATCCTATCTTTACGCCGCTGATTTGGCCATCTGGTTATGGACTATTCTTTTTAAGGGCGAGTCATGCAACGCATATAACGTCGGCTCGGAAGAAGATGTGACTATTGCGGAGTTGGCTAATACGGTGGCACAGAGTTTTCAGAAGCCTATTGAGGTGAGAATAGCCGAATCACCTGTCCCAAACAGGCCACCTGAGCGATACGTTCCATCGACAAAGCGGGCACAAATGGACTTAGGACTTAGACAATTCATTGATCTTAGGACAGCCATTAAACGAACAATTATGCAACATTTGTGATGATGATTAAAAATTACTATTTAAGGAGTAGATATGAAACTTATTAGTATAGTTACGCCTTGTTATAATGAAGAAGAGAATGTTGAGGCCGTTTATAGTGAAGTTAAACAAATCTTCGAAAACCTGAAAGATTACAGATATGAACATATATTTATAGACAATGCCTCCAAAGATAAGACAGTTCAAATATTAAAGGGGATCGCAAAAGATGATAAAAATGTCAAGATCATCGTGAATGTGAGAAATTTCGGACACATCCGTTCGCCATATCATGCATTCCTTCAAGCCAAAGGAGATGCGGTTATTTTTTCAATTGTTGCGGATTTGCAGGACCCTCCTTCCATGATTGCAGATTTTATAAAAAAATGGGAAGAAGGATACAAGATTGTTATTGGCATTAAAAAGAGTAGTAAAGAGAATTCCATTATGTTTTGGATAAGAAGGTTTTATTATAACCTGATAGACCGCATAGCCGAAACAGAGCATATCAATGATTTCACAGGATTTGGACTTTATGACAGGTCATTTATAGATATTTTAAAGAGACTTGATGAGCCATATCCTTATTTCAGAGGGCTTGTTGCTGAGTTGGGTTCTGAAAGGATTGAAATTGAATATGAACAGCATAAAAGAAAAAGGGGGAAGACTAAAAACAACTTTTATACCTTATACGATATAGCAATGCTTGGATTTGTCAACCATTCGAAGGTTCCATTAAGAATGGCTAGTTTCATAGGCTTTACTATGGCTTGTGCAAGCATGTTTGTTGCAATAGTTTATTTGGTCTATAAGATTATTTTCTGGTACAGATTTACTGTAGGAATAGCCCCTGTAGTGATAGGGTTTTTTTTCTTTGCATCCATTCAGTTGTTTTTTATCGGTATGATTGGAGAATATATCAACGCTATCTATACACAGGTTAAAGGCAGGCCGCTCGTCATTGAGAAAGAACGAATAAACTTTGATTAGGACTGCGTTCCAACAAGCCTATAACAGTAAGCCGATGAGATTTCTTGTTGCCGGAGGATGGAACACTATATTCGGTTATGCCTCTTTGGCTCTTCTGTATTACCTGTTTTCCTATAAAATTCATTACTTGCTCTTAATGGTTTTTGCCGCGAT
>ERZ1292633.1931-Hain-H41-02um-R1-1931-length-21701-cov-9_pt1 | contig 21701 bp, 21 predicted proteins | sample MGYA00564406_ERZ1292633 | MGnify/ENA primary metagenome ERZ1292633 (study PRJEB36523, sample SAMEA6512639) | groundwater metagenome | collected 2019-01-08 | study: AquaDiva: Metagenomics assemblies of 32 groundwater samples
CGCCAGGCACCCCCTCTTCAAACAAAAGCCCTCCTCGTGAGGGCTTTTGCGTTTTTGGGCGGTGGTTTGAATCCGCTATGCTAAGATTTACCCAGTAATTTTCTTGGCCTGTTATGTTACCGCTCACACTCCCTATTCTCCGCACTTTGTCCGATGGTGCATTTCATTCCGGCGAGGATCTCGCCGCGCAATACGGCGTCTCGCGCGCAAGCATCTGGAATGCCTTGCAAGGATTGGATGCGCAGGGTGTACGTCTCTTCAAAATTCGCGGTCGTGGTTACCAATTAGCCGATCCGATCGAATGGCTGGATTCGAGCGTGATCACGAGCCATTTTGGGCCGAGTGCTCAGCAGATTGATCTGCAAATTCTCGATGTGGCGGAATCGACTAACGCTTTGTTGATGCAACGCGCCACGCAGGGTGGGCATGCGCAATGTATCGTGGTCGAGCTGCAGACGCAGGGCAGGGGTCGGCGTGGCCGCGCCTGGCATGGCGCGTTGGGCGGTTCACTCACCTTCTCTTTGTTATGGCGCTTTAATCTCGGTGCTGCGCAATTGTCCGGTTTAAGTTTGGCGGTGGGGGTGGCGCTGGTGCGCGCGCTGCATGAGTTAGGGCATTCAGCGATTCAACTCAAGTGGCCAAACGATCTGGTTCATGGTTACCGCAAGCTGGGTGGTGTACTCATCGAATTGCAAGGCGATGCGATGGGGCCTGCTACAGCAGTCATTGGTGTCGGCCTTAATCTGCGTTTGCCGGAACAAGTTAAAAATAAAATCGATCAAGCGGTGGTGGATTTGCACACCCTGATGCAACCGGCCGTATCGCGCAATGCCTTGTTGGGCAGCGCATTGCGCCACTTGACTGAGATGTTGGTGTTATTTGAAGCGCAGGGATTTGAAGCGCTGCGCGCAGAGTGGGAGCAGGTCCATGCTTATCATGAGAAACCGGTGATCATGCGCATGCCGGATGGCGCCGAAACTCACGGCGTGGTGCGCGGCGTGGCGCCAGATGGCGCGCTCATTCTGGATACGCCCTCTGGTGAGCGACGTTTCGGGAGTGGTGAGATGAGCATGCGCCCCGCGCCTGCGAATAGATCTAATAAGCTGGCGGTGGATTAGCGATGCTGCTCGCAATCGACGCAGGCAATAGTTTCGTCAAGTGGGGCTATTACGATGGTCGTACGTGGGTGAGCCATCAGCGTGCAAGCTTGGCAGCGTTTTGCGCCGACCCGCTGCAATATCTGGATAGGCCGCCGACACGCGTGGTGATTTCCAATGTGGCGGGAACAGCCTTTCAGGATGCGTTGCTGCACGCCTTTCCAAGCAGCGTCTTGTGTTGGGTCAAAGCCGAAGCCCGTGCGTGCGGCGTCAGCAATCACTATGATAATCCGACACAGTTAGGCAGCGATCGCTGGGCGGCGTTGATCGCTGCGCGTGCGATCACCCCGGCGCCGTGTTTGGTGGTATCGATCGGCACCGCCTTGACGGTGGATATGCTGGCGGAAAATGGCGCCTTCTTGGGCGGCCTCATCGCGCCAGGGCCGCAACTTATGCGCGAAGCGTTGGCTCATGGTACAGATGCGATTCAGCCGCTAGGCGGACAGGTCGTACCGACTCCCACGAATACTGCGGATGCCGTTCAAACCGGGGTGGTTTATGCGGTACTGGGCGTGATAGAGCGGGCCGCAGCGACATTCGAGACAAATCAGGGCGCCGGCGTAGCGTGTATCCTCACCGGCGGTGCAGCAAACTTAATCGTGCCTTACCTTAACAGGCCCTACCAACTCGTGGATAATTTGGTGCTCGAAGGATTGTTGGTCATGGCCAAGGAAGAGAAGCCTACGTGAGATTATTGTTTTTCATATTGCTGCTGGTGAATGTCGCAGTATTCGGCTATGTCACCTATCGCGATCAGGGCAGCGCAAACTTAAAACCGCAACGCCCGCCGGTCAATGCGGATCGCATCCGATTAGTGAATCCAGCCGATGTCCCGGCGCCGACGGGTAAACCAGGTGCCGTAGCAGTGAAACTAGCCTGCATGGAATGGAGCGGCTTCAAGCCGGAAGCAATCGACCAGGCGCGACAAGCGCTGGACAAACTCGCCCTTGGCGACAAACTGACGCAGCCCAAGGTGGACGAATATTGGCTGTATATCCCGCCGCAAAAAAACAAAAAAGAGGCGCAGAAAAAATTGGAGGAGTTGACCGGTCTCGGCATCGAGGATGGCCAGTTGGTCGAAGACGCGGGTAAGTGGCGTTGGGCAATTTCCTTTGACGTCCATCCGAGCGAAGAGGCGGCGATCGTGCGCCTCAATCAGCTCAAGGAAAAAGGGGTGAAAATGGCCAAAATCTTGAAGCGTGACACGCCGGGCAATGCCTTTCACATCCTGCAAGCTGACGAGAAGTTAAGCGCGGAATTGAACCAACTCAAATCGGCCTATGCCGGCACCGAGCTGAAAGAGATCGAGTGTAAAACCCCTTAGGGAAAGAGCTTTCCGGGGTTGAGAATCGCATTCGGATCGAACACCTGCTTAACTTCTTTCATCAGCGCCATCGTAGCGGCGTCAATCTCGCGCCCCACAAACGGGCGCTTTTCCATCCCCACGCCATGCTCGCCGGAAAGCGTGCCGTTGAGTCGGATTACCAAATCGAATATCTCGCTTAAGCAGGCTTCCGCGCGTTGCAGTTCGTCGCCGCGATCCGGATCCACCAGTAAATTCACGTGAATATTGCCGTTGCCGGCGTGACCGAAATTGACATTGGCAATTTGATAGCGCGTAGCCAGCGCAGTCACGCCCGTCAGCAATTCTGGCAGGCGCGACACTGGCACCACGACATCTTCGTTGATCTTGCGCGGCGCGATATCGCGCAGGAGGGGTGACAGCGCCTTGCGCGCGGCCCATAAACTCTTCGGGTCGGCGACCGGCTGCACTTGAATCAAAGCCGGGTCTTGGCACGCTTGCATGACGGCGCGCTGGCTCGATTCGATTTCCGCTTGACCGCCATCCACCTCGATCATCAACATGGCTTGCGTGTCGGCCGGCACCAAGTCTGGATAATGCGCGCGGATCAAATCCAGCGCGCCGCGATCTAAAAATTCCAGCGCGCTCGGAATATGCGGCTGCGCCATGATGCGGGTGATGGCGTGCGCGCACGATTCGATGCCGCGGTAATGCGCGGTGATGCCGGCCGCCATTTCCGGCAGCGGGGTGAGTTTCAAGGTCGCCTCGGTAATGACGGCCAGCGTGCCTTCAGAGCCGATGATGAGCCGCGTCAGATCGTAGCCGACTACTGCCTTGGTGGTATAGGCGCCGGTCTTGATGAGGTCGCCCTTGCCGGTAATAGCCTTCAAGCCCAACACATGGTCGCGCGTCACGCCATATTTCACCGCATGCGGGCCGCCGGCGCAGGTGGCAAGATTACCGCCCACGGTGCAATATGCCGCACTCGATGGATCCGGCGGCCAGAAAAAGCCATGCGGCCGCGCTGCGTCCTGCACTTCCTGATTCACTACGCCGGGCTCGACCACCATGGCGCGGTTCGCCGGATCCACCGCGATAATGCGCCGCATGCGCTCCAGTGACAGCGCCAATCCACCCTGCTCCGGCACGCTGCCGCCGGCGGTGCCGGTCGCACGGCCGCGCGGCGTGAGGGGTATTTTGAATTCATTGCAGGCCAATACGATGGCTTGCACTTCTTCGGTAGTGAGCGGAAACGCGACGGCTTCGGGCACGCAATGGTTACGACTGTTATCGTAACCATAAACATAACAAGACGCCGGATCGGTGAAGAAGCGATCCGGCCCTAATAGCAGGGAGAGGCGGCGGGAAAAGGCGTCGGGCAGCATATAACGAGATGGCCGGGGTTTTAGCGGCGAATACGGCCGACGAGTTCGGTGGTGGAACGCTGGTGAAGAAAGGGAATGGAATGCACTTGCCCACCCCAGGCGAATACCTCCTTAGCGCCGACGATACTGTTGACGTCCCAGTCACCACCTTTAACCAAGATATCGGGATGAGCTTCTAAGATCAGATTCAACGGCGTGTCCTCGTCGAACAGCGTGACCAGCGACACGGCTTCCAATGCGGCGAGCACCATCATGCGATCTTCTTGGCAGTTGATAGGCCGATCGTCACCCTTGCCCAAGCGCTTCACCGAAGCATCGCTATTGACGCCGACAATCAAGCTCGCGCCCAAGGCGCGGGCTTGGGCGAGATAAGTCACATGGCCGCGATGCAGGATATCGAAGCAACCGTTGGTAAAGATCAGAGGCCGGGGTAATGCTGCGACCTGTGCAGCCAGCGACTCGCGCGGGCAGATTTTTTCTTCGAAGTCCGGGGCGGGATAGTGGCCCATGCGTCGCTGGCTCAATCCAGATATTCGAACAGCTTGACCACTTTTACTACGCCGGAGGTGGTGCGCGCGATTTCCGTGGCGTCTTCCGCTTCCTTGCGCGTGACCAAGCCCAGCAGGTACACCGCACTGGCCTCAGTCACAACTTTCACATGGTTGGCGTTGAACTTGTTGGCTTCCACCATGCGCGCTTTGACCTTAGTGGTGATGTAGCTGTCGTTGCTGCGGGCGCTGTAATTGGTCACCGGGGAAATCGCGATTTCGTTGAATACCTGGCGCACGTTGGGAACGGTTTTCACGATATTCTCCGCCTCCATACGCAGCGCTTCGTTTTGCGCCTCGCCCGTCATGAGTGCCGATAGGTTGAAACTCGTGACATTGACATGCACCTCATCCTTGAGCTTGTCCGAAATACGCTTTTGCGCTTTGATTTCGATGCCTTGGTCCTCAATAAAAATACCCGAAGTGCGGCGGTCGGTGGCCATGACCACCCCGGCGCCGACCCCACCGGCAACCACGGGGAAACAGCCTTGCAATGCAGGCATGAGAAGAGTGAGTAAAAGTAGCGATGAGTATTGGCGCATTATTCGGCTCCTAGTAGCGAGTAATCGATGGCATCACATAAGCAATGCAGGGTCAGCAAGTGTACTTCTTGTATGCGCGCCGTCACGGTGGAGGGTACACACAGGTGAAAATCGCTATGGTACAACGCCTCACTGATTTGGCCACCGCCATTGCCGGTCAAAGCGATGACGGAAAGTTCACGATCATGCGCAGCGTGGATCGCTTCTAACACATTCTTCGAATTGCCACTGGTGGAGATGGCGAGCAGCAAGTCATTCGGCTGCCCCAGCGCGCGCACCTGTTTCGAGAACACTTGTTCGAAAGCATAATCGTTGGCGATCGAGGTCAACGTGGAGCTGTCGGTAGTCAGCGCCATGGCGGCCAAGCCTGGCCGTTCACGTTCAAAGCGGTTAAGCAACTCCGCTGCAAAATGCTGCGCATCCGCCGCCGAGCCGCCGTTGCCGCACGCCATGATTTTGCCCTCGCTCATCAGGCACTGCACCATGCGCTCGGCCGCCAGGCGAATCGGGTCGGCGAGCACTTCCAGCGCTTGTAGCTTGAGATGCGCGCTGTCGGTGAAATGTTGGTGAATGCGGGAGAGGATATCCAAATGGTTTCTCTAAGTGGTGGTGAAAGAGATGAGATTAGTGTGCATCAAATGCATTCTTGATCCATTCTATCGCGCCGCTGTTTGGGTCGCCAAGCAACACCGCATCGAAACGACATTGGGGTGGGCGCGCGAATTGCGTCAGGTATTGGTTCGCAGTCTTAATCAATCGGGCTTGCTTGGTTGAGGTGATGCTGGCGCGCGCGCCGCCAAAGTCATTGTTTTTACGCATTCGCACTTCAGCAAATACTAGCACCTCGCCATCACGCAGAATCAAGTCGATTTCGCCGAAGCGTGAGCGGTAGTTGGTTTCCACCAGCTTCAATCCTTGCTGCTTGAGATAATCGAGCGCGTGGCGTTCCGCCGCCTCGCCCGTGTCACGGCTTGGCATTATCGAGCACCACCACCACGTCTGCTTGAAATTCGGCAGCGGTGAGTTCGCGCGTGAATTGGCGTCCACCACTCAGGCTGATTTGGCCGGTCACGCCGTCCAACACCACGCCGCGGCTTGGCATTTCGCCGCGAAAAAACAATTGCGCCAAGCGGTAGGCGTCAATCCCCATCGCGTACAGACGTTCACTATCGATAACTAACGGTTTCTCCGAGCGTGGATAGATCATCACCGCCGGGTGGTCTGGTTGCAACATCCAGGGCATGTCGAGAAAGCGCACGCCAGTTAAATCGATGTTCTTAAGTACATCGGATTGGCCACCGAAGGTGAGTGATGTGGCATAAGTGGGGATCACCGCCGACAAATAAGGCCGCACCAAACGTGCTTCCTGCGCATTGGCGGCGATGAAGATCGATTCGGGTTGCAGCTTTTCCAACTTATCATGCAGCGCATTGAGATCGGTATTCGACGTGAAGCTAAGTTGGCCCACGATTTTACCGCCGAGGCGCTGCCACTCCTCGCCGAATGCGGCTTGCAAATGCTTACCTAGCGCATTGCTGGCTGTCACGATGAGCACCGCATTGCGGCCTTCGCTTGCCACGAGTTGGGCCACTTGACGCGTTTCCGCCTCGAGCGAAAGGCCAAACAAATACAGATTGGGGCTGGCGACCTCGTTCACCGGCACGCTCAGCGCCAGCGTCGGCACCGCACTGATATCCGATTCAGCGAGGGCGGTGACCGCGTTTTTGGTCAGCGGCCCGATGATTACACGTGCGCCGCCTTCAATCGCTTGTTGATACACCGCGAGGATATTCGCCACTTGATCCGTGGTGGGATAGACCCGCACGGTCGGCATGTCAGGCTGCGCTTTGGCGGCAGCGAGGACCCCTTGCTTCACCGCTTCTGCCGGTTGTCGAAAAGGGGGGGCATTGAGCGGTAATAACAGGCCGATATGCGGGATCATTGCATCGGGTTTACCTGCCGCCGCTTTCTCTGCTAGGGTGGGCGCGGCGCTCGCTACCCGCTGGGTAGTTTCTGCGACCGCTGTCTCGGCTTTTGGGGTAGATGCGACCGGCGTCGGCACGATCACCGCAGGCGAGGGTTGTTTTTGAGGTGGAGTGGCGCGGGCGTCCCTTACCGGTGCAGGGTGGGTTGTCGTGGCGCACCCGCCGCTTAGGGCGGCAAGAAACAGGATGAATAGAAAGGTGGCAATACGTTGCATCAGGAAAATAACCAGATAGGTAAAAGCACATTATATGTGGTCGCCACCCCCATTGGAAATCTGCAGGACATTACCCTGCGCGCGCTGGCAGTGCTGAAGCAAGTCGATCTTATCGCGGCTGAAGACACGCGCGTCACCGGCAATTTGCTCAAGCATTTCGGCGTTGCCGCCAAGTTGATTTCGGTGCGCGAGCACAACGAACAAGCGGGCGCGTTGAAAATCATCGACGCCTTGCGCGCCGGCCACAATGTGGCGCTGGTTACCGATGCCGGCACGCCGGCAGTGAGTGACCCGGGCGCACGCGTGGTGGCGGCGGTGCGCGCGGCAGGTTTAACCGTTACACCCATCCCCGGCGCGAATGCCGCCGTGACCGCGCTCTCGGCGGCCGGTTTCAACACGCCGCATTTTCTGTTTTATGGTTTTTTACCCGCCAAAGGCGGCGAGCGCCGCACGGCCTTGCAATCGCTGCTGGCTTTGCCTTACACGCTGGTGTTTTACGAAGCGCCGCATCGTGTCGCGGACACGGTCGCCGACTTAGCAACGGTATTTGGGGGCGAGCGCGAAATCGTGTTCGCGCGCGAACTCACCAAAACCTTTGAAGAAATCCACGCCTGCTCGCTGGGCGAAGCCGCCGCATGGATCGCCGCCGATGCCAACCGCGAGCGCGGCGAATTTGTGCTGATCGTATCCGGCGCGGCCGAACAGGAAAAATCAGCAATAGAGACGCAGCGCGTGCTGGAAATTTTGCTCTCGGAATTGCCGGTCAAGCAAGCCGCAAAACTCGCGGCGCAGATTACCGGGGAAAAGAAAAATTATCTGTATGAATTGGCGTTGAAATTAAAGGACGCCTGATCTTTGTGATTGATTTGCTCAGTGCGACATGCGCCCTTACTATACAAATATGATTGATTTGATCCAGCCCGCCGGCTTCGAGTGGGATGAAGAAAATGCGGCGACGCATACTACCAGTTGTTAATCAAGATAGGGTTGCAGAAGAAAGTGCGTAGCCACTGATGATCTTTCCCGTAGTGAAAAAACAATTCCTTGCGCTCTGCGTTTTGATGATGGGCGTGCTCTGGCACACCCTGTCAGCTGCGGCTTCTCTCTCCTTGCTCGAGATCCGCCCAGACCAAGCGCTTGGGGAGTATGCCGCTTATCTGAAGGAAACGGCTGCGCCACTTACCCTTCAAGAAGTCATTGCCGCGCACGCATCGGGAAAATTCACCGCGTCCAGCAACCCTATTCTCACCTTTGGCATTGGCTCTCGGCCGGTGTGGGTGCATCTTGCTGTCTCCAATACAAGCGGCATTCGACAAGGCCAGAGATTATTGATTGAAAACTCATGGCAGGATCATGTGGACGTGTATTTCGTCAGAGGCGATCAACTTGAGTCTAGCGTTGGCCTGGGCGATAGCAAGCGGTTCAAGGAGCGTCCGATCCCAGGGCGATTTTTTGCCGTTGACCATGATTTTGAGCTTGGCGCCACGGACATTTTCATACGGGTTCAAACCGACGACCCGATTGTTCTCCCTTTATTTCTGCTTACCAAGGAAGACGGCATTCAGCGGGAGCAAGCCCAAAGCTATAGCTACGGGTTTGTTTATGGCTATCTGATCGCGTTGCTGGCCTACAACATGCTGCTTTATCTGAGCTTGCGCGATAAGCGAAACTTGTATTACGCCGCATTTGTCGCGATGTTTGTTATGTTGAATTTCGCTTACACGGGGCATGGGTTTGCATGGCTTTGGCCTGAGCAGGTGGCTTTCCAGCGCTGGATTATTCCGAGCTTGATGGTGCTGTGCGGTGTAAGCGGTTTGGCATTTGCTAAATATTTTTTGAATACACGGCTGAATTTCCCGCGCACCCATACAGCCGTCACCGGAATATCCGTTCTTTCCATGGCGCTCGTGGCGATCATGGCGGTCTTTGGCGGCAGCCAGCTATATGCCCTGCTGGTCGCCTTTATTTTTATGACCTTTTTTTCTTTCATGATGCTTGTGCTGGGGCTGATGTCGTTCTTTGCAGGGCATCAGTTCTCCCGCTATTTCTTGATTGCTTCCATTGCTTCCATGATCGGCGCCGCTGTGACCACATTGTCTGTGTGGGGGCTTATCCCCTTTAGCGATTGGAAATACCGGGCGATAGAAATCGGCATGCTGATCGATGCGACTTTGCTCGCGCTCGCCTTGGCCGCTCAGGTTCGTCTGATCCAGCAGGAGCGCATATTCGCGGAACAACGCGCCACCCGGGATCCGCTCACCGACCTCTATAACCGCCGGTCATTCCTCGAAATGGCCCAACCGATATGGAGTACTGCACAGCGCAATGCGCGGGATGTGTCATTGATCATGTTGGATGTCGACCATTTCAAATCCATCAATGACCGCTTCGGTCATGCCATGGGCGATGCAGCGCTCGTTGCGATCACAAAAGTGTTGGCAAAAGTGGTGAGGGAGGGGGACATCGTGGCGCGATGGGGTGGTGAAGAATTTCTAATACTGCTTCCTGAAACAAACCTTGAATCCGCAGTCGCTCTGGCAGAGCGCCTGCAAAACGCCATCTCGGAAATTCGCCTACCATCGGGAAGCAAGGAAATCACTTTTACCGCCAGCTTTGGTGTGGCACACAAGAACAAACATGCAAATTTGGAAAATGTGATCTCGGAGGCGGACAACTTCCTTTACCAATCCAAAAACACTGGCCGTAACAAAATTACTTCGGCGCTTGGGTGAATATGGGCAGGATCAGGTCTTGAATTGCAACATTTCTTTGACTTCCCTTTGTGGAGTATCTGGCCATGTGGGCCGCTTTGGGTCAGCGGCTGCCTATTTCGCCTCGCGCACGCCATCCATGATCTCCACCAAATCTTTTTCCCAACGATCGAAAATCGGTTTCAATTCTGGCTCGGGGTAGAACTGCTTGAGCAGCGCGGGGCGGGCGGTGGTGAGGAGGGTGTTGCCTTCCTCGGCGAAGATCGCCACCGATAGCGGCAGGTAGGGGATGAGCTTGGGGTATTTCGCCGCCAGCGCTTCGATTTCCCCCGGCTTGCCATAGAACACGATGCGATAGCGATCGGTCTTGTAGCCCTTGGCTTCCAGCCCCACATCCACCCGCTGTACCCGCGTGACCTTGTAGCCGTGCTCGGCGATCGTGGCTTGGAGCGTGGTCATGGCGTCTTCGAAATTCTGGCTGGAGCGGATCATGAGCAGTTCGTCGGCGCTGGCGCTGTTGAACCATAGTGCGAGTGCAAGCGCGAATCCGTGCACGAGTTTCATAACGCTGCCTCCTCCATCACCGCGATATACATTTTGGTCACCTGATCGCACATCTCATTCAGCTCCGAGTTATTGAAAATGCGTGACAGGCGCTTGGGGTTGGCGGCCATCATGGTGACTTTGCCGCCTTGCTCCACCACCGTGATGCGGCAGGGCAGGAACAATCCCACGCGCGGGTCGGTCGCCAGGGCTTGATTCAGCAAGCTGAAGTTGCAGAAATAAACGATGTGCTGTTTCGGATCCTCGCTGCCCTCCGCGACTAAACCGGCGTTGAGGGGCTGCTCGCGGATAAATACGAAGTTATTCGAACTTACCGCTTTTTTGACGTTCTCGATCGTGGTTTTTAGATCGTAGGGCGATTCTATGGCGATGACGGCCTCGCTGGTTTCAATTAATTTGGCCGAGCTTGGCAGCGGTTTTTTCTCGAAGCTGCGCAAATGCGCCACGATGTCGTTGATGTCTTTATCTTTCAACCCGCGCTTGCTGGCCGCCACCATGGGCGTGCCTTCGCGCCCCTTCACCAAGGTGGCTTTGATCATTGCATCCTTGGCCGAGGACAAATAGCCCGGATTGTGCAGCGCGGGTGCCATGATGGGAAAATCGCGCGGGCGCGAAAAGGTGACACCGGTGCCGTGACCGCCTTGCCCCGTGGGGCCATGGCAGCCCGCACAGTGTTTCTCGAATAGTTGCTCACCGCGTTTCGCATTGCCCTTGATCGGGGTGAAGGGAAAAACCGGTACTTTGCCTTTATACCAAGTGCGCATGTGGCGCACGATCGCGTCCACCTCCGCGTCGCTCAAATAACTGAACGAGGGCATCACTCGCCCCGGCCGGCCACGCAACAAGGTTTGTTTGAGGTAGTCGTCATCCACTTGAGCGTGGAAAGAGGGTAGGGAAAGGGGAATCCCGATACCGCCGTCGCCCTTTTCGCCATGACAGCCGGCGCAATTGCGCGAGTAGAGTTTTGCGCCATCCGGTGCTGCGAAGGCGGGCAGACAGCCCAACAATAGTCCAAAGAAAATGATTATTCGCCGCATTGCGTTCCCTTGATTAAGGATAACTATATCTTGAATTGCTAATATAGCGCCGCGCGGCTAATAGTCAAGCATTTTAGCGGGATCAAGGCGCGCCAAAAGCGCTTCCGCTATACTTCGAAACCTTATGCAAACCATTACTTTCACCCGTCCCGACGACTGGCACTTGCATGTGCGTGATCATGCGCTGATGGCGGCGGTGCTACCCGATACTGCGCGTCGTTTCGCGCGCGCCATTATCATGCCGAATCTCAAGCCGCCCATCACCACTACCGAGTTGGCGCGCGAATATCGGGCGCGCATTGTGGCCGCAACGCCGCCCGTCATGCGCTTCGAACCCTTGATGACGCTCTATCTCACCGATAACACTTCACCGGACGAGATGCGCGCGGCACAGATGAGCGGGCTGATTCATGGTGTGAAATATTACCCGGCGGGCGCAACAACGAATTCTGATTCGGGCGTGACTGCCATTGCCAAATGTTATGACGCCTTGGCCACGATGGAAGAAATCGGCTTGCCGCTCTTGATTCACGGTGAAGTGACCAACCCCAAGGTCGATGTGTTCGACCGTGAGCAAGTGTTCATCGACAATGTGCTGGAACCGCTGGCGGCGCGCTTTCCGCGCCTAAAAATCGTGCTGGAACACATCACCACGCGCCAAGCGGTAGATTTCGTTAAAGCCGCGCCGGACAATATTGCCGCCACCATTACCGCGCATCATCTACTGTATAACCGCAACGCCATGTTCGCTGGTGGCATGCGCCCGCATCTGTATTGCCTGCCGGTGTTGAAGCGCGAAGAGCATCGCTGGGTCTTGCTCGCCGCCGCGACCAGCGGCAACCCCAAATTCTTTCTGGGCACCGACAGCGCGCCGCACTCGCAGCACGCAAAAGAATCTGCTTGCGGCTGCGCTGGTATTTACACCGCGCATGCGGCAATTGAGTTGTATGCGGAGGCGTTCGAATCGGCGAATGCTTTGAACAAGCTCGAAGCATTCGCCAGTTTTTATGGGGCGGATTTCTACGGCTTGCCGCGCAATACGGATACCATTACCTTGGTAAAAGAAGCCTGGGAGGTGCCGACTGAACTCGCTTTCGGCTCCGAGAAACTGATTCCGCTACGTGCCGGCGAACGCATCCATTGGCGTCTCGCCGCGCCACAATAATCAAAGCAAAAAAGAACAGCCCAAGTTGCTGGGCTGTTCATTCCTTAGGTAAAACTGATCTGTAGGCGATTAGGGAAAAGCCGGAATCGTCGGTTCCTGCCCTCGCCCACTTGCTTCCGGATGCCGCCTGCCGAATAGTTCGCGAATCTCGGCCACGCGTGCAGCCGGCACATCCACCATGAGCAGAATCTTGCCGTCTTCGATCTCATGCTCGAATTCACGTAAGCGTGAATTGGGCACCGAGCTCGCGATCATGCTCGACACCCAGGCGCCGAAGACGGAGCCGAGCACGGCGGTGATGAGCACGGTAATCAGCTGCATGGAAGCGCCCGTCGGAGGGAACATCATGACTGCTACGCCCGCTACGATCCCCGCCACCCCACCGATCACAATGCCGGATTCTGCGCCGTGAACGATATCTGATTTCTGCAAAATGGAAGCCTCGTGCAAGCCGTCGAGCGATACCCCGTCCTTGGCGAGGAAGTGCATGTGGCGATCTTCAATGCGGGCCAGCAACAAATCATTCACGATTTGTTTCGCGCTCGCGGTATCGGGTAGTACGAAATACATTCTGCGTCTCATTTGTCGCCTCCTTCAAATGCATTAGAAAACCCACTAAGCCCTGAAAGCAGTCTGCGGCTGCATTAACCGAAACGCTCCCACCTTTTTTGTATAGTAAATTAGTCGGATTTTGTAAAGATCCGGGGAACGCATTAACTAATTGATATACTAAGAATTGAAAGTTGACTAGGCAGTCGCTCGCTGCGCGGCTGGGGTTCGGGTTATCCGAATTTTGGCGGTGGCGAGAGGAAAGTCCGGGCTCCACAGAGCAGGGTGCCGGCTAACAGCCGGACGCCGTGAGGCGATGGAAAGTGGCACAGAAAATATACCGCCGATGGCATCAAGAAGCGCAGCGCAAGCCACGCTGATTGGCGCACAGGTAAGGTTGAAATGGTGGGGTAAGAGCCCACCGCACTGGTGGCAACATTCAGTGGCAGGCTAAACCCCACCCGGAGCAAGACCAAATAGGGAAACATTGGCGCTGCTCGCGTTGTTTCCGGGTAGGTTGCTCGAGCGCCGTGGCAACGCGGCGCCTAGATAGATGACTGTCCACGACAGAACCCGGCTTATCGGTCAGCTTTCACCTCCTTCTTGCGCGCCATTTTATCTGGCGCAAAACACTTATCACGCCAAATATAATGGCGCGTATTTTGACAATACGCGCCAATAAGCTTATTGTTTTGGCGCGTATAGTAAAATTCGCGCCAAAAGAGGGTGATTCATGCCAAAAAAGCTCCCCGAAGATTTAAATCTCATGATTGCAACCGAAATTGCCCGGCATCGGGCTGGGATCGGTATAGACGACTTGCATGCCGCCTTGGCCGACATTGTTAGCCGCCGCACCTTGCAGCGTCGTCTGTCCTCCCTGATCGAGCAAAAGAGAGTCGCCAGTGAAGGCGAGGGGCGTGCGTTCAAGTATCGACTAGTTCCTATCATCGGCATGATGGGCGCAACCGAATCCGATGAAGCGGATGCGATATTGGCGACTGCCGAGGTTTATGTCCCCACTTCGCCTGAAGGCGCGGAAATCAGAGCTTACGTTCGCCAGCCGATCCAGTTGCGCAAGCCGGTGGGCTACGACCGATCGTTTTTGGAAGCGTATCGCCCAAACGAAACCTTCTACCTCGCGCCGGAAATTCGCGAGCATCTGCACCATATCGGCCGCTCCCCCGATGGCGAGCGGCCGGCGGGCACCTACGCGCGCGACATCCTGGCGCGTTTGCTGATCGACCTGTCGTGGGCGTCGAGCCGGCTCGAAGGCAACACCTATACCCGCCTCGACACGCAGAATCTGATCGAACTCGGCCAAGTCGCCGAAGGCAAGGACCGGCGCGAAGCGCAGATGATCCTGAATCACAAGGCCGCTATCGAGCTGTTGGTAGAACAGGCCGAGGACATCGGCTTCAACGCCTTCACCTTCTTCAACTTGCATGCGCTGTTGTCGGATAACCTGCTCGCCGATCCGACAGAGGGCGGGCGCTTGCGTCGTCGCATCGTCGAGGTTAGCGGTACGGTGTTTCACCCATTGGGCATCCCGCAACAGATCGACAACTATTTCCACATGATCCTGTCCAACGCCGATGCCATCGAAGACCCATTCGAGCAGGCTTTTTTCATCATGGTTCACATCCCCTATCTGCAACCGTTCGTGGACGTGAACAAGCGCGTATCTCGGCTGGGCGCCAACATCCCACTCATCCGGCGCAATCTCTGCCCGCTTTCCTTCATCGACGTTCCTGAACGGGCTTATGTCGAAGGCACCCTCGGTGTGTATGAACTGAAACAGACGGACCTCCTGCGTGACGTCTTCGTGTGGGCCTACGAGCGCTCTTGCCAACGTTATATGGCCATCCGCGAGACCATTTCTGAGCCCGATCAAGTGCGCCTACGCCACCGCGAGGCGCTAATCGCCGTGGTGGCCGAGATCGTGCGCGACCAGCAAGCTTCGAGCGAGGCAGCCGTGCGCACCGTGGCGGCGACACTGGTACCGCAAGAAGATTTAGAGCGCGTCATCGAGTTGGTTTTGGACGACCTCAGGAATCTTCACGAGGGCAACGTTAGCCGTTACAAATTGCGGCTATCCGAGTACCGTGCGTGGCGGCCGATGCAACAAGCCTGGATGCCATAATTGGTTCAGCTAAGCTTCAGTTAGACGTAACCAGCATGGGCGCGGGGCGCATGACGCGATCGCGCCCAGCGTGCTTGCCGGCGTACAGGGCCTGGTCGGCGACCTTGAGCACTGCTTGGCAGTTGGGGCCATGGCGGGGATAGCAGGCCACGCCTATCGAGACGGTGACTGGGCCGAGCGCTTGCCCGCCATGCGTTACATTCAGTCCGCGCACCGCTAGTCGGAGCGCTTCCGCGCGTGCGACGGTGATATCGAGATCAGCTCCAGGCAAGACAATCACGAATTCCTCTCCACCGAAGCGGCATGGGATATCACCCTTGCGCACCTGGCTGCGAATCGTGCGGCCCAGCGCGCGCAGCAGTGCGTCGCCGGCATCATGACCGAAGGTATCGTTAAAGCGTTTGAAAAGATCCACATCCAGCACCATAAGGCCGATGTGCGCGCCGTACCGCTTGGCGCGTATTTCCTCCAGGGCCAAGGTTTCTTCCAGAAAGCGCCGGTTGTGCAAACCGGTCAGTGGGTCGCGTGTGGCTTGGGCGCGCAGCAGGGCCTCGCGCTGGATGCGGCTGATGGCGCCCGCGGTGCGTTGGGCCAGCGATTCGGCCAGCCAGGACGAGGGCGCTTCAGCGCTGGTCGTCTGCGCTTGGAGATGCAGCGTGCCCAACAACTCACCTTGAGCGATGAGCGGCACGCAAACATAGGGCCCAGGCGCGGACGTTTTCAAATGTGCGCAGCAGGCCGATTCCAGCGGGTGCGATACAACGTAGGTATGACCCAAGCGCTGCGCCCAGCAATCCTCCGGGCGGGTGAATTCGTGCTGTGCACAAGTGCCCCAGATCACGGCCGTTTCCACCACGCCGGGCCGGGTGCGCAGCAGCAGCGCCCCGCCGCTGTGCGGGAGCAACTCGCGCGCGCATTGCGCAACCGCGTTCGCCGCTTCACGCAGGCTGGTGCTGCTGAGCAGCATCTGATTGAGTTGATCAAGCCGTTGCAGTTGGGTGTTGCGCGACTCTTGTGCCGCGAGCGAGCGCTTCAGATCCGCGTTCGTACGGCGTAACAGCATCACGGTATTTCCCCCACGCGCCTGCGCTACTTTGCTGCGCAGGCCTTGCAGGAAGCGTGCAGGCATGGCGCCATAATTATTTTTGACGTCTTGCCACCACGGGCTGAGCCGTGAGCCAGCGAGTCTGAACATGGCGATAGAGGCCAGCACAAACAACGTTATCCCGAGCAAGCCAAGTAGGGCGGAAGTCGTTTCTAAAATAGCGTTGGGTGCGGCTTGGCGCGCCATTAGCGTCAGGCCACGCGCTGCACCGCTGAGCGGCACTGCAGCTTGCCAATATTCCATGCCAAATCGGTCGATCCCTGTCGTAATACCCGCTTCGAGCCGTGTAGGCGTGCTGCGCATTTTGGCGGGTGCGCTTTCCTCCGTAACGAGCACTTGCCCTTCATGATCCAAGAGCGTGAGCGTTACGGCAGCAGGAATAGACGACAGGCTTGTTCGCAACCAACCGGCCAGAGGGGCGATGGCGAGTAAGCGGCCATCCATACGCCCTGTTGGGCTTAACAGCGGAGAGGCAAACAATATGTTGTTCGAGTGCATTATCGGAAGTAGTGAACGCTGCCCAACAAAGGTGCTGAGAAAGTCTTGTGGAAGAATTTCATTTAGGGGCAGTGCAGTACAGCGAATTTTCCCTTGGCTATCCAACACGACGAGATTGTCCACGCCAGGCAGGCTATCCAGTTGGCGAGCCAGCAAGCGCCCGCAGGCGCCGGCGTCAGAAGCGGCGGCCAAGGACAGGCCACCCAAGATACGCAAGCGCCCGTCGATTTGCGCCAATGATTGTTGCTGATGTGAGGCGAGTTCACGCGTCATGCGTAATAGATTTATTTGTGCGGCGGCAGTTTCACTTTCCGGCGGCGAGGCGGAGGGAAGTTGCCGCGCCCATTGCATTCCGAGCAGCGCCAATCCGAGGCACAGCAATAGGGTGAAACCCAGGCGAGGAGGGGGTAGCAGCATCAGTCGATTCATGGCGCTTTGCCTCAGGCGTAATACACACCATTAGGCTAGAGGCTAAAGCGCGGCGATGCTACTTAAACCTTGTTAATGCTGAGTCAGGGGAAATTACGCAGCTTTAATCCAGTTGGTCGCCGCATCGTAATCGGTAAACACCTCGATATCGGCATCCACGAAAAAGCGTTGCAGCCACGCAGTCCAGGTGATCCACTGGTCTTCGGTTACCACCGCCACTTTGCCAAATTGGCGCTCGTGGGCGCGGGTGAATTTGATTTCTTCCCACATCACATCCACGGTGTAGTTGAGCATGTCGCGCAAATCGATGAGTAAGTCGACGCGGCCTTCGAGCTTGATGCCGTGCAAGACGCTGTCTTCGAATTGTTTGAAGTCGGCCAGGGTGAATTCGCCCAATACGGCGATACTGACCAGATTATTTTTGACATCGATGGTGATCATGAGTGTTGTTTCCCGGTTGAGTTTTTTAACTATAGAGCAGAGCGCACCCACGGTACAGCATGATGAAATGGGCCACTATTTGTTGGGGCGCCAGAAAGCGCTCAGCACCCCGCTGGTGACAATCAATCCGATACCCAGCCAAGAGAGGGGTGAGAGCCACTCATCCCAAAACAGAATCCCAAATAGGCTGGCGAAAATCACCGTGGTGTAGGCGAGGCTGCCGACCACCAGCGTTTTACCCACGCGATAGGCGCGGGTCATGGCGAGTTGGGCCAAGGTGGCGGTGGTGCCTAAGCCCAAGAGGATGGGCAAGGTCTGCCAACTCAAAGCGTGGAATTGATGAATCAACATCCACGCCCCAGCGCCGATCGTGCAGATCAACGTGAAGTAAAACACCACGCGCCATTCCGGTTCGCCCAAGGCACCGAGTTGCTTCACGTTCAGATAGGCAATGCCGGCTAAAAACCCCGAAGCTAGTCCCATCATGCCACCGATGATTTGTTCGGTATGCAGGTTCGGGCGCAGCAGCAGCACGACCCCCACAAAGCCCAGCAGAATGGCGCCGATCAGACGCCAGTGGGGTTTTTCCTTCAGCCAGAGCGTAAGCAGCAAGGCCAAGAACAGTGGCGAGGTGTAGTTGAGCGTGATCGCAGTCGCGAGCGGCAGGGCGCTGATCGCATAAAAGAACAACATCAAGGCGAAGAAGCCCGACAGGCCGCGCCAAATATGGCTGGCGACATGCGGCGTGGCGAGCGAAAGCCCTTGCACGCGCACGATGCCGAAGATCACAACCAAACCGATCAGGGAACGGTAAAACACCAATTCGGCGCTGGAAAAATGTTGCGCGCCGAATTTGACGAACACACCCATGAGGCCGAATAAGAATCCGGCAACAACCATCCAACCGGATTTCATGAAATAGTGCCCAGGATTTATTTATTTAAATGCGGCGTGATTTGCCGACGCAAGAATTCATGGAAGTGCACTAAACCATCTTCCATCGGCGATTGATACGGCCCCGCTTCGTTGTCGCCGCGCAGCCACAAGGCTTTGCGCCCGTCTTGCATGCGTTGGCAGATTTCGTCGTCTTCGATCGCGGTTTCGCGATAAGCCGCTTGCTCCGCCTCGACGAATTCGCGCTCGAACAGCGCGATATCTTCCGGGTAATAAAACTCGACCACGTTGACGCAGGATTCAACCGAGGTCGGCCACACCGTGCTCACCACCAACACATGCGGATACCACTCGACCATAATATTCGGGTAGTAAGTGAGCCAAATCGCGCCGTGCGATGGGGCTTGGCCGGCCTGGTATTTCAGCAATTGCTCGTGCCATTTTTGATAGATCGGCGAGCCGGGCTTGGATAGCGCTTTGTGCACGCCCACGGTCTGCACGCTGTACCAGTCGCCGTATTCCCACTTCAGCTCGTCGCAATTGACGAAGTGGCTCAAGCCGGGATGGAAGGGTGCGACATGATAGTCCTCGAGATAAACCTCGATAAATGTTTTCCAGCTAAAAGGATGATGATCGATCTTGACCGAATCCAGCATATAGCCGGAGAAATCCAAATCTTTTATCACGCCCAGATTTTTCAAATCGCGCGCGATATTACGCGGACCGGTAAACAGCAGGCCGTTCCAATTTTGCAGCTCGGTCTTGCCCAGATTGAGGCAGGGGTTGCCGGGGAAATGCGGCGCGCCCATTAGCTTGCCGCTCATGTCATAAGTCCAGCGGTGTAATGGGCACACGATGTTTTTGGCGTTGCCGCGGCCTTTGAGCATCAAGGCTTGGCGATGACGGCAGACATTGGAGAGCAGCGCAATGCCGTGCTCGCTGCGCACTAGCGCGCGGCCTTCGTCCTGCCAGTCGAGCACGTGATAATCGCCGACCCTGGGCACCATCAATTCATGGCCGAGATAGCCAGGGCCCTGATCGAATAGCAGCCGCTTTTCGAGATCGTAAATCTGGGGATCGAAGTGCCACTCGATAGGGAGCTGCGTCGCAGTCGGACGCAGCACCGAGGAAGTGGGTAAATCAGACATAAACCATCCTATTTGGTCGGGGGTTAAGCACGCGGCGGGTTTGACGCCGCACCACCTTTGCAAACGAATTGGTCCGAAAAGAATAGTCGGAAATCGTTGTTTAAGATGACAATTATGTCCGAAATTGGCACCCTGGGCAAGGCTGCAACTTTGCGGAGATAGATTTAGTGACATGCTTGCGATCAAAAGAAAAAACAACGCGAAGCCAGCCCCTTTAGTTCGCGCCTGCTTTTGGTGGAATATCACAAAGCAAGATGTGACACTTTAGATGTGCCTATCGCAATCCTCAGGTCTTTCCTTTTCTCTTCTTTGGTTTGGAGGTGCGCTGATCGCTTTGCCCGCTGGAATACAGGCGTATGTGTGTATCGAGTTGATTATCTAATGCGATATCGCCGGCATCGATCTTGGCAGGACTTCGTAGTTTAGACAGAATGCTCGTCAGTGTTGAAGCTGTAACTTTAACGATTACTTTTCCCTGCAGATAGAACTCCCGAAATGCCTCTAATTCCCTGCCCTTTACTAGGCCCGGCTGTTTGTCTCTGCAAATGATGAATCCTAGATTTCCATATTCTCGAGTCAGGTAGCCATTCATTTGCCGGTATTCAGCGATGCCAATCTCTTCAAAATTCTTCACTTCGAAAATTATTTGGCGAGTCTGGTAATCATCGCGTATGCGTTTCCAGAAACCCCGCATCCCTTGGTTCGTTGCAACAATATCTCTACGCTGCACGGCATCACTATTTGGATGAAGCTGAATGTTCGTAAGTTCCCTCGCAAATGCGATTTCAATCGCCCTCTTGCACCATTCCTCGAAGGCTGAGGCCCCATCGAGCCCAGTAGGAATAGTAGCTAGTTCAGAAATGATTTGGCCTAACCTGGTAGCACGTTGCTCTGCACTCTGTGAGTAAATTGTAATTTCGTACTCGTCGAAAATTTGCTCTGCTACCCCTATCTCTAGATCGTCCTTCTGTAGATTTAGGGCGCTCCAATAGCAAGGATGAATCATTAGGGAATCGCCTGTATTAATGCTTTTATCTGGTTGTTTCCCATCATGCGAAAATACCCAGGTACTGTTTTGCCGATCAAAAATTCCCCAAAACCCAACCCCGTACAATGCTTTGACAATTTCCTCCTCGGAGCCAATGATTTTTAGATGCTGGAGGATTTTGGCTTCAATTGAAGGATCTTCCAGAATACCTTTAACAATATTCGCCGCATCAGAGACGAGGAATTGAGCCGGGCCATTAGAAAACGCCGTCGTCAGTTGAGCAATGCCGGGGAAGACAGAGGCATACTCCTTTCCAAGATCCTCGAACCGGATGGTAGATATTTGTTTGGAGGATTCTTGGAAATCAGCTTCGATTAGAATCTCTCTGTTTTGCCGATGGGCATGCTCAATTGCAGAATTCAAGAGAGCAATCACATCACGTGGTCTGTATAGGGTAAGTCGCAGGCATTTCTTAAAGCCTTCCCGCCCGTGCAGCTCAGCAGCTGTTATAGCATTCCAAACCTTGACGTCACTTTCACGCTCCATCGGGTATGCTGCGCGAATGCGTTTGCAGACCATATAGAAAAGTTCTTCTGGGTCCCAGTGGAGCCGCAATGCTTGCCCCTCAAGGTTGCGAGAGAAATCTAGGTCTTCCAGCTGGACTGCTCTGAAAATGTTATCTCTTAAAAACACAATGGCTTGTACAGCATCACCAAGTGCACTTCTTACTTCGTCGGTTCCGTAAATGATTCCGTCAACGATTCCGACGCCAATAGTGTCGGGCTCATAACCTTCGTCTAGTCTATCGATGAGGACGATGAGGCCTTGTTTTAACGATCTCGTGTTGCCGCTAGTTGAATATTGACCAGTTTTCCGTAGTTATGCGCGTTTAATTTT
>ERZ1292633.1933-Hain-H41-02um-R1-1933-length-21690-cov-7_pt1 | contig 21690 bp, 27 predicted proteins | sample MGYA00564406_ERZ1292633 | MGnify/ENA primary metagenome ERZ1292633 (study PRJEB36523, sample SAMEA6512639) | groundwater metagenome | collected 2019-01-08 | study: AquaDiva: Metagenomics assemblies of 32 groundwater samples
TTAGAAACAAATAGTCCGAGTGGCTTGGTGCACACGCACAGGATCTTTCCGACTACTAAATCAACATATTACGTCGTTGGAAAACAAGTTGCATGGGAGTGGAACCTTTCGCACACATGGGATGAGACCTGGTATATCCATCCAAAGACTAAAGAAAAGATCCGTGCATGGCTTGGTGCGGGCGAATTTGTAGGTAGACATCTAGAAGATGTTTAACGAAGTTGCTACCCCATTACTGCTTTCATGTTTGATATGGAGCTCATGTTTGATTTCATTTTTTCCATACTGATCTTCACTTCAGCATAAATACTCCCCAATTCTGTAAAAAGGTAAGCAGGGTTCTTGATAGATTTATCGCCAGAATTAAGGTACATTTTGCATCATGAAATCCATTATTATCCGAGGTCCCCTCGGCGTAGGTAAAAGCACCGTAGCAAGAGCAGTGACCGAAAAGATCGGAGGCGTTTATATTTCGGTAGATGAAGTTCTTGATCAAAACGGTTTAGACAAGGCTGTGGAAGGCGAAGGTATCCCGCTATCCAACTTTCTCAAAGCAAACGAGATTATTGCAGCAGAAGCCAAACAAGCGAATAGCCAAGGGAAATTGGTCGTCGTGGATGGAAACTTTTACCATAAGGAGCAGATTGACCAGCTCGTCGAGCTCCTTGGAAAAGATATAATAGTGTTTACGCTCAAAGCTTCTGTTGAAGGGTGTATCGCGCGCGATGCGGCAAGAGTGAAATCTTACGGCGAAGATGCTGCACGAGTAGTGCATATGTTTGTATCTGCGTTTGATTACGGAACAGTGATCGATACCGAAGAGAAAACATCAGAAGCAACCATGCAAGCGATTATGAAAAACCTTCAAGATAAGGATGCCTCTGTTTATAATAATCCTAAATATTACGAGATAGCTTTCGCTTTTCGAGACATTCGTCAGGAAGTTAATTTTATCGAAGACGTTATAAAGCTTCATTCTCAGGTTCCCGTCAAAACATTTCTGGAATTAGCGTCAGGCAATAGCCCACATATGATTGAGCTTTGCCATCGCGGATATCGTTACGTTGGCATTGAATTGGATAAAGAAATGATTCGTTTTGCTGAAGATAAAATTTCCGAGGCACATATTCCTGCCAAGGTTGTGGAAGCAGACATGCGACGTTTTTCACTCCCTGAACATGTGGATTGTGCTGCGGTTTTTCTTGGGTCATTATATGTGCAGAATGATGAGGAATTGATTTCCCATCTTCATTCCGTCGCCTCCACGTTGCGTAGTGGTGGATTGTATATCCTCGACGAGGTTGTAGAATTTTTTTCTGAAGACGTGCACCAACAAACGTGGGATATGCAGGAAGGTGATATAAAAATTACCACGACCTATGCCCCGTACTACTTAGACGAAAAATCAACAGTGATGACTGGAAAGATTACTCTTGATGTAGCGGACGGACAAAAGAAGTTTCGCTTAGAGCATACAGAGGTGAAAAAAGTATATTCGGCATCGGATTTCATACAGCAGGCTGAGCGAACAAACGAATGGGAGTTTGCGGGATCATATAGCGATTTCGATATACATAGTGATCCTAAGGAAAAAGCAAGAAATATTTTAGTGCTGAGAAGAAAATAGTAATGATCCGTCTATGATATTCCCTCCAAAATTAAAGGTTGGCGATGAAGTGCGTGTGATTGCGCCTGCCAAAAGTTTTCTTCCTGCTTTTACTGCTGAGATGCGTTCATCTGCGCAAGAAAAACTTGAGTCGCTAGGATTAGTGGTGACTTTCGGTGATTTTGTAGACGAAGCGGATGAGCTGCTCTCGGCAACTGTAGAACATCGGCTTTCGGATTTGCACAGTGCGTTTGCTGATCAAAATGTGAAAGCGATCCTGTGCGTTCAAGGAGGAAGCCAATCAAATCAGCTTTTAAAATGACTCGATTACGATCTCATAAAGGCGAACCCGAAGATTCTGTGTGGTATGTCTGACATTACGGCACTCGCAAGCGCGATTTACAGGAAAACTGGTCTCGTGACATATTCTGGCGCTGGCTTTACTCTCTTTAAGGAATCGAACACCGTCAATTACACGTTGGAGTATTTTCAGAAAGCATTATTTTCAAAAGATCACATTGTTGTAGAACCTTCTCGCCTATATTCAGATAAGCGGACTGTAGACGAAGTACGCAAAAATGAAGAGTATTGGGTTATGAATGAAGGTGAGGCACAAGGGACAAGCATTGGCGGTAATCTCATCACCATGAATATGTTGCAAGGGAGTGATTTTATGCCCGATCTCCTCGGTTCCATTCTGTTTATAGAAGATAATGAAAAAGAGAGCAATCGTGCGTTTGCCAATCATTTGCAAGCCATCATTAATCAACCAAATTTTTTCGGTGTGCAAGGTCTTGTAATCGGGAGGTTCCAAGACGGAACTCAAATGAATCGTGAGCTTTTAAACAAAATCCTTAAATCAAAACCAGAACTTCAACACATGCCAATTATCGCGAATGTTGATTTTGGTCATACTGTTCCAATGATTACGTTCCCTATTGGGGGAGAGGTGAGAATCAAGGCTACTTCGGATGCCTCTTTGGAAATTCTCGTCCACTAAACCTCGATCTATGACCAATACATCAATGATATTTTTTGTTACAGGAGTATGTGGTGCAGGAAAATCCTCCGTCATTCCACACTTATTAAGTCTGTTAGATCCTGAAAAGTTTGCCATTCATGACTTTGATAAACGTGGAGTTCCAAACAATGCTGATCGAAGCTGGAGAATCGACGAGACAAAACATTGGCTCAACGTGGGCTTTGAAAATTCGTTAAAAGGAATCAAAACGATCATTTGTGGTTTTGCACGACCAACAGAGCTTATGTTATTGCAACATCACGAAATATCTTCCTGCATTCTTTTAGACATTGATGAGCCAACATTACGCGGGAGAATACAGGGGAGATATACAACAGAAGCCTCCGTCAAAGAACTTTTCAGAGCAACAGGAAAGAGTGTAGAAGCATTTATTGAAGACAATGCAAACTTCCTAAAAACTCTTCGTGCCGAATGTAAGGATCATAACTGTTTAGTCGTTGATACAAATCTTCTCACCTCAGAACAGGTTGCGAAACAAATCGTTGGCTCTCTTTGAGAAACTGACAATTTGCTTGCATCTTCTCCATGCTGATTTTAACCTGCTGGTAGATAGGGATTAGTTCAGTAAAGACGTAGCCTGGGGAGCCAACAAAAAATCTCAGTTTCGCCGAGGTTTTTTTGTTTGACCCAAGTGGGACTTCAGAAAAAGAATCTGGTAAACTCAGATCATTATGAACATTTATTCAAATGAGCTAGCAGAAAAGTACTCCAACAAAAGGGTTACCATGAAGAATGCAGATGCTGAGCTTTTTGGATTGGTAAAAAGGATTGGCATTGCTGGAAAAGATGTGCTGGATCTAGGCAGCGGTGACGGCACGCAGTCTGCTAAATTACTGAATCTAGGCGCGAGGAGCTTGATCGGTCTCGACATGAGTCCAGCCATGGTGCGACTTGCTCAGGAACAAAATGCTGCAATTAAATTTGTACTCGGTGATGCAACAGCTATGCCGTTTGAAGATGCGAGTTTTGATATCGTCTTTTCCAGTTTCATGCTGCAGCATTGTAGAGATACTGCACAGCTCATGCGTGAAGTCGCACGAGTGCTAAAAAATGATGGGTATTTTGTCGCCGTCTTTAACACCGTCGAGACGAATAATGTAGATATTTTCAATAGTGAAATGCCTATACTGCTTGGAACAGATAACGATATCACCGTGTACGATCTGATTAAAAGCGATGAAGAGGTGCAAGGTGCCATTCACGATTCAGGGTTGCGCTTAGTACGGTATGAGGAAGATGATAATGCTCGCGCCAGCATTGATCCGAGCTTTAAACACTTTGCGGATATTAAGAAATTGAAGGCAATTGTATGCCTTTGCCAAAAACTACAATAGTTAGAACCGAGCGAGCCATACGTCTAATGTTATAAATTAAACAAATATGCCAACAATAAATCCTTGGATCAACTTTAACGGCAATGCTGAAGAAGCGTTTGCATTTTATAAATCAATATTTGGTGGCGAGTTTACAAAAATTTTTCGTTTCAAAGATATCGCGAGTGCAGAATTTCCAGTACCAGACACAGAAGCAGAAAAAATCATGCTTATTGCTTTGCCGATTGGTAAGAATACTGTGTTGATGGCAAACGATGTGCCTTCGTTTATGGGTAAAGTGAATGAAAATGAAAACCGAAGTAAAATTTCGATTAGTACAGAAAGTAAGGAAGAAGCAGATAAATTGTTTAACGGCCTTTCGGCAGGAGGAGAAGTAGAGGGACCTATGGGTGATAGTCCTTGGGGAACATATGCGGGTATGTTCAGAGACAAATATGGCATCGAGTGGATGGTAGAATTTTCAGTTGTTAAATAATTACTTAGTTTTTTCGAACGTAGCTCCATTCTTTAGTCGCCCCATTTTTTGGTTTGCTGAAAATAGTCGAAAACATTGACCATTGTTTGATTTATTGCTATTGTCGCTCGTTGAGTTCAAAAAATATGAAAAAAATCTTCTTTAGTTTCTTTATTGCCGCGGTGTTGTTCGCGGTGACATACAGTGTCCAGGCTGCCCTAATCCCGGGCACTCTAGTGAAATGTGCCGAAAGTCCAGATATTTATCAGGTTTCAACACGATACGAGAATCGACTTGAGCTTATTAAAAACGAAGTTGTTTTTGTGGCCAGCGGTTTCCAGTGGAATGATATCGTTTCTGTATCGTGCGACGATATCGAAAACGCCTCGCTGTCGTTCATTGGTTTCCCAACCGAGAAGCTTCTTAAATTTGAAGGGTCACCAGAAGTGTACGAGAATCGATTAAATTGCGAATCTGCCAGCTCTAGCACCGCTCAGGGATGCGGCGATGTGTTCTATCACATTCCAAACGAAGCAACTGCGGAATTGTTGTTCGGATCTGCATGGGAATCCAAAATAGTCGAGGTATCTGCGAGTTTCAAAACGTATTTCACCCCTTCCGGCGAGGGATATATTTTCCCATCGACCATGTAGGTTGTGACGGATTTAATAAAAATACCCTCCAGCTTTCCTGGTGGGTATTTTTTCTAGTGGCTACCTAAAACAGGAAAACCGCCGCTCGTGCGACGGCTTCCGTTGAAGTCGTACTGAGCGACGGTCAGGGTTCGGCGGCGTCAGTCGACGCGTTCGAACTTGGTGACGACGAGGTGGGTCCCCGGACCGTAGCCCTTCTCGAGGGAGCCCGGCATGATGACGCCCCCGTCTCCCCAGACGGGGTAGACCTCGGGGTGCATGTTCCGAGCGCTCTGCTGCGCGGCGAGACGCATCAGCGCCGTGGCCAGCGCTTCGGCCGACTCGAACGGGAGGATCGGCTCCAGGGTCTCGTCGTACGAGCCGTCCTGGAAGACGAGGAAAGTCAGTTGGTAGCGGATCATGTCGGGTGCCTTGCTCGAACGCCGTGAGTGGTGGCGGCAAAATTCGAGAGGAGAATGTATCACAGTAAGAAAAGAAAAACAATCTCATCGCATCGAGAAAGATCAGAAAACTTTAATATTGAAGAATCACAGCTCTAATACGTTCCGTCACCTGATATACTTTTTTCACTAAAGTAGAGCAAGCCACTATGACGACCAAACACCGAATCTATACCATGAGCTTTGCCAGTATCTATCCTTTGTATATCGCAAAGGTGGAGAGGAAAGGGCGCACGAAAAAAGAAGTCGACGACATTATTCGTTGGTTAACGGGGTACAGTCAAAGGGGCTTAGAGTCTCACTTGAAGAAATTGACAGACCTCGAGACTTTCCTGATGAAAGCTCCTCGGTTGAATCCTGCACGATCGTTGATTCAAGGCGTCGTATGTGGTGTTCGCGTGGAAGATATTAAAGAACCGACGATGCGGGAGATTCGTTACTTGGATAAACTCGTCGACGAATTGGCAAAGGGAAAAGCGATGGAGAAGATTTTGCGGAAGGGATAGGATTGAGATACTTCATATGGCCAAACAAACAATCTCTAGCGGGACGGTGCATACTATGCCGTCGGATATAGGTAAGGCGCTTGCTGCTGATAGCGCGGCCAAAAGAGCGTGGGAAGATTTGACACCACTCGCCCGCAATGAATGGATCTGTTGGGTGACGTTTGTGAAGAAAGAAGAGACAAGAAAAGAACATGTGCAGAGACTGATCGAGGAGCTGAAAGAAGGGAAGCATCGGCCATGCTGCTGGATCGGTTGCATTCATCGTACGGATAAGGCGATAAGTCCATCGGTGCGAGGAGTGCTTGGGAAGCGGCTGAATAAAAAATGAGAGTCTATGCTCGACGACATCAAAAAATATAACGCAGCGCAACTAGCTGGATACAAAAAGATCTGCAATGCGCTGATGAAAGTAATTGGGCAGGAGCTCAAAAAAGCCGAACGCAAAATGTGGCACGGGAGTCCGGTGTGGTTTCTTGATGGAAATCCTATCGTCGGCTACAGCGTGCGCAAGCATGGAGTACAGCTTTTGTTTTGGAGCGGACAGTCGTTCAAGAACAGCGGTTTAGACCCCGAAGGTTCGTTCAAAGCCGCCGAGATGTACTATGCCGATATTGATGAGGTGAAGATCACTGTTCTTCGTGGTTGGCTCAAACAGGCAAAGCGCATTCAATGGGACTATGGAAATATCGTGAAAAGGAAGGGGAAGCTCGTAAAAATTGGTAATTGGTAGGCGTAACCAAGTATGAACATGTTCAAGAAAACAAAAGCAACGACGGTGGCGAGCTATCTTGCGGATGTGCCGGATGATCGTCAGGAACTCGTTCGTTTCCTGCACGCATTCATTCAGAAAGCAGCGCCGAAATTGAAGGCGTATTTTGCGTACAATATGCTCGGCTACGGTTCTTTCCCATACAGGAACTACAAGCATGAACCGATCACCTGGCCCGTTATTTCCCTTGCCAATCAAAAAAACTACGTCAGCATCTACGTTTGTTCCATTGTTGACGGGAAGTACACTGCGGAAACATTCAAGAAAGACCTGGGCAAAGTAAGCGTAGGGAAGAGCTGTATTCGCTTCAAGAAATTAGAAGACGTCAATCTTCCAGCACTAAAAAAGCTGATTCAGGTAGCGGCCAAACATCCTGGTTTGGCGGGTATTGAGAAGAGTACGTCGAAAAGCAAGAAAGTTTGAAAATGAAAGCACTCGGGGAGTCGTGTTGAAAGATATGTTTACGACCTATACTTTATGAACAAACAAACCATCACGATCGATACAATTGTTCAGGCGCCGATTGAAAAAGTCTGGCAGTGCTGGAGTGAGCCAGAACACATTACCAAATGGTGCCACGCCTCAGACGATTGGGAAGCGCCGCACGCCGAAAGTGATCTCAGGGTTGGTGGACGATTCATGACGCGCATGCAAGCCAAAGACGGAAGTGAGGGATTTGACTTCAATGGTCGCTATACCGATGTCCGCGATCAGGAACTCGTTGCGTACGATATTGAAGGCGGTCGACATGTTGTCATCACGTTTACCGAGATGCCGGAAGGCGTAAAAGTTACTGAAACATTCGACCCCGAAGATATCAATTCTGCAGATCTTCAGCGCTCCGGATGGCAAGCGATTTTGGACAATTTTAAAACGTACACCGAAAGCGTGTAGACGATAGAAATATGCAAAAGATTGTCCCCCATCTTTGGTTCAACACTCAAGCAAAAGAAGCAGCTGAGTTTTATACATCGCTACTTCCTCGGTCCGAAGTAACGAGTGTGAGAACGATTCACAATACGCCCTCAGGGGACTGCGACATTGTTTCTTTTCAACTGTGGGGCCAGTCGTTTATGGCGATTAGTGCAGGGCCGTACTTTACGTTCAACCCGTCTGTTTCCTTCATGATCAATTTCGATCCGTCGCAGTATGACGACGCTCGAACTCGGATTGATGACGTGTGGGCGAAGCTTTTAGACGGAGGAAAAATTTTGATGCCATTAGATGCTTATCCTTTTAGCGAACGGTACGGTTGGATTCAAGATAGGTACGGACTGTCATGGCAACTCATTCTGACGAAACCCGAGGGTGAACAGCGGCCACCGATTGTGCCGTTAATGATGTTTGTGGGAGACGTGTGTGGAAAGGCGGAAGAGGCAACCAGTTTTTATCTTTCTGTTTTCAAAAATACAAAGCGCGGAACAATTGCACCATATCCTTCTGGTTTGGAACCAGACAAAGAGGGGACGACGATGTTTACCGACTTCATGCTTGAACATCAGTGGTTTGCGGCCATGGACAGTGCACGGATGCACGATTTTGCATTCAACGAATCGGTTTCGTTTATTGTTCACTGTGAGGATCAATCCGAAATTGATTACTATTGGGAAAAATTGTCGGCCGTCCCCGCATCCGAACAGTGCGGATGGTTGAAGGATAAATACGGACTGTCCTGGCAAATCGTTCCAACAGCGATGGACGAAATGATGAGCAAAGGTACTTCTGAACAGATCAACCGAGTGACGCAAGCCTTTTTACAAATGAAAAAGTTCGACCTCGCGACGCTACAAAAGGCGTACGAAGGGTAGGTATTTTCGTATGATGAGTGCTCTGGTTGAATCACAAAAGATTACTGCCTGTGCATTTTTGTATAAAGACGGAAAACTTTTTATTGCGAAGAGAGTTGAGACGAAAAAGTTCTTACCCGGGAAGTTTGAGTTGCCTGGTGGTCACATCGAGTACGGCGAAGACATCGCTGACGGGTTGAAACGAGAATTCCGAGAGGAATTTGGCGTCGAGATTGTGGTCGGGGGTGTTTTCTACGCGTTCACGTATATGAACGGTGATACACACGTCGTTGAAGTAAATTGCTTTGTTGAGCTTGCAGACTCCGAGGTCGAGGTAACGCTTCAGCCCGAGGATCACTCGGAATATCGATGGGTTAGCAGGGAAGAGGTTGATGAGGTATGGGATAAAAACGATGCGGAATACCAAGCGATTCAGAAAGGATTTGAGATTCTTCGGCGAGAGGTCTAGATGATTGTTCCATGGAGATTGTTCCGGCCGCTTTGCGTTTTTCACGTTTTCGTCTGAACTGGTAAACTCGATGCGATATGAAATCCCTCTACGAGAACATCATTGCGTTGTTGAACGAACACAACATTCCATACCAAGAATACGATCATGATCCAATTTTGAATTATGACGATGCGGAAAGGGAAAGGGTGAAGTTTGATTGGAAAGGTGTCGAGAGTAAAAATGTATTTTTAAAAGGAGCAGATGGCGCGCACTACCTCTACGTCACGACGCAGGGGCAACGAGTTGATTTTGCGCAGCTCAAAGAAATACTCAAGGCCAAAGTTTCTCTCGCATCCGAAGAGGACGTGCGAAATATCGCTCTCTGTGTTCCGGGCTGTGTTGCTCCATTCGGCTTCTCGGAAACCATTACGATCATCCTTGATCCGTCGATCGAAGAGTGCACCGATTACTTGTTTTCTCCAGGCGTTACCACAAAAACCATTCAAGCAAACATGCAAGATTTGAAAGCTCTATATTCTTACGTGCCAAATCCGGTGATTATGCTTCCGAAAATCCTCTAAGTTTTCAGGCTGAGAAGAATGGGAAGGGATGGTATTCTTTTGAATATGACAGGAGCGATGAGTGAGGGGGATGTTCTCGATGTTCTTCGTCGAGTCGGCGCGATCGTGACGGATAGTCACATCGTCTACACCTCGGGAAAACACGGCTCGGTGTACATCAACAAAGACAGTTTGTATCTGCACACTGCGGAGACTTCTCGTCTTTGCAGAGCAATCGCTCAACGCTTCGTCGAGGAAAACGTCCATGTGGTGATGGCGCCGGCGATCGGTGGGATCGTACTATCACAGTGGGTTGCGCATCATCTTTCGGTGATGAACGGATACGAAGTGTTGGCGGTGTATGCCGAAAAGCACGAGGGAAATTTTGTGATCAAACGAGGGTACGACAAACTCATCGAAGGAAAAAACGTTTTAGTCGTTGAAGATACGTTGACGACGGGCGGATCGGTTAAGAAGGTGATTAAGGTGACACGATGTGCCGGAGGAAATGTTGTGGGACTCGGTGTTCTGTGTAATCGAGGGGGAGTAACCCCGCAGGATGTGGGAAATGTTCCAACATTGACGGCGCTCATCTCGGTGAGTCCTGATGTCTGGGACGAAGAATCGTGTCCGCTTTGTCAGCAAAACGTTCCCGTCAATATCGACGTGGGGAAGGGGCGTGAATTTTTAGTACAAAAATAATAAATCGACATTTCATTCTATCCACAACAATTCGGGGATATGCCCTGAAGGAGATGTAAGATGTGGCCAATATCGAATATTTATGCACACTCTCGTTCACTACGTATGCTAGAACTTGGCCTATTTTTTTCGGTGTACGGCCTATTCGCCTTGTCGCACATTATTATCCAGATGATTGTTGCGCATTCTGAACACCGTAAACAACATCACGACGAATTCATCACTTTTCATGCCGGGCATTCAGCCTCGGTTTCTGCCGTCGTTCCCGTTTTCAACGAAGAGCCAAAAATTCTTTTGCAATGTATCCGTGCCCTAGAATCGCAGGTATGGGGCGGGGTAGAAATACTGGTCGTTGACGATGGATCGATGAATCGTGAAACGTTAGAATCGGAAGTGTATAGTAAGGTTCGAGGAGATAAAGTGATGGTACTTCTTGCCGAAAAAAATATCGGCAAGCGACACGCACAGAAGATGGCATTCGACATTGCGCGTGGGGACATCGTTGTTACTATTGATTCGGATACTATTTTACGTTCTCCAAAGTCTTTTCAGGAAATTGTCCGGCGGTTCAAGAATCCCAAGGTCGGCGCGGTGACTGGGGATGTACGTGTAGAAAATGCGCACCAAAATATTCTTACCAAGTTGATTAGTTATCGTTACTGGACTGCCTTTCATCAAGAGCGTGCAGCGCAGAGTTATTTCTCTGTTCTTATGTGCTGTTCGGGTCCGTTCTCTGCATACCGCAGAAGCGTGCTTGGTCAGGTGAAAGAGGCCTATGTTTCTCAAACTTTCTTAGGGAAACCGTGCACGTTCGGTGACGATCGTCATCTTACCAACCTTGTACTGGAGCAGGAATGGGATGTGGTTTTCGATGCCAAAGCGATAGCATATACGCATGTTCCGAATACCTTCACGCAGTATGTTCGTCAGCAGATTCGTTGGAACAAAAGTTTCTACCGGGAAATGTTTTGGACATTCAAACACGCAACAAAGCACCATTGGTACTTACTGTACGATCTTCTGCATCAATGCGTGATGCCTTTTCTTTTAATTGCTGCGCTGACTTACGTTTTATATCATGTCGCCGTAACGGGTCGAGGAGAGTTTCTTTTTTGGTACCTCTTTATCTTGGTTGGGATTTCCTTGCTCCGTTCGCTTTACGGAATGTATCGTACAAAGGATAAAAACTTTCTCCTTTTTACGCTGTACGGCTTCATACACGTGTTTCTCTTGGTGCCTACACGGATTTTCGCACTCAGTACTCTTGGTCAAACAAAGTGGGGTACGCGGGGAGTTGCAGCATTGAGCAAGAGCGACAGAGGATTTTACCACCCGGAACGCATCATTTATGCGATCTCGATCGTATTGATCGCGGGGTTCCTGGGAGAAATTGGATACGTTTTATTCAGTCCAGGATCAACGGATGCAGTAAGTACACAAATTTCTGTAGAGACCACCCGACCAACACAGAACGAGGAAGAAGTTCCAAGAGCAGAGAATAATTCGCAAGATGTCGTTGATAGCCGACCTACTTTCGAAGAAATAGGATACTTTGCTGTTGCTCAGCGCGGAGACTCTGCACACGTGATGATACGAAAAATTGTGCAGGAGTATGCGACCGACCGCGGGATCACTCTTGAACCGTGGGAACGAGTCTACATCGAAACGGGCTTGGTTCGTCAGCTCGACGACACATCGTTGCGTGTTGGTGAACGAATTGATGTTGCTGCATCCGAGATCGGAAATTGGACTGAAAAGATTCCCACCCAAACGTCATCACAGATTTCAAAATGGACGTATTACGCAAGCGTGGCGGGGCTGCGGTAGATTTTGTTGAAGAGCTTTGCGTGAATTGAGGGAAGCGGGTAGGTACCATGGCCTACTCGTTTCGTTTGGAAGTTGGTACCATCGGAAAGACTATGAAAGCATTTTTACTGTGCGGAAGTATCGCGGAAAAGTCTCACACGCTTGCGTTATTGAAATACATCGAGGAATTGTTGAAAGAAAAAGGATGGCAAGCGGCGCTCTGGGATTTAAAAACGTCGCCGCTTCCGATAGCACTTCCGGAGTATCATCAGGATCCGACGCTGAACTCGGACAAAGAGGTACAACGCTTTGTGGCGGCAGTGGAGGAGTCGGATGTCGTTATTTTGGGAAGTCCGCTGTATCACGGATCGTATACGGGAGTGATCAAAAATGCCTTGGATAACTTGCGTGGCGATGCGTTTCACGGAAAGTGGGCGGCGTTGGTAGGTAATGCGGGAGGTTCACGAGCAAGTCATGTGCAATTCCCTCATCTGCGCCAAGTGGTGAATGCCCTCGTCGGCTACTCTGCGCAAACGCAGATTGGAACATCGAAGGGTGATTACCAGGAATTTCCTGATCGATATCTGTTAACGGACCAAGAAGTGAAAGAACGTTGCGAACGTTTAGTGAACGAACTTTTTACAATCTTTTCGTAAATATCTATGCAAAATTACACCTCACTGCATTTATCAACGCGCCTCGGGAGAAAGTGTGGAACGCTATGTGCAATGATGCGACGATGAGACAACAAAAAACCGACCGGGAGTCCGGTCGGTTTTTTGTAGAGAACGTACTCTTACACTGTTGCATCAGTGGCGACTTCGTCGCTAGCATCCTCGGTTGATTCCTCGGTGTCGGTGCTGTCTTCAACAGCGTCTTCAGTTTCGGTGCTTGCTTCTTCTGTTTCATCTTCCGCAACGTCTTCTGTCGCATTTTCGGTTTCTTCGTCCTCAACAGCATCTTCCGCAACGTCTTCCACAGCGTCTTCTGCGACATCTTCTGTTTCTTCGTCCTCAACAGTATCTTCCGTTTCGGATGTGTCTTCAGTGTCAGTATCTGAGTCTTCCTCCTCATCCTCTTCGATAACGTCTTCGGTTACCTCGATGGTTTCATCAAGGTCTCCCTTGATCCAAATGGAGTCCACAGATGTGATACTGAGTGTTCCACTTGATGAGATTGTGGCGGTTCCACGGACACGAATACGATCACCGACGACGACCGTCGTTTCCGAAACCGTTTCGCCATCCTTCGTGAATGTCGTGCTGTCGCTATAGGTTACCGTGACGGTTTGCCCTTCATCACCGGATCGATCACGGAGTCCCAAGAAGGCCGTTGTTTCTAGGGTGTTTCCTCCATGGCCCGAACGGCCAGACAGCGTGATGGTATTCGTGCTTGTGTCGATAGCGGTGACTTCACCAAAGCGCTGTGAAGCGTTTGTGCGCCAGATGTCGGCATCTTTCACGAGTCGTGCCGAAATGGTGTTGTCGTCATTGACGCGACCGACAATCATTAGTGAGTCACCAGCGCTGAATTCGTCCGGCGTTGTTTCGCCGTTAAATTTGCGAACAAACGTTGTTTCGTCGGCGGAGAAAATCACGGTGCGCTCTTCGCCTTCGGTGCCGATGAGATTGTTGACGTCACCCTCGCGAAGGTGAGGATTCGCAACCAATGTGACGGTCATTATTCCACTCCCGTCTTCGTTAACTTGAATGTCATTTAATTCGGCGTAGAAGGCGCGAGTGCGTGCTTTCAAGAAAATTTCGTCACCACGTCGCAAGGCAACGATGATGCGCGCTTCGTCATCCGTACCGCTGACTAAACGTGCACGGATGCGATCACCGACGAGAAAATCAGATAAGGCAGCAGGGTTCATCGGCGGGATAACCATGTGAGTGTTTCCTGTTACGCGGATGACCGTTTCAACGCCGTCGTATTGGACGGTCATCGTTGACGCAGTGAGGTCGATAGCAGTAATCCAACCGTTCACACCATGCTCTTTGGTTGGATTCAATGACTGGTTGATAACCACGTCGGCAGTAACGACCGCGGTATTTTCGTTCTGTATTCCTTTTACCGACAGCCAATCACCGGTAATCCAATCCGACATCACCGTGGTGTTTCCGGTCCATGTACCAAATACTGTTTCGGTATCGATATCCACGGTGTAGTCTACCCATCCTTCACCGCCTTCGTTCACATCGCGCACGATGATCGTGGTGGGTGCTTCGGTGGAGGAAAGCTCAATGAGCTGACCGATAAATTGAATAGACGTCGTTGATTCACTGGTCGCGTCGTTTTCTGCAGCGCGGACGATGGTTGGTGCGAGTGGAGTAATTGCGAGTGCCGTCATCACAAGCAAACACGAACTAAACCAAAGACGTTGTATCGATCTACGCATATAAGGACGTTAAAAGTATTACACTTCATAGTACACCATGCCGAATAGTTCGTAACATAAGGGGGGTGGCTGGTAGAGTAGAAGGCATGGAAAGCTCCCGTCTTCGAAAGACGTACGGTTCCGCGGCGGTGCTTATGTCAGCGCTGTTTTTCGGTAGTTACGGCGTCTGGTCACGATTGATTGGGGCGGAGATGGGAAGCTTTTTTCAGGGTTGGACGCGTGCGTTGATTATTGTGATCCTGATCCTGCCGTTCGTGGTTTGGAAGATGGAATAGAGCGGAGACTACCTTTTTCGAGTTTTGATTGATAGACTCTTTGCGTATGCATCCAGAAATTAAACTTGTCTGTTTCGACTTGGACCAAACACTCATTAATCAGAATAGCTGGTATGAATTAAGCTTGGCACTTGGTGTTCCGGCCGAACTCGACCGGCAGTTATATAACGAATTTAAGGCAGGAAGTATTACGTACGAGCAGTGGAATGATCGAGTGATCGAGGAGTACATGAAACATGAAAATGCCACGCGGAAAGGGATCACGGAAAGTCTTTGTGGGTATACGTACAACGAAGGCGCACGAGAGGCGGTGAAGCATCTCCAACAATCAGGATACGAGGTCGTTCTTATTTCCGGGTCGATTGATATCATCGTCGATCACGTCGCCAAAGATCTTGGTATTCGATACGCCAAAGCAAATAATACATTTCTTTTTGACGAGAATGATCGATTGAAGGGTGTTCACGCTCATGGCGACGATACGATCGCAAAGGCACAGCATCTCGAAAGTTTTTGTGATCTGCTCGGCGTCAAAATGCATGAATGTGCGTGTATTGGTGACGGTGAGAATGATGTTGAAATGTTTCGCCGAACAAGGAAAGGTATAACGTTTACGGGTTCTAGAATCGAAAGTGACGCATGGAAGATTGTGGATTCGTTGCAGGACATTCCACAGTTACTCGATTAAATGACAAGAAGAGTGGCAGAGAAATGGTATAATCTTTATCAAGAAATTTAATTTCCCTATATGGCCAAAGGACAGAACGCCAGAAAGAACGTGAAGAAGCCAAAGAAGAACGCAAAGAAGAAATAGTAGTGACGCTCATAAAGCGGCAAGACCCGAGACGACGTATCGTCTCGGGTCTTGTTATGAGACCATTTCTCCTCGAGATGCAGTGCGGAGGGCACTTTCGATGGCGGACCAGATTTCTTTTTGGTTTTTGCCGGAAAGGATTGAATGTTCGATGCGACGAACGCCGGGGTATTTTTCCTGAAACAGTTGGTGGAGTTTCTGAGCATCGGTGGGCTTCACTTTGTCCATCTTGTTCATCACGATGATGAAGGGGATGGTGGTTTGCTGAAGCCATTCGAGCATGGTGGCGTCGAGGTCGGTGGCGGGGATACGGGCGTCGATGATAAGGAGCACGAGCTTGAGCTGGGCGGTGTGCTCAAGATACTCATGAATCATCGTTGAAAACTCGGCACGCTTTTCTTTTGATGTTTTGGCGTATCCATATCCAGGAAGATCGACAAGGTAGAATCGATCGTCCATGGTGTAGAGGTTGATGGTTTGGGTGCGACCAGGTTCGGAACTGACGCGAGCCAACTTTTTTTGCTGCGCCAAGTGATTGATCATCGAGGATTTACCCACGTTCGATCTGCCAACCATGGCAATATGCGGTTTATTGTCGTCCGGAAATTCCGCAAGATTGGTGGCGCTGATGTAGAACGAGGCAGAGGTCATAGAAGTGCATGGAGTGTATAGTGGTTTGCGGAAATCACAAAACCGGCGTGATGCCGGTTTTGTGTCGGTGACTAGAGAATGTCGTCGATGCTGTCGACGGAGTAGTACTCGTCGTCGCGATCGTAGTCACCAGTGCTGTCGATCACACTGCCGATAGTGTAGTTGCTGTAGAGCGAATCGGGAACGGTGACCAGATTGTCATCCCAGTTGCTTCCGTAGTCGGACTGGATGAGCGATGTGGTGGTGTAACGGCGGAGTGTGTGGTCCTTCTCAACGGCGTAGATGCTCGATGAGCTTTGGAATTGGACGAGCACACTGCCTGGTCGGTACGTGACGTTCTTGCCGATCGTGAGCGATGCCATGAAGTTGCTGCTTACCTCCACAACGTCATCGAAATCGCGATACCAGGTGAAGTAAACACTTTCATTTGGGAAGACGTGACGTTTGCCATCTTTGCCGTAGAAGTACACGGCTTTACATGGATCGAGCGAGTCCGCGTAGCTACCGCATGGCGTCTTGATGAGTGTGCCATGTTCGACGTCATCATCGTCATCATTAACCTGAACGGTACGCTTGTCACCGGTGTCGGTGTCACCGCTGCTGTCTTGGCAGTAGGCGTACACGCTGTACGATCCGCTGTTGTTGAATGTGTAGTCACCCTCGAAAACGTTGGTGGATGTTTCATCCATTTCTGTAACGCGTGAACCGTCAACGTAGAGCCAACAGTCCGTCACGTTATAGTCGCTGCTGGGGCGAACCGTAAATTCGGTGCGCTCATCTTCATCCGCACTCGATGGGGAAACAGTAGGAACGTAGAGTTCGTCATCCATTTCATCGTCGTCGGCGTACACCTCGATGGTGCGTGACGTTCCCATAGTCCAGCCACCATCTTCATCTTGGCAGTAGGCGTAGACGGTGTAGTTACCGTCGTTGGAGAAGGTATAGCTACGGGTGAATGTTCCGGACGACGTTTCACTCATGCTACCGACGTACGATCCGCTGACGTAGAGGTAACAACTCACTGCATCAAGCGTGCCGTATGGTGTCACGCTGATGGTGGTAGAACGATCTTCCTCGGCGTTCGAGGGAGAGACTGATGGAACGTAGAACGTTTCGTCATCATCTTCGTCGATATCACCCACAGTGATCGTGCGCGACGTGCCAGATGTGTAGTTGCCGTCACCATCTGCACAGCGTGCATACACGGTGTAATTTCCTTCCCAGTAAAATGTGTACGACGTGCTAAATGTACTTCCGCTTTTGCTCATGCTGCCGACGTTACTGTTGTCGACGTACAGGGAGCACGAGGATGCTGCAGATTCGCCAGACGTTGTGACGCTGAGCGTAGTCGATTCATCTTCATCAGCACTCGAAGGGGAGACTGTCGAGACCGATGGACCTTCCGTGTCGACTTCAATCGTCACATATCCCGATGTACTCACATCGCCGTAATTATTGTTCGCGCGGACGTAGATAGTGTGCCATCCGTCAGCGAGCGCCCAGACGGTGTAGGAGTCTACGTTGCTGAGACTGACCCAGCTTCCATTGTCGACCAACAACTCGAACCAGGTGGCGCCCGATGGACGATCCCACGTAACGGTTGGCGTGGTGTCGTTCGTATAAATGCTTCCCACCACATCGACGTTGCTTGGGGGCGAAATCCATGATGCACGAGCTGATTGTGGAACAAGTGTGACAAGGAGAGCGAAGGCAGCAAGAATGCTGATGCCTCTTCGAAGGAAAGACGAAGTCATAGGGATGGCTAAAGAGTGATATCTTCCCGCCCATTGCATGCTTTTCTAGCGGGATTGTCAATGATGTTATGCTTTGTTGGACTTCTTATAATTCACTCTTTTACTATGAACTTTCGGCATCCTAGGCTCGTTATTACGTTACGTGTGCTCTTCGGCCTTTTTATCCTGATGAGCGGCGTCACCGGCATGATGGCTGGTGCCGAAATGAATGGTGTGCCTGCCCCGATTATTCCTGCTTCGCAAGATTTGTATGCCCTTGGAATCTTTCAGATGATTAAGATTACCGAAATCGTCGCCGGACTCATGCTGGTGACCGGTTTCCTGCCCGCCCTTGCTGCGATTTTTATCGCCCCGATCGCGGTCGGCATCCTCGTTTTCAATGGCAACGTTGCTCCAGCTTACGTCATTACCGGCCTCGTGGTGTGTGCCTTCGAGGCGTACTTTGGGTATGCCTACTGGGATAAGTACAAGGCGCTTTTTCAACGATAGATTTGTAAGAAGAGAAATACAGTGGTGACTTTTTGTTTTGAAAATCGAAGATCGCGGCCCTGCGTGGGGCCGCGATCTCGTTCGTTCGGTCGTTTGGCGCCGTTGCGCGTCAGGCTCCGAGTTGACGACGGAGCGGATGGACCGCTTGGCCGTACTCCCGTTCCGGTCGGTCGAGGTGTTGCATCGCCGTCGCGTGAAGGTCGAGGAGCTGGGGCCGCGAGTGCGGCGGGAGCCGATCGATCCGTTCGCGATAACGCGCGAGCTCCTGCCGCCGTTCGTCAACCCTTCGTGCGGTTGCGATCTGGCGGCGAACTGCGTCGTACTGGCCGGCCGCGATGAATCCTTCCACCTCGGTTCCGATCCCGAACTGTTCCGCCTCGAGCCGGAGTGCGTTCCGCAGACGTTCGTCGGCCATGATCCTTTGCGCCTCGTCGAAGTGACACACACGGATCACCACGATGACACGGGCGAGGGCGCCGTGACCCAGGGCCGTGGCATCGCGCAGCATGACGTCGATCTCTTCCGCTCGCCGAAGGAATCGAGGCATATCTGTCTCGGTGCCATGGGAGAGGCGGTCAAGGGCGGCGCTGACTGCGTCGAGCGCTTCCGCGTTCAGTCTGTCCATCGTCACCCGCTGTCCGAGCGCGGCGCGGCGAGTGGTGCGAGCAACCTCCTGTCTCTCGAGCAGTCGCTGTTGTTCCGCTTCCTGCCGTTGGCGTTCCTCTTCCTGGACGAGCTTGAATGCCTGGTCGTTCGCGATGAGCTCCTGGCGACCCAGGCCCTGGTGGAACGCGGTGAAGAGTTCGGAGTGGCTCGGGGGGTGCCCGAGCGTCACGAACAGGGTCCACGCCAGGATGAACACATCCAGCAACAGCGCGATGCTGCAGGAGATGTTGAACACCTCCAAGAAGGTACTGATGTTGTTCCACCACCCGAATGCGAGGACGAGGAGGGGGAAAACGAAGGCATTGATGGCTCCGCCGATGAGGATTTGGCGAAGGACGTCAATCTTGTTTTGCTTCATGAAGACTCCGGTGCGGCATTTATCCTAGCAAAGAAAGCAAAAAGATCAAGATCGCCCTGCCTTGCCAGAAATACGAAACTCTGCTAACCTTCGCAGATTCTATGAACAACTATCGCAGCGAACGCCCATCAGGAGGCAAAAAGTTTGGTGGGCCATCGTCAAAAGGCAGCTGGAACCGTGCCGGTGCGGGGAAGCCTGCACCACGTGAATTCCACGATGCGGTGTGTGGCAACTGTGGCAATAACTGCCAAGTTCCATTCTTCCCGAACGGCAGCCGTCCCGTCTTTTGCCGCGACTGTTTCCGCAAGGACGAAGGCGATACCCGCCCACGTTTCGAAGATCGTCGTCCACCATCACGACCCTTCCCGCCACCAGGTGACGCGTCTGACGGCGCGATGGATGCTCGCTTGCGAAAGATTGAAAAGAAGTTGGATCAGATCCTGGAACTTCTGGACGCCGACGAAACCTAGGACGGAATATCACCGCACAACGCGGTGATTTTCGTCTGATCTTGCTCATGTTTTGTATTTTTCTATGACATTTCACCTCATCTCTTGGGCTCCCTGGCCAAAGAAAGAAGCGTTCGCCATCCCCAAACTTTTTCAAGATGCCTGCACCACATTAGGTGTTGATTTTGTCCTGCACAACATCGAATCAACAGATCTCACCACCTTGCCCGTTCTTGGCTCACAAGACATGGTGTACCGCTGTGTGTATTTCAAAAAGACGAAAACGGCTGAACAGCTCATGATGGGACCGAAGACGGCGAGCTTTCGGACCGATTGGGCTTCGGTTGTGAACGCCCGAGGATGTTCGTATTTTATCCACGAGAAGATCGGCATTCCTGTTGTTCCGTCGGTGCCATTTATTCCCGAAACCGAGGAAGGGATTTTGAAAGTGGTCGATCAGTTGGGCGGTTTCCCCCTTATTGTGAAAGCACGTGGCGGGACGCATGGTGTTGGCGTGATTCGTGTGGATTCATTGCCAAGTTTGAAATCGTTGCTCGACTACTTGCGGAGCGAGGATGCGAATGTCATTCTCCGGAAGTACATCCCTCACGATTATTATGCTCGCCTGGTGGTGGTTGGTGACGCGGTGGTCGCAAGCCACGTGACGTATGCACTGGCCAACGAATTCCGTACAAATTCAGGTGACGACGCGCTCCATAAACGTGAACCGCGTGTTTTCTCAAAGGAAATTCAAGATATGGCGGTGAAGGCGGTGAAAACGCTGGGTCTTGAAACCGGCGGAGTTGATCTGTTGTTTGATACCGACGGAAAGCCGTTTTTGACCGAAGTAAATTTCCCACACGACTTTAGTATGACGCAAAAGATCACGGGAATTGATATTGCTCAGGCCATGGTGAAACATTTGATGAGCAAAACGTCGTAATATTTTGGAAACCAAAGACCGCCCTCACGAGAGAGAAGCCTTCGTTGGCTCCTCGTGAGAGTGGTCTGCGTGTTGTTGAGCCGCGGGTCGATCTTCAGGGAAGACGAACCGCGGCTTTGATGTTGCAGACGACGCTCGGATCACGGGCGCTGACGTTGTACCCGACGCCACAGGGGAAACTGATGCTCCCGAACGATGTGGGCAGAATCGGTGCCACGGAGAGGCCGATGATGTACGTACTCCCCTCGGACGTGGGTACCACCTTGTACATCCCGGAGACACCAATGTTCAGGTGATCGTTCAGTCGGCGTGTGGGGCCGGTGATCACCTGGAGTGCCGGATGGAACTCTGCGAGACTGGTGGCCATAGCCACTTCGCCGTAGTAGCTCCACCCGTTTCCCAGGGGGACGACGAGTCCGAAGCCGTGGATTATCGTCGGTGGCAGGGGAGCGCCAGACGTCAGGCTGACGCCGTAGCTCATAGCGCTCGTGACCACGGGGATCGGCTTCGGTTTGACGTGTTCCTCGGCATGAGCGAACGAGCTGAGGGTCAGGGAGGTGAGAAGAGCGAGAAGTGTGCGGCGGGTCATGATGGCTCCTGGTCGAGGTCGTCTCGACGCTCCGAATGTGTCATGCCCCGATGCTGTAGTCAAATATATTTTGGCTAATATTAAGCAATAAATGTCACACTCGGAATGACGATCGATTGACGCCTTGGACAAACGCGGCTAACGTAAACCACTTAAGTTGTCACATTATGAATGACAAAATCTTGCAAAAGGAT
>ERZ1292633.1935-Hain-H41-02um-R1-1935-length-21674-cov-7_pt1 | contig 21674 bp, 11 predicted proteins | sample MGYA00564406_ERZ1292633 | MGnify/ENA primary metagenome ERZ1292633 (study PRJEB36523, sample SAMEA6512639) | groundwater metagenome | collected 2019-01-08 | study: AquaDiva: Metagenomics assemblies of 32 groundwater samples
AAAAAGCCATTCAAGAGACCGATAGTTGTTGAAGTGGAGTTGTAACCGGTATTGACAGTGAAAGGGAAACCAAAACCATTAAACCCATCCAATGTTCCAGTCCAATCGCCTGTTCTGTCCAGAGTCAAAGCGCCACCAGTATTAGTGAGTCCCGAACCTAAGAGATTGTTAAATGAAGAATTGTTAATAATTAGATTTGTAGTGGAAGCGTTGAGAAAAGATGAATATGCAGTGGAGGAGGAGTAGTTGAATGTTTGGTTAGTTGTCCAAGTGTTGGCATTGCCGAGATTCAATCCAATGGTTCTGGCAGTGGCTCCGGTGTAAGTTCCCGAAAAAGTGAGAGTGCTGTCAGTGGCGGTTAAGTTGGCCAGAGTGCCACCGAGAGAAACACCTGAAATGGTGGAATTGGTTAAGCCCGCATTATCCAATGTTCCTGATAGTGTGGGAGTGAAGGTTAGAGCTCCAGCGGTTGGAACAATATTCATACCAATCGTTTCGCCATTTCTAACCAAAGTGGTGGTGGAAAAGGCAACGGCCGTTTGAGTGGTGCTGGCATAGCCGGAACCGAGAGTAGTCAGATATGTTCCACTGGGTTGGTATGTGGCGGTATCAACTGAAAGTGTTCCATCACCTCCAGATGTTTTAACAAAACCATTAGTTGTCAAATTAGAAAGTTTGGCTATGTTTTGAGAAGTATTAACATTGAATGAGTTGGTGGAGTATGAGAGTCCCGTTCCGGCAGTGGTGGTGGCGGCAGAGTATACCAATCCTCCTGTTCCAACAGCCAGTCCTCCTGTTGATAATGATGAGAGTCTTAAGTCAGATGAAATGGTTGATGAGGCGGTAGATAAAAAGCCATTCAAGAGACCGATAGTTGTTGAAGTGGAGTTGTAACCGGTATTGACAGTGAAAGGGAAACCAAAACCATTAAACCCATCCAATGTTCCAGTCCAATCGCCTGTTCTGTCCAGAGTCAAAGCGCCACCAGTATTAGTGAGTCCCGAACCTAAGAGATTGTTAAATGAAGAATTGTTAATAATTAGATTTGTAGTGGAAGCGTTGAGAAAAGATGAATATGCAGTGGAGGAGGAGTATGAAAATGTTTGATTACCCGTGAACGTTTGAGCCGCATCTGTTCTGGCTAAAGTGGCATTTTCATTAGGCAGAGTGAATGTTTTTTCAGATGTTAGAGGTCCTGTGAATTTGGTAAAACCATTTCCAGTACCACCATAACCACTGGCTATGATGTTTGTACCTGATACTGTTCCAGCTGAACCATTAAAAGAGAAACCATATAAATCTCTTGCATTTGTCAGTGTAGCAGCAGAGCCTGTTGTGTTTTGATTGAGTGTCGGAACATCAGAGACTTGGATGGTGGAGGAAATAAAGTTAGTACCATCACCCCTTAAGTAGTTAGCTAGGGTGGCAGAACCATTAATTTTGTAACCGGTGACAGCGTTAACAGTGCCGGTGAAAGAAGCGGCTGATGATATTGTTTGAGAATTAATTAATCCTGATGTGATTGTGTTTGTTCCCATTGCAAGAGAGCCGTTGAGAGTCAAACCTCCTGCTCCGATAGTTGATGCCAGAGTTGTTGAAGTCGCATTGAAGTTTCCAAAGGTTGGAGTGGAGGTAGAAACAAATCTGGTGCCATCATATGCGAGCAAAGTATTGTTGGCATATGAGGTAGCATTTGTTCCGCCAGAAGAGATACCGAGAGTTCCAGAAATGTTTGCCAGAGTTGTTGTTGCAACCCAGACAGGAACACCACCTTCCAAAGCTAATGTTTTTCCATTGGTTCCTGCGGCTAATCTGATATAGTCCGTTCCGTTGTAATACATAATGTCACCAGTGACATCGGAACCTAAAGCAATCATGGCGCCGGTCACTTTGTTGTTGCCGATGGCGGTGACACCGGTGTTTGAAATGGTGATGTCTCCGGACATATCCACCGCCGCAGCCACATTGGAAGCATTACCGACAAATATTTTAGCAGAGGTTAGAGAACTGGAAGCAATGTAGTTCATATTGTTAGTCCACTGAGATATGTTGGCTGATGTGAAGTTAGAAGTGCTGAGACCAGAAACGGTCAAAGCTCCACTGTTGTTTGAAAGACCGGAACCGAGCAAACTGTTGAATGACGAGTTGTTAATAATTAAATTGGTGGTAGAGGCTGTATTAAATGATGAGTATATAGTAGATGAGGAGTATGCAAGTGTTTGTAATGCAGTAAAGGTATTAGCTGTGTATGTTTTTGGAATGGTTGTTGATGAGTGAATGTATGTGTTGACCAAAGTATCAGAGTATGAAGTTAGACAATTACCACCTACTGAGAAACAACCAGCTGATAGTGCGATACCAACATTTGATGTGGTGGTAGCTTGACCAGAAATATTTAATCCTCTGATAGTTGTTGTGCCAAATCCATCACCTGCGATTTCCAAAGCAGAGATTGATGTAGTTGCAGTACCTGCGATTGTGGTGGTTGAGAAGTATAGGTTGCCTCCAGCGTTTCGAGTTACCCACTGAGCTACACCAGGGCCGTCAGTTAATGCTGTTGATGAGGCAACGGTTAGTCTGTATGTTGGAGTGGTCGTCCCGATGCCGACGTTGCCGGTGCTTATTGTATTTCCGGTGCCATTTATACCTGTTCCAAAAATCAAATTCCCTATAGTAAGAGTATTAGCGGAAGTGGCGGCGGGAGTATTAATATCATATCCAATAACAATATTATTTGCACCGCCGGCAAGATTATCTCCAGCTTGATAGCCCAAAAGCACATTATTATTACCACCAGTTTCTATTAACGTACCGGCTTTAAAACCAATAAGTGTATTATTTCCGGCGGTATTATAGGTACCACCTGATCCCGCGTATGATCCAAGGGCAACATTATTACTTCCAAAGGTATTAAGGCTTAACGCATTAAATCCAATAGCCGTATTTTCTGTACCGCCGCTATTGTTCGAAAAAAGCGCATTAGAACCAATGGCAATACTTCTAATACCTGAATCAAGCGAGCCAAGTGCGTTTTTACCAATGGCAATATTATCACTAGCGTTTATATTGGCATCCAAAGCCTGATATCCAATGGCTATATTATAATCTCCGCCAGTATTAGCATACAGTGCTTTATAACCGTCAGCGACATTCCATCTTCCTCCGCTGTTTGTATAAAGAGCTTGGTAGCCATTTGCGGTATTAGAATGTCCTGTTGTATTAGAGAAAAGCGCCTGATAGCCGTTTGCCGTGTTTGCGGTACCTGTCATCGTCAAATTCCCCGCTCCACCCGTGGAATAATTAAAGAGTGTTGTGGATGCCTGAGCAAACATTGCTCCGTTGTATCTCCATGCCGAACCCGCGGCAACATTTATATCCCCCGCGACATCCAACTTATACCCCGGACTCGTCGTCCCGATGCCGACATTCCCCACTGAATCAATTATGAAAGCAGTTGAGGTTGCACCTGTTCCAGTTGATGAAGCTACAACAAAGAGTGGTTGTGTTGATGCACCGGTGGAGTAATTTGAGACAGAGAGTTTAGCCCAAGGAGTTGATGAGCCGACTCCAACAGAACCTGTGTTTATTATATTGAGACCTCCTGCGTCATTGCCAGCTCCGAGTGTTGCGGCTAATGTATCTACAACATTTCCACTACCTCCACCTCCACTTACACAAGTTCCTGCTATAGCAAAACAACCACCACTTAAGTTAATCCCAACATTTGATGTGGTGGTAGCTTGACCAGAAATATTTAATCCTCTGACTGTGGTTGTTCCGAAGCCACTTCCTGATATTTCAAGAGCTGATATAGAAGAAGTAGCATATGCATCAGTTGAAGTTCCTAAGTAGAAGTTTCCTCCAAGTGATGATAGGTTCCAATGTTTACCGTTTGTACCTCCGCTCATATCTGTAAGAGTAAATTGTGGTTTAAATCCTGCGCCTGATGTTGTTGCGATTTGAAGTTGATTGTATGGAGTAGAAGTGCCTACACCAAGATTACCATTCATATATGTGTTATGGGCAAATATATTGTTGCCAACGAAGTTGTGAGTTCCTTCCACCTCAATATCCCACACTTGTTCGGTGCCAATATATTCAATACTTTCTATTTCGTCCCACAACAAATCATCTTCGCCCATCCATTCACGCGAATCAATTTGTCCTGACTTGTGCGCATCGATCACTCCATCTTTTGGTACAGCAATACTCTGACCAACTCTTAATTCGGCCACTGTACGCCACTCGCCATCTATCTCGTTTCTATTCTTTTTTGTAAAAAATCCTAACATTTTATTTTAATACTTAAAATTTCGAGACTTGTTATCTGCAGAATCCTCACTTATAGCAGCAGAACGAAATCTTTGATGATAAGGACAGAACACTCCAGGGTTTTTTGGTAAATATCCAAATCACGGAAGCTTCGAACTGGCTTCTTTGGTGTAAAAGGTTTGCTATATTTGTTGTTTTGGTAAAGTGTCATATTTTTATTTTTATTGAAGTCTGTTTTTATTTTCCTTATTCTTCAAAAAATTATTTTTTGTCACAATTGACCGTCCAAGTCTTTTTTCTAGTTTTTTTCGAGCACCACCCGCAATGTTTCCTCCGGCTTTAGCATCTGCTTTTAATTTAGGAACACCTTTTGAATTTTCTGTGCGATGTATTTCATTCGTCGCTCTTTCACCAAGCATATTGAAAATTAATTCAAAATCGTCCATATGGTCACGCAAATTCTGACGTTTCAAACCTTTCAACTTTTTATACTCGCTTGGAGTTACTCCAAAAGTCGCTTTAGAAATCTCGGCTGTTAAAATCTCGTAATCCTTCTCTTCTTTTGCTCCTCTATTTTGCCATTCATCCGTCAACTCCTCACGAATAACTATTCCTCTCATTCTCTTCTCAATCCAATCCTCACTGTAACCTTTTAGCTTGTAAAGTATCCTTGTTCTTTTTGTAGCAAGTTCTGGATTTTCAATTTCTTGTATTCTCTCAAAACCTACTTTTGCTAACCATCGTTTGAAAGGCTCAGTTTTAGGTGATGGGATTGATTGAATGATTCGGAATATTCCTTCTATATCAGCACAATCAGTTTCTCGCATTTTTCCATCTGGAGCTGGTAATTTCAACCCGTGACATTTTGTCACGACTTCACTATTTTCTTCTAATAATCTTTGTTTTAATTTTCTCCAATAAGCTCCAGGATCAACACTATCAGTAAGAACTGCACAGACATCTACCACGGAAAACCACCACTCGTTGTTAAATAATGTCTTGCGGACTTGTTTGTTTTTGAATAAAACTATTTTTGTTATATTTTCCATTTTTTTGTTTTTTACTTTTTCTAACTACTTATCACTTTCTACTACTTATGGTGGTGAATTGGCTGTATTTTTTAATAATCTTGGAATAATTGTTAACTCATTTTCCTTCGGCACATTTGCCACACTACCATCTCTAAAATGAACAAGGTGTCGCTTCTGCCGAGGTTCTCCCCTCTTAGAGTAAGAGGGGTTGGGGGTGATATTGAATTTCTGACCTAAAATCTTGCATGTATTTTCCAAAGTAAGGCCCAAATTATACAAACTCATACCTTCAATAATCATCCGCAGAGGGAAGTGCTTGCCTTTGACATCGCTGGCGGTGAAAGTTTTGCCGCATTCCGTGTTTCGGCAGATATAAAGCTGGACCGAATCTTTGAAATGGCAATACGGACAAACGGTGGCATCTCGCAAATCATTTTGATATACTGAATCTAAGCCGGCAGTTTGGTGCGGAACTGGAATCGGTATTCCGTGTTCTGAGGGTTCGATTCCCTCTGTCGGCTGTAAGAAAGTATTATCCACATTGGCTCTTGACATATTATTTGGTTTTGCTATACTAGCGGATGTACCGATTCCAGTTCCGTTTCGAACCTTTTCGAATACGGATGAGAGAGCGTCTTTCGCAAGAAAGGCGTTTTCTTTTTGTTCCGTCTCACGCCTAATATCATTACTTTGGCTGCCTAAAATAGCATGATTTCCGTAATTTTCAGCACCTAGGATGCTATTCGTGATATAATTTCCAACAAACTTTATGACATCTGTCAATTTTTGTGTTATTGATTTTTTGTTTGAATTTGAGACTTTTTGGTTGTTTAATTTCACTAAATATGGGTGAGTTGAGGTAGTGCGGATCACTCGGCCAGACTTGGTGCGAAGTTCATAAACATCTTGGATTCCCATATCCATTAGGCCCTTGATCGGGTGATACTCCACCAAACCGTTATTTTGGTTCAAGGAAAGCACTTCATCGCCTTCTTGGACCTGATCTATGCGGACCATGAGGTAGTCCCACACCGGAACCCCACCCTCGCCCTCCCCTTGATCAGGGGAGGGAACACCAACTCCCGTGCCGAAGTTGCCCGAAGTTGATTTTTTACTTTTTCTACGTCGGCGAATCGGCAACAAAGTGTCACCAGTGACACAATGACCGACAACTGAAAGTTTTTGAACGGGCCCCGTCGTCCCGATGCCGACATTGCCGTTGTTTAATATTGTCATTACACTGGTGCTCGCTGAATTTACGAAGTTCGCTAAATTTGTCGCTCCCGTATCGCTACCCCACACCGTTAATTTACTCGATGGACTCGTCGTCCCGATGCCGACGTTGCCGTCTGTTGAAATCCTCATCCTTTCAGCATTACTGGTGGTAAACGCCAAGGTGTTAGCTACGGGTTGAGCTATAGTTACGCTATTGCCAGCACCGCCCCACCACCTGAGAGCACCAGTAGAAGCTGCAGCGTTACCAGGATAATTAAACGTAATATTGTTAGAATTATTTACACCCAAATCACCATTTATATAGGTGTTACCCACAATGTCCAGTTTTCCGTTCGGTCCCGTCGTCCCTATGCCGACGTTGCCTCCGTTTGGATTTAGTGCAAGTGCATAGAAGTTCACATCATCATTGTAACGACGAGACTGTATCCAGGAATATGGTGTTGAAAGCCCCGCAATCCCCATATCGAGCACAATGCCAGTATTTGAAGTATCAGAAATCTGAATTGCACCATTAGGTGATGTTCCTGAAGGAGCTACAGAGACTCCGCTTACAGTAAGCTTGCTCCATGGATTTGTCGTCCCGATGCCGACGTTGCCGAGTATATAATTATTCCCAGTACCTGAGATAGCTAGCGTACTCGTGCTGGTAATACTTCCTCCGACAAAAAGATTAGAAGAAAAATAACCATTGCCCATTACGTCAAGTTTTGACGTTGGACTCGTCGTCCCGATGCCGACGTTGCCGCTCTTATCTATTACCATTCTCACTTGTGGAGTTGTAGCCACACCAGTATCAGATTGAGTAAAGAAACGTAATTGACTTCCCCCAACACCTGAACCAGAGGCCCCAGTTATAACACCTATATCACCCGTTGATAGATATGGCGAGTCAGCTTGAGTAGAATTTATAAATACACCATTTTGTCCCGACACACCGTTAGTATAAGTAGCAGGAACGGAAAAGCCCGTTGGCGCGTTAACAATAAACTTTGCGTACGGATTTGTCGTCCCGATGCCGACGTTGCCGCTTTCTATTATTAACGCTGGCCCAGTGCCATTAGAGAAATAACCTGCGGGGTTTGTTGCACGATTTACTCGAGAAACAATACCAGAAGAAATATCTACGCCAGCGTCGCCAGCACTATCATCCAGATGGAAAAAACCTCTTGCGTTCATAATTGTAAAATTGCTTGTCCCATACGTAGTGTCCAGACTGTTGAATGTAGAGCCGTTCGTCTGTGACCGAATATCGCCCGCAACATCTAGCTTACCGACAGGTCCCGTCGTCCCGATGCCGACGTTGCCTGATGTTGTTAATGCCATTACATTTGTCGCTGCTCCACCTCTGAAAATAAGATTATCGTTACTTAAAGCAGCAAATCCAATATTCCATTTTTCTACACTTGCCGCATCTAATCTAAACCCTCCATAACTACCATTTGTCGTATTCACTCGAATTGTGTAACCAGCATCACCTGCGCCGACGTCCAATTTCACTGTCGGTCCCGTCGTCCCGATGCCGACGTTGCCGCTTTCTATTATTAACGCTGGCCCAGTGCCATTAGAGAAATAACCTGCGGGGTTTGTTGCACGATTTACTCGAGAAACAATACCAGAAGAAATATCTACGCCAGCGTCGCCAGCACTATCATCCAGATGGAAAAAACCTCTTGCGTTCATAATTGTAAAATTGCTTGTCCCATACGTAGTGTCCAGACTGTTGAATGTAGAGCCGTTCGTCTGTGACCGAATATCGCCCGCAACATCTAGCTTACCGACAGGTCCCGTCGTCCCGATGCCGACGTTGCCTGATGTTGTTAATGCCATTACATTTGTCGCTGCTCCACCTCTGAAAATAAGATTATCGTTACTTAAAGCAGCAAATCCAATATTCCATTTTTCTACACTTGCCGCATCTAATCTAAACCCTCCATAACTACCATTTGTCGTATTCACTCGAATTGTGTAACCAGCATCACCTGCGCCGACGTCCAATTTCACTGTCGGTCCCGTCGTCCCGATGCCGACGTTGCCGCTACTATTTATTACCAATCTGTCCGTTGTTCCGAGAGCAGTTGAACTTGAAATTGCAAATCTATTATTAGAAACATCATATCCCATTGTCCACGAGCCAGCAGTTGAACCAGAAAATTCTAAACCAGATTTTGTTGCTGAATAAATACTCAAGAGATTGTTAGGACTCGTCGTCCCGATGCCGACAGACCCAAGAGAAGAAATAAAGATTGAAGAAGTAGCTTGTGCCACACCAGCATCATTACCAACTAAGAAGTTGCCTTTGGCTAGTTGATTAGTTTGGGGAGTGAAGCCGAAGATTGAAGAAGAAGCGGCGGTGTTTAGTAAATTATTTGAACCGATATAAGCGATACCTTGGGAGAGCGAAGAGAGAAAAAGATTGTTTGAAATAGTAGATGATGCAGTAGAGAAAAAGCCATTCAAGAGACCGATAGTTGTTGAAGTGGAGTTGTAACCGGTATTGACAGTGAAAGGGAAACCAAAACCATTAAACCCATCCAATGTTCCAGTCCAATCGCCTGTTCTGTCCAGAGTCAAAGCGCCACCAGTATTAGTGAGTCCCGAACCTAAGAGATTGTTAAATGAAGAATTGTTAATAATTAGATTTGTAGTGGAAGCGTTGAGAAAAGATGAATATGCAGTGGAGGAGGAGTAGTTGAATGTTTGGTTAGTTGTCCAAGTGTTGGCATTGCCGAGATTCAATCCAATGGTTCTGGCAGTGGCTCCGGTGTAAGTTCCCGAAAAAGTGAGAGTGCTGTCAGTGGCGGTTAAGTTGGCCAGAGTGCCACCGAGAGAAACACCTGAAATGGTGGAATTGGTTAAGCCCGCATTATCCAATGTTCCTGATAGTGTGGGAGTGAAGGTTAGAGCTCCAGCGGTTGGAACAATATTCATACCAATCGTTTCGCCATTTCTAACCAAAGTGGTGGTGGAAAAGGCAACGGCCGTTTGAGTGGTGCTGGCATAGCCGGAACCGAGAGTAGTCAGATATGTTCCACTGGGTTGGTATGTGGCGGTATCAACTGAAAGTGTTCCATCACCTCCAGATGTTTTAACAAAACCATTAGTTGTCAAATTAGAAAGTTTGGCTATGTTTTGAGAAGTATTAACATTGAATGAGTTGGTGGAGTATGAGAGTCCCGTTCCGGCAGTGGTGGTGGCGGCAGAGTATACCAATCCTCCTGTTCCAACAGCCAGTCCTCCTGTTGATAATGATGAGAGTCTTAAGTCAGATGAAATGGTTGATGAGGCGGTAGATAAAAAGCCATTCAAGAGACCGATAGTTGTTGAAGTGGAGTTGTAACCGGTATTGACAGTGAAAGGGAAACCAAAACCATTAAACCCATCCAATGTTCCAGTCCAATCGCCTGTTCTGTCCAGAGTCAAAGCGCCACCAGTATTAGTGAGTCCCGAACCTAAGAGATTGTTAAATGAAGAATTGTTAATAATTAGATTTGTAGTGGAAGCGTTGAGAAAAGATGAATATGCAGTGGAGGAGGAGTATGAAAATGTTTGATTACCCGTGAACGTTTGAGCCGCATCTGTTCTGGCTAAAGTGGCATTTTCATTAGGCAGAGTGAATGTTTTTTCAGATGTTAGAGGTCCTGTGAATTTGGTAAAACCATTTCCAGTACCACCATAACCACTGGCTATGATGTTTGTACCTGATACTGTTCCAGCTGAACCATTAAAAGAGAAACCATATAAATCTCTTGCATTTGTCAGTGTAGCAGCAGAGCCTGTTGTGTTTTGATTGAGTGTCGGAACATCAGAGACTTGGATGGTGGAGGAAATAAAGTTAGTACCATCACCCCTTAAGTAGTTAGCTAGGGTGGCAGAACCATTAATTTTGTAACCGGTGACAGCGTTAACAGTGCCGGTGAAAGAAGCGGCTGATGATATTGTTTGAGAATTAATTAATCCTGATGTGATTGTGTTTGTTCCCATTGCAAGAGAGCCGTTGAGAGTCAAACCTCCTGCTCCGATAGTTGATGCCAGAGTTGTTGAAGTCGCATTGAAGTTTCCAAAGGTTGGAGTGGAGGTAGAAACAAATCTGGTGCCATCATATGCGAGCAAAGTATTGTTGGCATATGAGGTAGCATTTGTTCCGCCAGAAGAGATACCGAGAGTTCCAGAAATGTTTGCCAGAGTTGTTGTTGCAACCCAGACAGGAACACCACCTTCCAAAGCTAATGTTTTTCCATTGGTTCCTGCGGCTAATCTGATATAGTCCGTTCCGTTGTAATACATAATGTCACCAGTGACATCGGAACCTAAAGCAATCATGGCGCCGGTCACTTTGTTGTTGCCGATGGCGGTGACACCGGTGTTTGAAATGGTGATGTCTCCGGACATATCCACCGCCGCAGCCACATTGGAAGCATTACCGACAAATATTTTAGCAGAGGTTAGAGAACTGGAAGCAATGTAGTTCATATTGTTAGTCCACTGAGATATGTTGGCTGATGTGAAGTTAGAAGTGCTGAGACCAGAAACGGTCAAAGCTCCACTGTTGTTTGAAAGACCGGAACCGAGCAAACTGTTGAATGACGAGTTGTTAATAATTAAATTGGTGGTAGAGGCTGTATTAAATGATGAGTATGAGGTGCTCGATGAGTATGAAGAAGTGAAAGTGCCGCCACCAGAAATATTGTTTCCGCCCATGGCAATGTTGCCGGACATGTTGAGTCCGCCGGCACCGATGGTTGAAGCTAATGTAGTGGAAGTGGCATTAAAATTTCCAAAGGTGGGAGTGCTGGTAGCGACGATGCCTCCCGTTCCGTTAGTGGAGAGAATGGAATTGATGGCAGTGCCAGAAAGAGTGATGGTGGGAGTGCTGATGGAAGAAGTGGCAATGAGATTAGCCATAGTCACCATGCCCCCATCAAAATATCCAGAGCCAGTGACAGAAAGTTTGTAGCCGGGAGTGGTTGAACCGATGCCGACGTTGCCGCCGGCTCGCCAAACATCTGTGCCATTTGTTGTCCAATTGCCAGTAGCCGCTCCACCAATGAGATTACCTGCCCAGTAGAGGTCGCCATTGTTTGTATTATAGAGACGGGAAGAAGTATTTGTTGGCACAGACCTAGAAGCAAGATAAAGTGCGCCATCTAATGTTAGAGTATCTTGCCGTGTCGTAGTACCGACTGCTAACCATTGAGTGACAGAGAGGTCAGAGACAGTAGTAGAGCCAGTAAAGGTGGCTAAACCGGAAACTGAGAGGGATGTAAGACCGGCCGAACCGGAAAAAGAAGAATTTATAATAGTGGTGCCATCTAACTTTGTTATTGGCCTGCTCAAATTATCTACTATCCTGTCGTTCTGATTTGTTATGTAGTAACGATTGACATTCGGGGCTGTAGTTGAGACGAGAGGCAGTGTCAGAAAATATTTTTTTAATTCATCAATTTTTGTGTCTATATATCCCCTATCAGAACCAGCTACAAAAACTGTTCTGGACTGAAAAATATTTGTTCCTTCTCCTTCTCTTGTAGTAAGAGAAGGTGGGGATGAGTTATCTTTTTTATTTTCCACAATAATAGTCCCCCCGTCTTTCAAAAACCAAGGTCTGACAATTTTGTAAGCAGTGTCTTTTGCCCAATCAGTTAGACGATTCCAACCGGTGGCAAAAGAAACGGAAGCAAAATTACTTTCGCCAGTGGCTATTTTAGCGACAGTATTCCCTAGTTTTTTATAATTTTCTGCAATACCCTTAACGCCAGATTTAAATACCAAAGAAGTCTCCCTGCCTATCTCCCCACTCGAAGAAATAACTTTCTTAATTTCAGCACTTTTAAAAACAAGAGTGGACATGGATAGGGTTAAAACAGCCAATATTGATGCCGTAATTACAAATTTTTCTAAGCTAGTTTTTGGTGGAATTTTCTTTACCGCTTCGTCAACACTATTCAGAGCAATAAACCTGGCGGTATCTGCGTTAAACTTTTTTTCTAGAATCGGAAATAATTCTTTATTATCCTTGTAATATAAGGGTTTTATCTCTCTGACATCTCGGGTACTCGAGATACGTGAGCTTATTTTATTTTTTTCTAAAAAAGATAAATTTTGAAGATCTAAATTGCCATCAAATTTATTAGTTTTTTCTGTCTCTTTTTTTTCTTTTTTTCTTTTACTTGAACTTTTAACTTTATACTCTGATTTTATAGTCAATTCATTTCTTTTAAGTCTACGAGTTTTGAGAGTTTTCTTGTGGGTGAGTAAATTTTTATTTTTATGTTCTATGATTTCACTCTCCAAAACATACCAACCTCTACCAACCAAACTTGCAGCGATTTTTTTACCTCTACAAAGCTGGCCAATATAATCACCGGCATAACCAGTAAGTTCAGCCGCTCTACTTGCCGAGATGTATTTTTTACCTTTTAGATAGAGAGTTTTATTCACACACTTATTATACTATCTCGGCTATCCGAGATGAATAAAAATCTGTGGATAAACTTCCAAATTTTTTATCGAAAAATTTAAGAGAATTTTCGAATTATTTAAGTTATCCCCGCACTAGATTTTGGCATCATTGCAATTGTGTTTTTAATAATTTACCTCATTTAAATCGTTTTTAACGACTAGGACCTATTTTAGTTAAAAATCTTTGTTGCAATGAAAAATACAATGCCAAAATTCAGTGATGGAGTTATCCACATTATTAAACTTTCATAATCATGAATATTTATATATACTAATGTAGCAATGTTTATATATGTTTTATAATGTATATTTTATTAAACAGTTTCTATATAATCACCATAAAAATGACTAACAATATCAACAACTACATAACAATTAAAAATGCCTCTGATATATTAGGAGTATCCAAGATCACCCTCAGAAATTGGGACAAGTCTGGTAAGCTAAAGGCCCATCGCCATCCATTTAATAACTACCGGGTATATAAACTTGAGGATATTGACAATGTTCTAGAAATGATTGAGAGTAATAAAACCGTTATACAAAGAAAAAAAGACGACATTCGCAAGTTAGCTGTCCGCCACCTAGAGGAGGAGCAGTAGCAATATATTCATAAAATTTTTGGCTAGTCACCAAGGACTGATGCCACTACATATCTCAGTCTTGTAGTTTTTATTAATAATTTTTTATGCTTATGCGTAATATTCTATAGGCATTAGTTCATATTTATTAACCTGATTATTTTATCAAATACATCATATCTAGCCTCCCGTATATTTATATTATATAGAATTGTTCGTAGTATTAATTTAATATAATACATATGTATGTAGGAAAGATGCCCCAAATAATATACAGGACACACAACTTATATATACAGAACATACAACCACCCCAAGAACCACCCTTCAAAACATTTACAAAATCACAAAAATTTACACAAAAATATCTTAAGATTAGGAAGTCTTAGTAAAAATAACCAGACTAAATTATGCGTATTAAACAATATTTATATACAAAAATCTATATTAAACGCTCAGCGTCTAATATTAGACGCTGAGCGTTTAATAGTTATCCACAGTTCAAAAATCACTCCTCGCCCGCTCAGTGTATAATTAAATATTATGAGATACGAAAATTTTGCCGAAAATGAACACTACCATATCTTTGGTAGAGGCACTAACAAAGAAAAAATATTTATTGACAAACAAGACAAGACTAGATTTATATTTTTGATTACCCACCTTCAGTCCCCTATCAAGATATACAACATCTCGTGGTACACCAACAATTTTATTAAAAGGGGGACTTTTGGTATTAAGGATGAAAAAGTTGACGAGGTGCTTAAAAAAAGAAATATCAAACTTATCGCTTTTGCCTTAATGACAAATCACTTCCATCTTTTAATTCAAAATTTAGAGGACGGGATATTGTCTGTTTATATGCACAGAATTCTGACGGCCTACAGTAAATATTTTAACGCCAAATATAAAAAGAAGGGTCACGTCTTTGAAGGTCCCTTTAGAGCAGTGCACACTAAAAATAATGAGCAGTTATTACATCTTTCTTCTTACATTCATAAAAATCCAATGGAGATCGGTGGCTGGGAGAACTCTTACGAGAAATACCCTTATTCAAGTTACCAAGATTACATAGGCTTAAATAGGTGGGGTGACTTTCTTTCTACTGAAATTGTCCTAAAGCAATTTAAGGACCAGCTCAAATATAAAGATTTTGTAACTTCTAGTACCGCCAAGGAAGGTCTAAATTACCTTTAAAAACAAGTCTTTTAAAACATTCGGGTTAGCCGAACCCTTAGTTTCCTTCATACCCTGACCAACCAGAAATTGCAAGGCTGATATCTTGCCATTCTTATATTCTAATACGGCATTTTCATTTTCTAATAGTATCTTGTTTACAACTTTTCTAAGCTCATCTTCATTACTTTTTTGAAGCAAGCCCTCTCTTTCTGATATAATTTTTGGATCTTCTCCTTTTTCAATGACAATTTTCAAAACATTTTTGGCCCCGCGGGAAGACAATTCATCAGAAACTATCATACCCACAATAGCAGAAATATACTCGGGCTTAATATTTAAGGCATCTTCTCCAAAACTTGAAATATCACTTACGATATAATTGGAGAGTAACTGAAAGTCTTTATTTTTTAAAAAGGTGGATGCTTTTTCAAATATATCACTCAACTTTATATTTGAAATATAAAAATCAATATCACTTTCTTTAAGGCCATAATCTTTTTCGAACCTTCTTCTTTTTTCATTCGGAGTCTCTTTAAGCTCTTTCCTTAAAATCTCTTCCTTAAACTCTTCAATCTCGCTTAATTTCAGTTTGGGCAAATCTGGGTCAGGAAAATATCTATAATCATGAGAATCTTCTTTTGATCTCTGTGAAAATGTCACCTGTTTTTTATCATCCCAACCCCTTGTCTCTTGGGCCACCTTGCCACCATCTTCAATTACTTCAATTTGTCTCTTTATTTCGTATTCCACAGCTCTTTCTGCAGACCGAAATGAGTTTAAATTTTTGACTTCAACTTTAGTCCCCAAAGCCAAGGACAGACCTTGGAGATTTTCTTTAAGGTCTGTCCTTGGCTTTGCCACAGAAATATTTGCCTCAAGTCTCATTTCCCCTTTTTCCATATTAGCTTCGGCCACACCCAAATACTGCAACAAAAGCTGTAATTCTTCTCCAAATTTCACAACCTCAACAGACGAATGAATTACCGGCTCCGTCACCAATTCCAAAAGTGGCACTCCTGCTCGATTAAAATCTACTAGGCTATAATCTCCAACATCGTGAGAAGATCTAGCAGTATCTTCCTCTAAATGAACACGGGTAATTTTAACACCAGCCAATTCACCACCAGAGACCAGTGGATGTTTATATTGGCTAATCTGGTACCCCTTTGGTATATCTGGGTAAAAATAATTTTTTCGATCAAATTCTGTAAAATCAGCCAATTTAGCGCCTATTGAAAGTCCAACCTTTAAAACATTTTTTACTGCTTCTTTATTAATCACCGGTAGAGTGCCAGGATGCCCCATACAAACTGGACAAATATTTATATTCGGCCTTTTTTCATCGGAGTCATTTTTACATGCACAAAACATCTTTGTTTTGGTCTTTAGTTCGGCATGTATTTCTAAACCAATTGTGGGTTTAAATTCCATATTATATTTTGGGCGGATTAAAAAATTTCATTTTTTTATCATACTCAATGACTGTACGCACAAATTCGGTGTGACTCCATGTCAATGGTGTAGCTGATATTTGTTCACCTGTATAGGGGTTAATTTGTTCAGAAAGCATACCTGATTTGGCAAATTTTGCCACCCATTCGATATCTTTAGCCACTTCTTCTAAATCAGCAAGGGAATTAGCTATCGCTATTTTGTATTGGGCAAACCAAAGAGTCGTTATAAACCAAGGATTACCGGTTGATTCTCCTTCTACATGGGAATATTTGTCTCCTTCATAGCGAGCAATACCTCCAATATTAATATTCTTACTTAGTTTATCTTTAAAGATTTTAAACGATTCTTTCATCCTCGGGTCATCAGGAGATAAAACTCCAAAACGAAATGGCCCGTAAAAACTACTAGCATCCAAATTTATATCTTTCTCCAATTTATCATCTACAAGCTTAAAAAAATATTTTTCCTGCTCATTCCACAAATAGAACATTATGGCTTTACGCATAGATTCAGCTTCCAGATGAAACCTATCAGCATCTTCTTCTTTACCTAAAGTTTTAGCAAAATTATAAGCCGAAACTAGCCCCCCATAGACAACTGAGGCCGTAAAGGGAGACACCCCATATTTCTCCTCCCATAAATCATAACTCGGCAAAGGCAAACCAGTTTTAACATCTTTATAATGAATCATAAAATCGGCCGCCCTTTTTATAAAACTATTATAAATACCTTCTATAAATTCGAGATCTTTGGCTCTTATATAATGTTCCCAAAGACCAACCAAAAGAATAGCGGTTTCGTCCTCCTGAATTGCCAACTGTCGCTTACCATCTTTAACCCATGGATGCCATGAACTCCCCAAAGAATGATCGGGCTGATATTTGTGCAAAACAAAACCTTCTTCAGTTAAAACATCATTAGCAAACGTATAAAATCTTTTAGAAACATCATAAAACCCAGCTAAATCAAAACTCCAGGCGGTAAAGCCGGCATCTCTCGGCCAAACATATCCGTAGGTATCACCACCATACTGAACATTACCCGAATCTGCCGACGCTAAAATTCCTCCCCTATCATCGCAATGAGCCTTCATCACTAATAGCGAATCATAAAAAAGGTCCTTGGCTTTGCCTGATAAACCAGAAAAAGAAACCGGCACCTGATTAAGCCAGGCTTGCCAAAAATCCTTGGTAGATTCAATAAAATGTTCTGGAGTTTTTTCAAAAATGTATTCAAGCAGTCCACACACATCCTTATATGTCTCTGCCACCGCTACCCAATAATACAAAGTGACAGAATCACCACTAGCAATGTTTCTGTTCCAGCTAATAATTGAATCAACCACTCCGTGTTCTATTGAATTTTTTGATAATACTCCATCCTCTGCGTCCCTCCAAGTACCCTCCTTGCCTTCAATGCCACAAAAACCTATGCTGTAATCGTTAAAAGGTTTGCTGTCACACATACCACCAACCAAAAATACTCTTCTGCCTTTGTAATGAATAATAGATTCAATGGTACTTGAGAAGTAAGCAGTATCGGCATGATTAGTGTCTCCTATCTTAAATTGTTGATCTAAAAATATTTTTATGTTACGTAATTTTGAATCATTATTGGTTATAGTAATTTTCCTTAAGAAAATGTTTTTTTCATTATAGACTGTATCCATTGTTTGAATAGAAACCTTAGCTTTTTCGTTTATAGCTTTTATTTGAGAAACCATAGAGTTTCTCTCAAAATTAATTTCAACATTCCATTCTCCGTTATCAATCCAGTGCATTTTACCATCAACAAAAACACCAATTTTGTGAACTTGATTTGACCCAATATGATTTTCTTGGCCAACATAAGGAAAATAAAAATCCCTCACTTGTCCAAATTTATCTAGACAAACTAAAGTATTGCCATTTCCCAAGACCATGCTACGCGCCATATAAAAAATTATATCATATCACCCCCCGCCCCCTCTTATCTTAAGAGGGGGAAAACTTCTTTCCCACTATTTTTTTGTATTTGTCTCTGCAACTTCCACCCATTCCCCCACCTTAACATCCCCAAATATGAAGTAATGGTGTTTTCTTTTTTGTCTTCTATTTTTGTTTCTATATTCCTAAACATTTTCTTTTTAGTAGCTGTTCTCAAAACTCTGTAATTGGCAAAATGCACCCAGCCCAAGAAATCAACTTCTGAAGACAGAGTTTTAACAAAAAGTTTGTCTGGATGAAGTGTTAATTTTAATTCTTCTTCCAAAAAATCAGCGATTTTGGGCACTAATTCCCATAAATAATCTTTGTCCGTATCTAAAATTACAAAATCATCTGCATAGCGTATGTAGTGCTTTATTTTCATTCTGTGTTTTATAAATTGATCAAATTTGTTCATATAAACATTGACCAAAAGTTGGGATGTTAAGTTGCCTAGTGGCAAACCCACGCCTGTTTTATCTTTCGTATTAAAACTGTCAATGATTTGGTCCAAAAGCTTTAAAACATCTGCATCAAAAACATACCCACTCAAAATATTTTTTAAAATTTTATGATCAATACTGGCAAAACATTTCTTAATATCACCTTTTAAAACCCAGCAGGTTTTTGTATCATTTTTTGAAACTTTTCTCCCAAAATCTCTGAAGCGGTCCAGAGCCTTATGAGTGCCTTTAAAATTTCGACAAGAATATGAATCGTAGATAAATAACCAATCAAAATATGGGTACAAAATCCTATAGATGGCGTGGTGTAAGAGTCGGTCTCTTACACTTGCTTTGTGTATATTTCTGGGCTTAGGATCATTTATAGAAAAAGCGATATATTTGCTGTGAATATATATCTTATTTTTCAAATCCGAATGAAGTTCAAAAATGTTATGTGCTAGATTAAGAGCAAACTCAGATACATCTTTTTTGTTTTTCTTACCAGGCAAAAACTCTTGCCATGCATCATACAAATTTTTAACTGATATAATGTCTTGGTAATCAATTTTAATTAAATCTTTCATATGAATACTAATTTTACCCCCCCCCCGAGGATTACCACAAGTAATCCTCAAAGAAAAAGAATTGTATGCTCTATGGCAAAAACTGCATAGAGATTTCCCGAGAGTGGAGCGGCTCGGTATAGGACAGAAAATTGAAAATTTATTTCTTTCTATTTTGGAATTAACTTTTTCTTCCACATATTTACCACTGGAGCCTAAAATATTTATGCTTGGTAAAACCATATCAAGGTTAGATCTTCTTAAATTTTTTATTCAGCTTGCCTGGGAGAATAAACTAATTTCAACGGAACAACACATTGCACTTTCAAATTATTTAGAAGAAATTGGCAGACAACTCGGTGGTTGGAAAAAAGGTTTAGAAACAAAACTCCCATCTAAATAGTGATGGGAGAAATACAATAGTTTCGGGAGAAGACCTGGTTGCCATCATTTCACGCATTCGGGTTAGAAACCTCGTTCGCGTTGACGTTCCAGCCATCGTCGTTCCAGTTCACGTTCACGGTGCGAAGCACGCCAGACTCTCGTACAAAAAGCCACCAGTTTCACCACCTGTTAAACCATAACAGGTTGAATATAATTTGAGACCTCTAAGTCCATTAGCTTTATGTACCAATTATTGTTATTTTTGAAAGAATATTTTTTGCACTCTTACGCAAGGCGTACCCGGCATAATTCTCACAAAAAATCTCTTGGGATTGTGACAGAAAAGCCTTAACCATTCTGTTTCGCATAATCTTATTTTTAGTATAGCAAAAATTAAATTGAATATAAAAAGATGACCCCCAGTCCGCCGAAGCAAACTGAGGGCCAAAGTGCCTGAGAGCCAGAGGGTCAAAGATCCTAAGTCTCAGAGGGCTTGCGGGAGAAGACCTGGTAGCCACCACTACACGCAAACGGGTTAGAAACCTCGTTCGCGAGGACGTTCCAGCCATCGTCGAGCCAGTACACGTTCACGGTGCGAAGCACGCCAGACTGGTCCCTGATGTAGAAGATGTTGGCGTAGCCGTTGTTCAAGAGAACACCAGCTTTACCCTTCTTCTGCTTCTCCATCAAGGAGAACATTTCCGTCAGAGTAGTTTCGGCTTTTGCTTCACCACCGAGTTCGGCGATGATGGGAGTATCTACCGAAGACTTCCGCAACTTGCCGTAGCAGAGAATCTGCTCACCAATCGGCTCTTCGGTCTTGCCGTCACCCTCCAAAAACCACGAGTTGAAGTTGCTGCCAAAATAGGAGCAGATGCCTCCGTCATGCTTTAGCAGGAAGTTGGCTCCTGCGCGGAATTTTTTGGTGGTTGCCGACACCCTGACAATGCCGACCGGTTCGAGCAGAAGCTCAGGCGCCGGTTTAGCACTCATAGCATTGGTGGCCGGCGAAAGCCAGCAAGGCTCTTTCCGATTGAACTTTTTGAGTTCTTCCTCCACAAGGTAGCCTTCTTCACCACCAAGGTTCACAATTAGCTGCTTGAGCGGTCCGGTCATGAATTCGCGGAGCGCTTTGCTGAGCATGGTATCCATGGTCAGTTTCCTTTCTCAATGAGCACGGGTTTTGTATAGGTTTTGAACCTCCCGTATTCTGCCATATATTATACACCCAAACGCAAAAAATTGCAAGTATTTTAGTGAAAAATGGCTTAAAATAAGGTTAAATTATACACTTTAAAATGAGTCTTACCAATCAAAAGGCGTCAGTGAAATTTTGATATTTTTTATTTTGTCTCTATATATTTTATTTCTGTAAGTAAATTTATACTTTTTAATATCTTCTTTTATTTCTTTTTGTTCTTTTTTAGTCTTGTATTCTGATTTTTCTACATAACAATGTCCGTTTATTAAAAGTTTACCTCTCTTTTTTGTAAAGAAAATTTCAGTAAGTCTATTATTTATGATTGCAAAACTCCACATAATTTTAAATATTTTGTCTTATTGATTTTTTCCGCTTCCCCTCACCTTCGCAAGGTGAGGGGCAATCCGATGTAAATCGGATGGGGTGGGGTCGAATTACACTTCACTAAATCGGAGGGGTTTAACACGGTGCAAAGAAACACCATGCTCTTGTTTTTTCTTAGCTTCTTCCAAACGCAGACGCATATCATGCATAACATTCATATAAGCGATGAAAGCTTCATAGGGAGATTCATAAGGAGAAAAATATTTATGAACATCACCATCATTCCACCATTTAGTACACATATAATAAAAATGATCTGAAGTCTGAAGCTTGCGCCAATCTTCAAGCAAAATCGGATCATCAATATGGACTATTTCTTGACCTAAAGCATAGATGGTCTCTAAGGCTTCTTTCTGCAAATCATTTGATATCCAAGCAGATAAATCCCTTTCGGTATCGGCCCAAGAAACATAATCAGGCACATCAAGTTCACTTTTAGCATCATAGAGGTCAACAGCCTCAGATGGAGTAATAAAATTATTATCCGGATTTTTCAAAATCTCATTTGGTAAATGACGT
>ERZ1292633.1301-Hain-H41-02um-R1-1301-length-27202-cov-8_pt2 | contig 21673 bp, 14 predicted proteins | sample MGYA00564406_ERZ1292633 | MGnify/ENA primary metagenome ERZ1292633 (study PRJEB36523, sample SAMEA6512639) | groundwater metagenome | collected 2019-01-08 | study: AquaDiva: Metagenomics assemblies of 32 groundwater samples
CCCCCCCCCCCCCCCCCGGGCGCAGGGAGAAACGAGAGGTGCGGCGCACAGCCGGCGCTCGCCTCCGTCGCAGCAGATACATGAGGATACGCAAACGAGGGACCCCTAACCGGCGGAATTTTTCGATATGACGGCGCCGGGAAGGATATGAGTCAAGGCCGTGCCGCCGCCGCGGCGGATGCCCCTGAGACCACCACCCGGCTTTGACCGGCGGGGAAGTTCAACGGGTCGCCGCATTGCGAGTCCAAAATGTCTCGATCGTGGAGTAGCGTGACCACAGGAACGTGCGAAAATTTGCCGCCAAAGCACGTGTGGATCTTCTCCGTTCCATTGAGGATCGGGATGCCGATGACGGCGGCGAATTCGTAGACTGAGGCGCCGGCGGCCATGACGACCTCGAAGCCGCTCACGGCAGTGCCCCCCGTGGCGATCAGGTCGTCGATGAGGATGCACCGCGCCCCTGGCGGGACGCTGCCCATGCGAAGCACCATGGTGTCCGCACCGTGCTGCTCCGCGTACTCCTTGTGATACGGCTCGCTCTGCAGGAGAACGCCGGGGGATTTTTCGGCCTTGCGTAGGAGCACGAACGGCAGCCCGAGCGCAAGGGCGATCGGAGGACCTAGAAGGAAGCCGCGAGCGTCAAATCCGAGCACGTGGGTGGGTCCGGCGCCGGGAGCCGCCTTCCTATACCGCTCGACGAACAGGTCAATCACATCTTGAAACACCGCTGGCCTCTCCGTGATGCTGGAGACGTCGTAGAACCGTGGGACGTTTTTTGGAGAAAACCGTGGCGAGTACCACAACAGGGCGGCGGCGATCGCCTTTACTCTTGGATGCGATGCGTCGTAAATGTACTCGTTCGGCGACACCGTGACGAGTGCCACGTTGCTTCGCTGCTGCGCGTCCGACGAGGCCATTGCTTTGGGGGGTCGGAAGGGCCTAATCTGTTGGGGAGTGCAGAGGAGGAGAAGGCACGAGCTCCGGATGCTGGGGAAGAAAGGTGGACGACCGCGAAGAAAATCACGGTGACGGTTCCGCGGGCAGGGAGAGACGTGATAGCTCACCCGGGAGGGAGCGCGTTGTTTTATCAAAACGGAACACGTCGAACGTTTTACAGAAACGTTTCCAGGGCCAGGCAGCGGCCCCAGTCCGACAACGCTGGGCGTGATGCACGGCCAAATGAGGTCGCCATCGAGCGTAACATCGAAAGCCGTCGGTTGCAGCGTGAATTGTGAACCAGAAGACCACGGTCAGCATTGTGCCTTCCGCCTGCAGCCGATCGTCCTTTCACGCTGGGAACCTCAATGAGGGCTGACATGAGCTCGGTGGAGGTCGTGTCGACGAACACGGAGGGATCGCGCCACCTGTCGCTGCCGGCTGGCGCCGTGCCTCGACGATGGTCATCACGACGGTGGGCGAAGCGCAGCGTCGCAGCCTCGAACGCGACCGCTTCGCGGGTAGACGCCCGCAGTACGTCGCCGGTCGACGCTGGCCGGAGGGATGGCGCTCCTTCCGCAGTGGCACTATCGCCGTTCGGCGGATGACAGACGGTCGCGGCGGTTGAGCGACAGTACCGGATGAAGCAAGATGCCTCGTCCACACGGGCGTCATCCACGCGAAGTCGACGCTCCGTGGCCACATCCGGGCCCCCAGCCAGTGGTTCCGAGTTGCTGTTGCTTGCCGACTCCGCCGCAGGCGACGGTGTGCCGGCGGCGGCGTACGTCGACGCGTCGTCTTCCTTCCGGTTGCTGCCGCGGTGATCTGGCATGAAGTGGCCTGTTACGACACTACTCAGCGATGCCGACAGCATACAAGGAGGGAACGTGGATGAGGCGACGCCCTCCTCTTGGCCGCTCGGGCCACACCTCGGCGCGGAGGAGACAACGAGGAACCGCACGTCGGTAGGGACGTCAATGGACCAGCCTCCCAAATCCACAGGGACGACCTGGCGTAGCATCATGCTGCTCACCACGTCGTGCAGCGACCATCGACTCGAAGCGGCGCGACCACCGACCGTCGCTGGGCGCCACGTCGAACCGGGCAGCACTGGGGACTCGTCGGCGCACACAACAATGCAGCCTTGTGGCAACTGCAGGGGGCTGGCGGAGATGCCGTTGGCCTGATAGTCCATCGTCGGCGCCCACGTCTGAGCATCATCCGGCCGAATCACCACGCAGCTCGGCTGCAGCTGTCGAAGTAGCGCAGCGAACAGCTCGCAGAAGTGCGAAACCCGAACGGTATCGACAGGAAGTTCAATTCTCAGCGACAGGTCGCCGGCAGAGGTTGCTTCCGACCGGCCCACGACGCTGCTGGTAAGCCACAGGAGCACCAGCTCGGCGGTCACAAGCAAGCATGTGAGCTGCTCCTCGGCCTCTCGAGGCCACGCCGGCTGCACCATGACGTGCCCACCTGCAGCCGCGGCGGATGCATCGGCCAAGCCCCTCACACCACCACCACCACCACCCCCTCCAAAGAGCGACATCATGTCGCGGTGTGCCAGCGTCAGGCCGCTCGTCACATCAATGTGGTGCGTGGGCGACCATGACGCCGCGGCGACGCACCCTAGCAACTCGGCGGCGAGGTACGCCACCGTGCGGTCCCGCCACCGTACTAGGGCCACAGGAGACGATGCGGCGGCGATGGATCCTCGGCCCGTGAGGCCGGGCAGGTGAGTTTCTAGCGACGGTGGTGAGATGGTGAAAAATGATGGGGCACCGGGAGGCGACTCGAGTCGGACTTCATCATCCAGTACGACGCGCGTGGCGGACACAGCCACCATTCGGCTAACCAGCCCGGTCGGAAGACCCTCAAACCGGTACCCAAACTGATGCGAAAATCCCAGGGTGTCGCCATCGAGCCCTCCGCCGAATCCTTCGTGGTGATCGGCGTCGCCTCCGTCGGTCGTCGTGCCCTCCAACGCCGACCACACATCGTCCGAAACGACGAATCCCAGGAGCTCCACGACGTCCATCACGCGCAACACAGGTTCGGCTGTCATCCCATGTGGATCCACATCTTCACGGTGCGCACCAGAGCCATTTTCACGCGGCTTAGTGATCGCGGCATGGCTGACCAGCGCCAAGCAGCCACGCAGCAAGCTTGGACACAGAGGACGGTGCGGAAGCTGCAAGCGACTTGCGACGCTACCGTCGAACGAGCCGCAGGACACCACAGGTCGCCGGTCATCGTGCCTGCCGACATGCTTCGGAGAGGCTGACGATTGAGGTGACGCAGGGTGCTGACCAAGTGGCCCGAAAATGCCGCTGCTACTGCTGTCGACGACGACGGTTGGCCCCTCCGCCACCCTGGACCGCTTGAGGCCTCCTCCGTGTGAGCGCTCTGACTGAGGAGCAACTGGGGATGGGCCAGAACCATCCGATTGTTCGCCACCGCCACGACTGGACTGCCGATCCGTTGCATAGAGCATCCACGAGCCAGGAATTGGAACGATATACGCGAGCTGGGCGTCCACGAGCAACTCCGGCAAGCCGTGACCGGCCTCCGATGCTGATGTGCTCTCCCCAGTCCCTCCTGCGAGCGACGGGGCCGATGAGGTTGAGAGCGACAGTAACCATTCGAATGGCGGGGCGCCGGCGGGGCTGTGCATCATCATGAGGTCGGTGCTGACGTCTTGCACCATGCCAAGGCACCGAACGAGTCGCCGCGAGGGCGACTCCGCGGCATCGGCTCGGCCGTGATTCTCCCACCGAAACACGGACGATGCGACGATACCGCTGCTGCCGCGGTCACTATCGTCCTTCAGAGTGTTGACGCGACGAGTGTGTTCCGCGACAATGTTCAGCGCGCGTTCGGGGGTCGCGCCTTTCTGCAGCACCTCTTCACAATACAGCGCGTCTAGCGATGCCAAGTGACTGGTCATTTTGTGTTAAATCAACGACAAATGCCTGATTGTCTTTACAAATTTGCTGCGCGAGTGGCCGTACAAAAAACCGTATTTGCGCCGGCCGGCTCCCTCCTCCCGACTGAGATTAGACCGCAAACCCACGATTAATACGGTACACTGAGTGGAGAGCCCTCGGTTCGGTTCACGGTCACAGCTCGCCAAAGTTGCGCACAAACAGCTCAAGATCCTTCTCCAAAGCGGCGTCCAAAGGCGGGTGCCTCAACAGCCCAGTAAGCAAGTCGCGGAGCAACGGCCGACTGAAACGCCGTTCACGCTCGTACTGCGACACCTTCGACTGAAGCTGACCAACCTGATCTTGAAGCAGCTTCTCGCGATACTGCTCCGCGATGTCGGCTTCGATTCTCAAGTTCGCCAGTGAGCTGTTGGCGGCTGTCAGCTGCTGCTTGATGCGTCCGTTCTGAGAGCGCAGAGAGTCTACTTCGTCTTGCAAAATTTTCGTCACGTAGTTGTCGCGCATGTGCTGCTCCAGCTTCTCGACGGACGCGCGGTAGCCATCGGACTCCGCCCGGAGGGCGGCGATCTCCTTGACGTGCTGCTGAGCGGCGGCATCCGCGCTACTTTGCACCGAGGCGCATCGCTGCTCGGCAGCGTCTAGCCGCGTCGCAGTGGTGGTGGCCTCGGCGCGAGCTCGCAACAGGTCATCCTTCACGCGAGCCACCTCGGCGATCCGCTCGCGGTTCTTCGCAGCAACCTGTTGCTGCAACAAGTCAACTTGGGTGGATAGGTCGACCTCCTTCGCGGCAGACTCCGCGCGTTGCTTCTCCGCGGCAGCTTCGAGCGCGGCGATGCGCTTCGTCATGACGTCTTTCTGAGACTCGAGCTCGATCAAGGCCGTGATGCGCGACTTGGTGCCCTCTGTCTCCTTGTCGCTGAGTTGATTGATCTCCGACTGCGCCACTCTCAAGTCAGCGACGAGTCTTGCGGTTTCCTTCCGGAGGTCCTGTTCGATGGCCTTTGCGGCGAGGAAGTCCTTCTCCGCCCTCTCCTTGGCGACGTGCAGCTCCTGCGTCAGCCTCGACACCTTTGCGAAACTGTCCCGGTCGCCCTCCTTGATTTGCATTTCCTGCTGCGCGTACTTCAGCTGCATCGTCGTCAGCGCGGCGTGCGTGTTGGACAGCTCCTCCACGAACCGCCGGTGCTCCGCGTCGCGGCTGCGTAGGGCATCGTCCCGCTCCGTCTTGAGTTGCGCGATCGCTTTGCTCTGGGCACACTCGCGCTCGAGCGCGGTCTTCGCCTCCCGCTCTCGGGTGTCCGTCAGGAAGGACACCTCCTCCTGCAGCGACGTGCACCGCACCTCGAGCTTGACTTTGGTTTCGTGACCCATCCGTTCACCGGCCTCACGACGACTATTGAGCTGCTGATATTTGATTGACAGGTCGTCGAGGTCCTTTCGCAGAGCAGTCAGCGCGTCCTCGAGAATGCTTTTCTGCGCAGCGGTCTCATGCAGTCTGGCGGTGTGTTCTCGGGCCACGCGGCCCGCAATGGCAACCTGACTCCGGATCTGATCCTCCAACTCCAGAATGCGACTCTGCTGGCGCTCACTCACGTGCTCTAGCTCTTCCCGCCTGTCCTCGGCTAGCTGCATGCGTCCTCGCAGCGACGCTATTTGCTCCTTGCTATGCTCGATCTGGTCCTGCGCTAAGCGCAACATGATGGCCAAGCGCGCCTCATCGCGGCCTTTGTGCTCCTGGTCGTCTCGCTGGGCGTCGTTCACCGCCTTCAGCCGTTCGATGTCCGCGGCTAGCAGTCGAATGAGCGTGGTGTCCGTCACAGCCGCACCGTTCGAAGCGGCGTCCTGCGACGGGGAGGCGGCGGCTGCCGGAGCTGATGCGGGTGGCTTCTCTGGGGCCGTCGACGACATGTCGGTGGAAGGAGGGAAGGGATTCAATCTATGCGGACGATGACCGAGGGGTCAACACCACGGACAGTGTACCGTCGTAAAAAGGCGAGAACTTCATCCTCGGTGACCCCGCACGGGACGTGCTTCTTTTCTTTCCCCTTCCGTAGTCACGACGGGGGCAGCGAACACCATCTCACTGACGGGTTGTTCGGCACTCACGCGCGCGCGTCGTAGAAGAAGAAGTCAAAATGGAGGAGGGGGGAAAATTCCGAAGGGGGTACCCCTTCACCACATTGAAAAGCCAATCGCTTTCACCACTCCTCCGCGCACCGACCGCTTAGATCATGCGCGCCGCGAAGCGATTGATGAGCGTGTCGCGGTTGCCGAAGTCGCCGCCCTCAACAAAGTGACGGCGCTTTTGGCGCAGACCGCCCTTCGCGGGGGCCAGCTTGAATGGCCACAGACCGTTGGTGACGGTGCGGAAGTGCTTGCCGGCCGTGTAGATCTGGTTGACCACGTCCTCGGCGCAAACGACGTCGTCGTTGTTGAACTTATCCTTGATGAGCTTGTTGTCGTTCACCTTGATGCGCTGGCCGTTGATCTTCAGGTGGGCGCGCTTGTAGATCATCGCGCGGATGGTCTTGAGGGACGGGTAGCCGTACGCGATGTAGGGCTCGACAAGGCGGAGCATGTTCTGCATCGGCTTGTTCAGCTTCACGAACACGGCATTGTGCAGCTGGCGCAGGCGAAGGAGCTGGAGCACCTTGCGCTGCTTGGGCGCCACGTTCGAGATACCGCGGATGCGGATGACGAGTGCGACCTTCGGCTTGGCCTCGCAGTAGAAGCCTCCGTTGGACGCGGCCTGACGCTTCTGCGTCGTCTTCTTCGCCTCCGCGGCGCGGTACTCGCGGCGGTACTTCAGACCGCGCACGTAGGCCTTCTTCTTCAGGGCCTTCTTCTCCGCCTTGTTGGCAACGATGGCCTTCTTGAAGTTCTCCGTCTGCTGCTGCTTGAAGGACGCGCGCTTGATCGCGGACTCCGGGGCAGGGACAGCCTTGGCGGGCATCTGGCGAGCTACAGGGAAAGTGGAGCTGGGCGGGATGCGAAATTCTGATTCGAACGAATGTACTCGCAACGCTCAGAAACAAGGCAGTTCGCCCAAATCGAGCCCGGTAGACGTGCACACTCGCCGTTTTTCTGTTGTTCGCGAAGTCCTTGTGATAGGGTTTGTGTGCTGCTGAGAATGAAAGCATCGCACGGGTAAGTCTTTAAAGGGGGAGGAGCAGCACGTCGTCGTCCTGTGGCAACGCGCGGATTCCTCAACGAGCGTCGCGGCGTTGACGCATGCACACCGGGAGGATATCCGGGGTGCAAAGATGTCCAAGCTCGCGGTTCGAGAAGAGAATGTCCAATGCGTTTCAAGTCAGACTGAGGGATCGCCGGTTTAGGAAGGAGGGCCCTCGTCACCACACACCAACGCAGCGTTGATGTGGTAAGAGGTCACCGTTCCGTACCGTGGTTGGTGCCAAGAGGGGGCACGATCACGCCCAAGTCGTCAAATAACACCACACTACACACCGTCGCCGCCGGTGTCACGTCTAGAGACGAGAGCACACGCACACACACAAACGAGGGAGAGGCTGCGATTGGCGCCGCCACCGGAGAAGGGGGACCCGTGATCGCCCCGGTGGGGCGTTCGTCGCCGCCACTCTAGCCTCAGCATCCTGCCTTTTCCGCAGAGGCACCGCTGCTCTTCGTCACCTTCAGCGTTGTCATGTCCTCGGCGATCGTAGGGTGAATGCCGATCGTGGCATCGAAGTCCGCCTTCGTCGCGCGGCACCGCACGGCCACCGCGACCGCCTGAGTGATTTCGCCCGCGTTGGGGGCCAAGATGTGGAAGCCAATGATGCGTTCGCTGTCCATGGGGTTGACGATGAGCTTCATGTAGCAGGCGTTGTCGTCGAGGTGCGGCAACTGCCACTCCAGTGGCTTGAAGTTGGTGTGGTACACCTCGATGATGCCAAACTTCTCCGTCGCGGCCTCCTCGCTGAGTCCGACGCAGCCGTACTCGAGCGGCGTGAACACCGTCGTGGGCACCGACCGGTATTCCGTCACCGTCTTGCCCCCCGCGTACAGGCGGTCCGCCAGGGCGCGGCCTGCGTGAATCGCCACCGGCGTCAGTTCGAGACCGTCTTCGATGATGTCGCCAATCGCGTAGATGTGGGGCACGTTGGTGCGTTCGAAGTGGTCAGTGGGGACCTTGCCGCTGGTCGGGTGCAAGCGGACCCCGGACTTGTCGAGATGGATCGCCGCCGTTTCCGGCTTGCGACCGACCGCCGCGAGCACGGTGTCGTACGGCCCGAGAACGCCGCGCTCCTTGGTCGACACGTTCTCGTACTCCACTCGCAACGTGCCGTCCGTGGCGTCCTTTGTAATCGCGACTGGCACGCAGCCCCGAACGAACGCCGTGCCGTGCTGCTCCATGAAGTCGACCGCACGGTTGGCCATGTCGGCGTCGAATCCGCGGAGAGGGATCGACCGCATCATGACGGTCGCCGTGCGGCCAATGCCAGTCAGAAAGCCGGCGCACTCGAGGGCGACGTAGCTAGCCCCTACCACGAGGGTGCGGCCTGGGTCGCGCTCGAGGAAGAAGATGTCGTCCGACGTGATGACATGCTCCCTCCCGGGAATGTCGAGCGTGGTTGGGCGGCCGCCCGTGGCCAGCAGGACACGGCGAGCCGTCACGACTGTCTTCGTGCCATTCTTGTCCTCGAGTTCCAGCGTGTGCGGGTCCTGGAAGCGAGCGTACACGTTCAGGTACTTCACGTTTTTGGACCGCAACGACGCTGAGTAACCGAAGTTGAGCGAGCGAATGTAGTCGCACACGTTGCTGCGCAGCGTTTCCCAGTCCAGCTTCAGCGTGGCGGGATCGACGTTCCATCCGAAAGACGGGGCCATGTGCTTCATCGCCTCGCCGTGCAAGGCGGCGGTGTGCATCAACTTCTTCGGAATGCACCCCACGTTGACGCACGTGCCGCCCAGGCCCCACTTCGTCCCTTGCGGCGATGGTTTGACGAAGTCGGCGAGGGCCACGCGGGCACCTAATTCCGCCGCCGCCTTGGCGCACGCGAGGCCACCGCTGCCTCCTCCGATCACGAACAAATCCCAGTCGTAGGACGCGGCGGCGCCGCCGATGTCGGGGTCGACGGCGGCCGCCGCGATTGCGGCCTCCGTGATGGGACCACGGTGCATGCTTTTGATGCTGTGCCTTGGAGGGTAAGAAAATATCGCAGACGAATTCATCCCACAGGAAGAAGCAATCAAAGGGGGAAAGCGACTGCTCGTAGATTCGAACAGTGAGAGGGGATACTGAGAGAGGCATAGAGAGGTGATACTGCTACAGTGGCGGCTACTCGGAAAGGGAGGCCACTTTCTTGACCCTTTTGAGCAGAACCGAAAATGCTCCGGAAATCGCCTGATCAGCGGCTTCCCGCCGCCAGCGATCCTCTGGTGTCACGCCGCTCAAGGCCACCGCCTCTTCCTCCGCCTTCCGGCGTCGCTCACGGGCGAATGCCTGCTCGCGAGTGGAGAGGGTCACGTGATGGTGGTCCGCGATGCCGTTGTCGCCAACCGGAGCGCGAATGACGGCCTTTTCGCCGACCGTTCGGACCTCCACGGGTCGCGCGCAGGCGAAGACCCTCGACACGAAGCCGTCCCAGTTCGCGATGGCTACCTCCCCAGCTTCACGCGCCCCTGCGGCAGAAGGGGTGCGTTGCGTGTGCCTACCCCCGCCGGATACTGCGCCGTCGTTGCGCGGCGGCTGCGTTGGTGGGGGACGCGGTTTGCGCGGTGTCCTGCTCGAAGCGTCGTTCGTTGCCATAACGGGGCTCTCGACCTGATGCCGCGTCGCTTGATGGAATCGCGATGCACTTAAGAAGGCAGCCAGTGCCGCTCGCCGCGCAAAAAAGGCCTTTTCTTCGCTATGGGTCATGAAGTCACGCTGATGGCGCGGCATCCACTTCCCCTCAGGCGCACCACTCGTCCGTGCGGCGGCGTTCGTTGCTGCCCAGTGGCGGTGGCCGCCGACACCTCCTGCCGTCTGCGACGGTCCCGCCACTCGTCGCTCTGCCTGTTCCGACTGCATGCGGCGTAACACGGCCGCGGGATCGGCGGCGGCCGCCGCGTTGCTCTGTTCCCAGCGACGCCGCTCACAGAGGGCGGCCTGCGCGTGCGACGCCAGCAGTCGGACGGGTAGCCGGAGCACGAGCGTCGGCGTGGCCGCCGTCACCCGCAGGGTGGGATGGTCGAAGCGAACACCGTCCACCAGGAGGCCTTCGAACGCTTCGGCCACGCGCAACGTCACGTCGCGTTGCAACTGGGCGAGGCTTTGCTCATCCGAAATGTCCGCTGCGTGCGTTTGGCGTTCGGCGTCACTGTCATCCTCGTCGTCGGGGCTGCGTCGTTGAGCCCCGCGCTTCAAACAACGCGTCGTTGCCGTCGAAGGCCGGGGGGTACGCGGTGTGTTTGGGGGTGGGATTAATTGCGGCAGTAACACGAGGGGCCCGGAGGTGGGATCCACGTGCACCAGCGCGGTCGTGGACGGTTCCGTGATGCTGGGAGGCTTGACGAAATTCTCGGGACGGTGAGCAGAGAAGCCACCGTCTTGCGATTCCAGGGGTAAATCGCAGCCGAGTCGCGGTGCCGTCGTCACCGCGACGCAGCCATACAGCACGATGTCGATGAAGGAGAGCCGTTCGCCTCGGACCGCGATCGCGCCGCGGGCGCCAACGAGGTGCGTTCCCGCCCCCTCGAACGTGATAGCGCACGTCGGCGTCGCGCGGCTGTCATCGCCGGTGGTGGTGGTCGTCGACGCCGTAGCGGAAGCGTTCTTTGCTGCACCGGAAGTGTGAATGACGGCCTTGAGCAATCGATGGATCGCCGCCAAGACTAAGGGATTGGACTGGCTCGGCGGCACGGCCTGTGGTCGATCGCCACTCCCAACTTTAAACGAGAAGAAATCGCGGCGCGGTCGAGATGATGCCGTCGTTGGGCCGTGGTGGCGCCGCAACGCGTTGAGCCACTGCTCGGCCATGTCGTCCCGCGAGATAGCTTGTCGCGGCGACGAGCTGCTCGATGGCGGCTGCGGGGTGGGATCGGAGGGCGGCAAAACATAACGGCTGACCGCCGCCAATGGCGAGAGCCACGAGTCTGCCAGACTGGCACTCAGACCGGTGTTGGCTGCCACCAACCGACCTGGGGGTCTTGCCGCCGCGCCGAGGCTGGCGAGCATGGTGATGGTGTCTTTCGCGCCGAACGTCGCCGCTAGCTGCAACGCGTAGGCTGCCGCGGCCTCAGTTGACGTCACCGGGAGCCAGCATACCGGCACGGGGGTGCTCATCACGAGGGCCGGAAACTCCTCCAACAGCACGCGCCGAACGTCGAGCGGGTCGGCTAAGAACACATCGGCCGTCGGGGACAGGCAGACGTAGCGCACGGGTCGTGGCAGGCAGCCGTCCCCACCGTCGCCCCAGCCGCCGTGATAGCGTGAGGTGGGGGAGAGTTGCGCGGTAGCAGCCGGCGGACGGGGTACGGAAAGCGACGTGACCACGTCGGGAACCGCGGCGCGGTAACCCACCCACGACGTGGGGATGGGGCCCGCGGCTAACGCGGCCGCGCCTGACAGTGATTGCAGCTGTGCGGAAACAGACGACGCGCCGATGACGGGGGCCAACCGCAGAATAGCCTGTTGCAGGGCGGCCGCGGAGCGGTGGGCCGAGGAGCGCTTCCCGTCCACGACGCCCTCCTCCTGGTCGACCTGCCCATCCCGGAAGGTGATGGCGAGTTGCGGAAAGGCAATCGATTGCCTGTCGACAGCATCGTGGGCCCCATCGTGCGAGGCGGCTCTCAGCGATTGCGACATGACACACAGCACCGTGCGTAGATATTTTCCGCTGTTGTGAGTCACACTGGAAGTGCTGCCCGACGCGCCGGGAGGAGAGCAAGGCTTGCTGGCGTCGTCCACACAGCGGGCCATGTCGGGCTCGGTGACGAGCAACTTCAAGGCGGCGATAGCCGCCGCGGTGTTGGCGACACGCAGCGCCGCGGCCGTGCCCCCAGAACTACTCGCCGCCACGTCACGCCGCAGGCCTGACGCCGTCATGGACACGGCTCGCCGGATCACCCCGGTGCCCTCTAACCTCACGCTTCCGCGACGTTGGCCACCGAGGGGCGACGTGACCTGCCGCATGGACGAGGCACGGCTCAGGTTCACTGGAGTGTGCCGACCATCATCTCGGAGCGAGCCTCGCCGGCTGGTTGGAGTCGGCTTGTCCACCGGAATTGCAGGAGGTATCCATCTCGCGGCCTGGACGAGGAGCCACGGTGCAAGCGAAGGGTGGCGCCGCAGTGGCACGCTGAGCGAAGCGGGGGTCGCCGCGGATCGGTCGGCCGGGGTAGGGAGACCGCGACGGCATTCGTCGATGGCGTCCGTAAGCGGCGTATCGGCCGTCGCCTTGAACGACTCACCACCACCCTCTGTGAAATGAAATCCGCCCTCTTCCGCCTTACGCGTCGAGGTGACGGACTCGGCGGTGATAAACCCGTCGACGGCTATCTCGGGCCCGACGGCGCCGTGGCGTACGTACATCAACGGCGGTGGGGCACCGGTGCACTGACAGTAGGACGCGGCGTCCTGCCCGGGGCGCACCACAGCCACCTGGAACAGAGACGCGAGCCGCGCGGCGAGGCGAGCCGCGGTACCCAGGTCGTTTACAGATAGAAAGAGGGGTAGAAACGCCGGGCAGGTTCGAAGTTCTGCCTCCGTGAGTCGGCAGTTGGCCGCCACGTGATCGCGTCGCAGCTGGAGGCATGCATCCGCCAGCGATGCTCCCACGCCCCCTCCGCGAAGGGACCCGTCGGCCGAGGACCCTGGTGCGTCTTCGGCGGTGGCCGCCACCGACGCCGGGAGAACCAGTGGTTTGGACATTGCGTCCGACGTCGCCCGGTGTTGCAAGTACGACGGCACCTGAACGCCCCCTTTCGGACGGTAATCGAACGCCATGCTGCGCTCCATGTCACACCCACGAGGGGTGAAGGCGACGCTTCTCGCCATCGACAATGACGACGACATCAGCGCGGCGTGCGGCGCAGACGCGTCAGCATTCGGCGACGGCACGGCCTCCTCGTCGGCGCTGCTAAACAGCAAATGCTGCCCGCGGCGCTGACGAATCCGGGTGACCCACACCGTCACGAAGCGCCGGAGCAGACGAGCCAGCACACGCACCGACCGCTGCTGCTTCACCGCGGCCATAGCGAGGCGGGCAAACCGCACGCCGCGACCAACCATCAGCCAGTGGCGCTGGCGATCCACGGACGCCGCCTTGTGAATGGCATCTCGGCGGCCGGCCGCCGCGTCGAGGTCCTCATCCGTGGTGATGCGCTGCCGAGCGGATGGCGAGGTCAGCCTTGGCGACACCACGCAGACGAGGCCAGCGTTGGGCCGCGACGAGGCATCGCGTTGCGTGTGTGGCGCGTTGGGCGGTGCATGGCGAGTCTCGTTTTGGGCAGTTCTCGTCCGCGTACCGTCATCTCCATGAAGGTCATCGCCGTCGGCGTCGTCAGTGGAGTCGGGGACGGGAGGCGCCCCACTCCTCGTTTCAGAGACGCCGTAGGTTGCCGACCGCTGATGGGTGGTGACGAGATGCCACGGAAGTTGAGGGACGCGCATCTCGATGGGCGGGCGGGCACCCCGCAGCGCCACGGGCCCCTCGTGGCGACGCCACGTGAAAGGGATGAGGGGCGTGGCACTCAACATGAGGAGGCCAATGTCCGCCTTGGTGAGGCCACTGAGCGGCGACGGCGAACGACGATGGTCCTGCACGGTAGCTTCGGCGGAGGGCGCGTCGGACCCCAAGGGCCCCCCGGTTACAACGACCGTGCGTCCGTCCTCAAACGTTGCGAGGTCGCACGCAACCGAAACCTGGTCGCCCCGGAATACCAGCGCTGCCGGCGGTGTCGAGCCCAGGTGCGCGCCTACGTTGTGGAGTGTCGCGTCGCAAATCGACGGGACGACCTCCATTGCTCGCAGCGCGCGGCCCCAAAAAAAAGTGTGGAGTTGGGCTTTCGGAACCCTTTTCGGGGGAAAAAAAATCAACCACCGAGTGGCTGGCAGCATCGTAGACTGTGGGATAAAGAACGCAACCCGAACCAAAAGGATAAGGAGATGATGGGGGCGGGGGAGATGAACCGTGTGGCAGACGCCGCCGGATAGAAACCCATATGAACGGCTCGCGGGGCCGTCGGCTATGGCGCGACCACATATTTGGAGAAAGGGCGACCCACGCAGTCCTCCGCCAGGCGCAGCAACTTCGTGATCCGACGCCCGCAGACGGCGAGCTCCGACCGCGGAAGAAACCGTCGCAGGGCCCGGGGCATTCGCTCCCACATTTGCGTCACGAACGCCGCGCGCTCGTCGTCCCCGGCGCCATCGTCCTGCGCGAGGCGCTCAAGGCGATTCAGCATTGGCGCCCGAAATACGCAAAAGGACCCATTCACGAACCCCTTTTTGATCGGATTGCGATGCACGGAGCCGTAGAAGGCCATCCCTTGGTCCAAGTGGACGAACGTGGGCGGCCCCTCGTGCTCCGCGCTGGCGCCAAAGTCCTTCCCTTCGTCCTCGTCACAGTAGCGAGTGCACTTCCCGACGACGAAGTTGTTCTTGTTAGGCGACCGGTCGTCGTTGCCAATGATGTAGTCGAACGCGTTCAACTCCGCGATGTGCACGAGCGACGCGCGAAAGGGCACGCGAGCGATGGGCGGCACGCGGGCCGCCCGCGCCGAGCTGCGATTGCCGAGTTTGGGCGGTTTTGGCACCACTACGTCGTCATCGTCATCGTCGTCGTCGACGGTCGGGTCGGGTGGTAGCACGGCGCCTTCTTGTGGCTCAGCTGATGTGTAGTTGCGCAGATCAAAGTACTGGTGCCACGACGCGTCGTGCGCCTTGTAGGGGATGCGAAGGGGCGAGTCGAGCATGTGGTGGGCGTCCGCGACGTGCAGCTGCATCGACGCCCCGATGCACGGCCCGCCATCCCCCGTTCGATCTACGAGGCCCTGACCCCGGGCGTAGTCCAACAGATCCTTCTTGAGCCAGTCGTTGTAGTTGGTGACCTTCGAGTCCTTGAGGAACTCTTGTTCCGTCTCCAGCGTCGCACCGTACCGATCGCGAGCCTCCAGTATGAGTTTCTCTGGAATGCAGACCCAACCGGTGGGAGGGATGCGGTTCACAGCCAGCACCCTATCCGCGTGGTACGCCGCAACCTCCGCGAACGCTTCGTTAGGGAACAACCGTTGGGGCACCTTGAGCACGCAGTGGAGGTCTTTTTGAAGAAATCGGACTTGGAATTTGATCGTCCGAGCGTCGAATCGCATCGGCAGCGGCACAAGCTCCGCCCAGTTGGATGTGTTGGTCAAATAGTCGATGCAACGAGCATCGTCGCCAGGGCGGAAAGGCACATATTGCACGTTGCAGCCGGTGGCTTCGAGAAGCGCGGATTGCGCCACTGGCATGGCGGGAGGTGCGCCCTTGGAGGCGTGGGTCGCGTTGGCAGCCACCATGCCCCCTCCCGCTCCTCCGCCCTGATCCCGGCTCCCCACCACTTTCCAGTGCTTCTTGGGGATCAGCTGCCGGATCATGTCGTCCATGTCCTCATACGGGTACACCGTGCGGTCGTGGGCCCAACGGTGCAGGCTCGGAGACGGGGTCGTCGACGTCACCGCATCATCCACCGGCGCGGTGGGCGTCGCCGCACTGGGCGAGCCATTTCCGACATGGGCGCCCTTCCCTTTCGAGTTCGTCGCCTTCAGCCCACCCGGCCGCGAAGCGGGGGTTTTCGGCGCCGTCAGGAACATGTATCCCAGCAGGCCGCCATTGACGGCAACGAAGAGCAGAAGCACCAGAAACGTCAACACCGTCGTGGACGCGCCGCGACCGCTGCCAGGACGCGGGCCGCCCGTCTGGCTGGAATGGGCCAATGGCGACGCGACGCTCACGGCCCGTCTCGCCTGCGACATGACCGGATCCAGAAAGGCAGGGTCGTCGTCGCGGCCACCAAAATGCGGAGATCTCGGAGGGCGTGTGATTCATGTCAAACCACACAACACAAAGGGCGCCGTGCGGTCACCGCCCCTCCTCTCCGTCTCACCTATCCCCGGTTGATGTGTGGGCAGGCGGGGGAATCCCAGCAGCGCCTCCAGCAACAACGGGGGGGTGCTGCGTAATGCCAAGAAAGGGATGAGTGCACCCGAAAAAGAAAGACTTCATCACAGGTCGCTGCGCGCTGGCGGCGGTGATGCGGCGGCCGTTGACTTGCCACGCGACGCGATCACGCCGGCTTCGTAACGGGCCTCCAGTTCGCGCTCAAGGCCAAGCTCGCGAGCCAGTTCTTTGATCGACGCTTGACAGTCGCCTTGCAGGAAGACATCTTGGACGAGCCACGGATGCATGGCCGCCGCGTCGCCCTGAAAAGTGAAGTCGCCGCACCGGTCCCGGTTGATGAGCACGCGGGGGCATGTGACCGCTTCGTGCAACCCCGCGAATGGGTACACTTGAAGCGAGGTGCCCAGCACGAGAAGGCACTCCGCCTTCGGAACATCCGCCGCCCACAACTCGAAAAATCTCTTGGGGAGGCCTTCGCCGAAGAACACGACCTCTGGCTTCACAATGCCACCGCAGCCAGCACATCGAGGCACCTGCCGCGACTCGGCGACCTTGCGGACCCAAGCGACGTCCGCAGACGCCTTGCAGTCGATGCAGCGCGCCGTGGCGAAGGTGCCGTGCGCCTCGACGATTTTGTCCGCGTTCAACGCTGCTTCCCGCTCGAGACAGTCGATGTTCTGCGTGTAGCACCGCATCAGGTAGCCGTGCTCCTCGAGGAGTGCGAGGAAGTGGTGCACGTACGTCGGCGGGAAGCAACCGGGCCACAGCTTCATGTCGTCGCACACCTCGTAGAATATCGCCGGGTTCTCCCGAAGGTAATCGAGGGTGAACACGGCTTCCGGTCGCGGGAGTTTGTATTTTCCAAGGCGGCTGTAGAGCCCAGTGCCAGGGGTTCGAAAGTCGGGGATTCCCGCCGCGACCGAGATGCCCGCCCCGCACATGACGAGGGCACGCGCGCCTCTGAGACGCTTCATCTCCTTGAGCTGATGAGCGACGCCCTTGACGTCGAGTGTAGGAAACGGTCTTGCGGTGTCGCGCAGCAACGCTTGCGCTGAGAGTGGTGGCGGAGCCGTGTCACCGCCTCGTGGGACCGCGTGCCATTGAGGCAGTGTGAACGGAACGACTTTCACCGTGGCGATCTCCTCGCCGTCGGCAGACGTCGTCGTCGCGGGTGGCGCGATGGTCCAAGCTCGACCTACCACACAAAGGGCAAAGGGAACCGCATAGGGCGATCGCAGCGGCGGAGGGCCCCCGGAGACGTACACAGAATCGCTCGCATGAGCCGTTTGCAGGAACGTTGCAACGTCGCGAACACTAGTTAATCTCCTTGTCTTCATGTCTTTGGCGAACGCAACGGGCAAGTCGACGCCCTTTGTGCACGTCACGGTCGCGTCACGTAGCTGCAGCGAGGCGACGCCGAGCAAACAGAGGCTTGCCACGGCGAAGGACGAAGGAGCGGCATCGTCGTCGTCGCGGACCGACGGGTCAAAGCGAATCACGTAGTCGTACGCCGCGTCCGCGCGGCCCGTCAGCACGTGAACGACAGTCGACGCCGCCGCGGCATGAGCGTCGTCACTCGCGGCCGGGGTAGCCATGACTCGAGCGAAAAAAGGGACGCTAGGCCTTTTGTTGAGCACGCAGACGCAATCCAACCCAATACTGCCCGCAGTGATTTCCGTGAGAGGGAAGAAGGACAAATGCCGATCGGGTTGTAACGCGCTGTTCCTAAGGGGAGCGCGCCTCGGTCGTGTAGTCTTCGCGGATGAAGCGGTCCACCATGGCCGCTGCCCACTGAGGCCCGTCGAGGCACCACGCGTGCGACGTGCGACCAGGCTCTTCGATGACGAACCCGGCGGGCCGCGGGAGGGTCGTCCGCAGGTGTTCGATGTCTGCCGGGGGCACCCAACCGTCCCCGGGCGCAAAGTAAAACACTAATTGATTGTGGAGTTCCAGGGCGAGCGGTTCGTCCAGCGTCGCGATTTGCTGGAATTCTGCCCGCGCGAGGCTCAGCACGTTGCGGACAACGCTGGGGTGCAACATGCGCACGACGACGTCAGCGCTGTCGTCGTCCAACCCGGACTGCACCGCCTTCACGATGGCGCGCTGCGCTGACCGAGGCACCAGTGCCGCGAAAGGCCGGCTGATGAGGGTCGCGGCGCTCCACGTGCCCAAAGGTGAAAACAACAGACGTTTGACAACATCTTTGCCGTTGGGACTCTTCGCGATGTGAAAAATGGTCGGCGCCATTTGAAAAGAGAGCCGTATGTCGGCTTTAAATCGCGCGAGGACGTGCAGCGAGAGGAACGCGCCGCAACTGTGGCCGGCGCTGTAGACACCCCGTCGATACAACGCCCCCTCAGGGACTGAGGTTCCGACTGGCCCCAATCGCGCCGCGGCACGGCGTCGATGCACAAGGAGGCGCCCCACAAACTCCTCCGCGAGTTCCACTTGCTCCTGCAAGCCGTAGACGCGCGCACGATCCTCATGGCACTCCAGCGAGTGACCCGGGTACCCGACAACGAGCACCGCCAAGTCCGGCATGGCTTGCGCGAGATGCAAACAGAACCTCCGGTAGAGATGGACGACACCGGGGTTGCCAGGGTGCAAGATGAGAAGCCGCGACGGGTGGCTCGAGGGGGGCACCGCGTCGCGCAGGATGATGTCATCCCCACCGCATGACGCTGCTGCTCCTCCTCCTGCACCTTTACGCACGACGCGGACCAAGACGCCCGTGGATTCAAGCACTTCAAGGACGTGCGGATCGGTGAACAAAATGTCCATCGACACATACTTCGGCATGTGCCGCACCACGCTGGGCGATGCCGGTTGGCCGCGGCTGTCGTTTCCCAGGTGGTGCAAGTGCCACGGCAGCAGCATGCGAGCCACGGCTAGGGTCGGTTCCGCCATGTCACGCGGGGGAGCGGCGACCGGTCCTTTTAGCGAGAAGGAGAGAGAGAGGAAGAAGCACAGGCAAAGTTATAAGGGCAGATTCATGGCCTTCGCGTTGGTGACATTCTCTCCCCGCCGCAGCTGCGGCCATCGTGCCTTTGCGGGCGAAAGACCATTTCTCACAAATTTCGCGCGCGTCACCAAGAGCGGCGGTGCGGTGGTGGTGGTACAAATCACACAAGTCTGACGCTAGCGCCCCGGGGGTCACAGCTTCCTCGCGGCGATGCTCTGCTGGCGCCGCATCTCCTTCACCTGCTTTGCGAGGGCCAGCTTCTTCAGCAGCTCGATCTGCTCCTCACCGAGCGCCGCGAGGCCGGCTTGGGGCACGGAAAGAGCCGCCGCAGCGGTCCCGCGTTGAACGGACGCGGGAACTCGTTTGTTGAAGGGCGCTGGGGTCGCCACTGTGTGGGCAGTCGCTGTCCGAGGTGTGAGCGGGCCTCCTTGCTGGGGTGTGGCGCTTCCGCCCGCCCGCAGTTGCCGAAGCACTTCTTGCTGTTCATGCAGCCGCGCCGTTAGTTCCTGCTGTTCTCGCTGCAGCCGCGCAACGCGACCCACGTCCTCGGCGTGGCTGCTACTCGCAGGCGTTGCCTGGTGGGAGACGGCATCGCCCAACGGCGGCGCGCCGGGTGCGGAGGGTTGCGAGGCGGCGATGTCCATGGCGCCTGTGCGCGGACGAGGCGGCTCGGGCGACCCTTCATTGCCCGCCCGGCGGCTCGAGAGAGCGGTGTGACGATCGTCGCCCACACCATGTAGCACCGGAAGGTACAGATTCAACAGGTACGTCGCAAGTGACTCGGCCACAATGTTGGACGCCCCTAACCGCCGCACCATCACTTCGTCTCCGTGAAGTCGGAGCTGCACCCGGCGATCGATCATGTACTCTCCGCCTGGCCCGACGCGCCGCACGTGGAGTGGGATGGGTAGGGCCAGGTGGTTCAGGCAGCGAACGACGGCTTGATCCAACGGATCGGCGGATTGCGTCGTGTACGTCGGGCAGCGTGACTGACTCAGTTGCTCCAGCAAGGCACGAGCTGAGAGAACCTCCGCGTCGCTCCGGAGGGATTCGTCAACTGTGTGCCGCGCACCGTCGTGGGCCGTGCGGACCGTCAGCTCGCTGAGCTCGGCTGAGATGGTAGCGCGGACGAGGCCGAGTTCCTGCCGCAACTGGTCGTTTTCGGCGCTGGTTCGAGTGTTGTCTTCGACTGCGCCGCTTTCCATGAAGCGGATCCAGTCGGACCGTGTTCCAATGCGGTCTTCATCGTGAATGCGCCGCAGCTCTTGACGCAGTTCGTCCGCCGTTCGGCGTTCGTCGAGAAGCGCTCGTTGCAGCTCCTGGGCGGTCGACCGCACGCTGCGAAGCTCGGCATCGAGTCGTTCGAATTGGCCTTTAAGCGAAGTGTTTTCGGCAGCCGCTCACGCAGTTGCGCTGTGTCGTCGTCGTGCTCCTTTAACGCTTGCTGCAAGTCCACGTCGAACTGGCGCCGCTGCTCGGTGGTGATCCTCGCGACCTCAGAATGCACTAAGGCTTCGACTTCCTTCGACACTGAGAGGCGCTGTTGCTCCATGGCACGTCGCTCGTCGGAGATCATCAGCTCGGCGATGGCCTTACCCCGTGCCGCCGCCTGCTGCTCGGCCAGCCGCTCAACTTGAGCGACCCGCTCGTCAGCGGCGCGTTGCGTATCAGCCAGCTGCTTCTCTAGCACCGCCTGGGCGCGCTCTACACGACGCCGGACCTCTGCCTCAACAGCGGCGTCCGTCGAACCCGACGTTGGTGCAGAGGTGGCAGTGCCGCGGGAGGCTGGGGGTGGGGCAGGATGCGGCTCCTCGTCGATGTCAGGTGTCAACGCGCGACGTCCGGTGCTCATTCTCGCAGACTGGTCGTACGCGTCGCTTTCCGTTTCGGGCTGCTCTGATGCCCCTCGAGAGGCACTTCGCTGCGCGAGGGGCGGCAGCTGTATCGCTGGGCTGCCGCCGCCCGCTGGTGCCAGCAGCGGTGGCAGCATGGCTCGTGCGGGGGTCGTACCAAACTGACCGGAGGGGACTCGCCGGCTGGTGGGCACCGCGAAGCCGAAATACGAAAGCGCCGCCGCCTCGTCGTCGTTGAGAGACCTGCCGCTGCTCGCGCACTGCCTCAGGACGTCGTGCACGGCGCGCAGCTCTTGTAGCAGGTCTTGGGATTGTTGTATGGCAGTGACCAGCTCTTTCCGGATTTCGGCCGAGTCCGGTTGCGAGCTTTGTGACTCTTCTTCGAGCGCCGTCGATAAGTCGTCGATTTCCTCAGAAAATTTCCTTTCCAGCGCGTTGACGGCGGCCTCCGTCAGGGGCATCACGTCCGCAGCGGGCTCGGCCATGAAGAGAGAGCGCAGGGGGGAAAGGAGAGCCAAATCTCGCGCGGCGAAGGGACGAAAGGAACAGAGGTGGTCGACGTACATTGAGTGCACCTAAGTAACTAACCAATTCAGTTCAGTTGTGAAAAGCATGTAAAAGCGGGAAAGGTAGGACAGTCTATACCGAATCGGGGGCGGTTCTACCTGCGCTGAGAGAGCGCGGAGGTGGCGAATTGAGTGGCCGCGGTGTCACTCAGCCATTGCGCCACGTCGTGACTGTACTGATGGGATACTTTGTCGAGCCGCGTTTGCCACTCGGCCGATGTCACCAACGGAACGCTGTTCGAAGCCACGGAGGGTACGAATGACCTCAATGCTTTCCGGTCGCTTGCGGAGGATTGCGCGCCAGCGCTGCGTTC
>ERZ1292633.1318-Hain-H41-02um-R1-1318-length-26972-cov-7_pt2 | contig 21648 bp, 4 predicted proteins | sample MGYA00564406_ERZ1292633 | MGnify/ENA primary metagenome ERZ1292633 (study PRJEB36523, sample SAMEA6512639) | groundwater metagenome | collected 2019-01-08 | study: AquaDiva: Metagenomics assemblies of 32 groundwater samples
CATGTCGCCGCGCAGTACGTCGTCACAAGCGGGTCATCACGACCGGCTCCGCGGCTGTTGGACGAGACGAAACCCGTGGACGTCATCTCTCGATAACATGTCTGCAGCTGCATCCAGAGGGTCACCACGTGCTCCTTCAACGCGCGGAGTTGCTCTTGGAGTCCGTCCGGCGGCTGGGGGAGACGAGCCGACGTGGCCGTTGGAACGCCACGCTCTCCGGTGGCCACATGTGCGAGATCGGAAACATCGCGCATGAGTCCAACCGAAGCGGACCACGAGGTTGCTCGACCCGCGGCGGCGTCAAGCAGAAGATCCGCGGCGGCTGACGCGGAGTGCTTGGCTGCCAATTCCGGGAGACGAGAGACGGCAGCGGCGAGACGCTGTTCAAGGACTAAAACCACATTCCGCAAGCAGCCAGTGCGTTTTCCGACATGAACCAACGACGCCGATGAGAGACTGATTTCGTCTGGAAAGCATCCGGGGGGCAAGGACGCCAGCCGCTCGAACGCAAACTCGACAAGCGTCGGATCAAACATGTTGCCGCCAGAGCGGACAACGGTGCCGTCCCCGGCGCTCGTCGACAGGCACTCCGCGAGGCCCCGGACGATCTTATCGCGAGCGACCCGGGCTTCCAAAATCGCCTGCGTGATGGTGGCGGCACCACCGCTGTGATCGAAAAAGCTGCCTGCCACATGAATCGACACCTCGGCGGTCAGAGTGAATGTCGGTGCTGCCGGCCCCCCCGTGTTCCGCGACAGGCCTGCGGTGCCAACCCCCGCCGCCGCCAGCAACCGGGACCGTGGCAGGGTCGTCATGGCGGTCGTTGCCGTGTTGGGTGGCCCTCCCTGAGGCGTCGTGGTCAGCGTCAACGACTGCTGCTGCAGCTGCGAAGAAAGTTGCACGAAGGTGTCGCTCAGCGACGTCATGACCTCGAAGGCGATCTCGCTATCGAACAGGCACAACGCCTGCAAGGGGACGATAAACTGCCGCAGTGGAAAGAGGACATCTGGGACCTCGGTCGCCAAGTAGCTTCGGTAGAGCGTCACCGACGACGACTGCGTGAACGAGTTGTCCGCCCTTCGAGCGGCGTCTCTCTCCGCTAGTCGAAGCTGCCGCTGCGTGGTCTGATACACGATCTGTTTTCGCACGATGTGGCGCTCGGCGATGGGCGGCGCGAATCGACGAATGACCGACACCACGCTGCCGCCAGTTTGGTCGTTCCCCCCGGCGTCGGGATAAGGAAGGGGGGTGGACCGACCGTGAAAGTCCGGGATCGATGCGGGAGGACCCCCTTGCGTGAAGAACAGCAACTGCCCGCCGGCTCCGGATGCCGACGCGGTGCGGCTGCGTCCATCATTCGACAACGCGGCCACAGGGGAGGCCATGAACTCGCCGTGAAGGGTTGCTCCACGAAGACGCTGCGCAATCGTGGTGGCGGTCTCCTTCGACGTCGTTCGGGTTGATGGTGCCGCCGCGACGAGGATCGATGAGGAAGAGGTGGATTGACTGTTCAGCTGAGACGCGAGCCAGTTGCCGTCGCTAAGTGCCGCGCGTCGTTCCCCGGAAATCCAGGCGCCCAATGACGATGGGACATGCGTTTGCTTCGACAGCGGCAGGTGCGCGGATGACGCGAACATGGGCGACATGGTCGGTGCGTACGACGCCGACGACGTCACCGCAGGCGTAAGTGGGAGATCCAGCGGGTCCGCTTGGTGGTCTGATGCGGAGACGCCGAGAAGTGACTCGGGAAAGAAAAAGTCAACCCGGTCGACATCGGGAGATCTACGCACGAGGCTGAGGAGTAACACGGCGGCCGCCTGAGACCACAGCGAAGCCCCCGAGGGGGTCACGGAGCTGACGGTCGAATGGCGGTGACCAAAAAGACGAGGATGCAGCGCATGGAGCAGGGCCGTGAACCGCTGCAGCGCGGCGACGGGCAGCAAGGCGGCGTGCTCGTCCCAGTATTTGACGACCACGTCGCGAATGACGGGATCTGGGTCCGAGAGGCCTTGCAAGAGGGACCATTCCAGCGCAAACACACTCGGGTCCACGTAAATCGGTGCGCTGGCCAATGCAGAAGGAAGCGAGGCGCCCGTCGTGGTGACATCTGGCGGTGTCGTGGGGGTGGAGGTGGTGGTGGTGTCGTTTTCGTCGGCGCAAGAGGAGCGGTCCATCCGGCTAACGAAGGAGGACAGGCGCACAGGAGCAACGCGGCCTCGCGATAGTGGCACGGGGGTGGCGGCGGTCTTCTGCGTCGTATCGGAGTTTCCTGCCGCAACCGACAGGCTGGGGAGCACGCCCGCGAGCAGGTCCAGTGCAGCCATGAGCAGTTGGAAATACGCGAAGCGCGCCGCCTGCGAGCCGTCTGAGCTTCCCACGGCGACAGACGAAAGAGTGTGGCCAGCGTCAGGACGCATCGCCACCGCCGCCGACATGGAACCTTCGGTCTCCATGCTCAAGATGGCGTTGAACAACGAGCCAACGTATGTCTGGGTACCGCACTGAAACAGCGCCTCTCCATGGTTTGGCACGGCCGCCGCCGCCGCCGTGTCATCGGACGATGAGTGCTCCTCCACCGCGGCGTCCGTTCGACGCGACGACATCAATGGATTGTGGTGCGGCGTCGGACCCGGAGGCGACGCGGCGACACTGCCGGAAGGATCGCGTCCTCCTCGGCGTGGGTGTTCGCCCCACCGCAGTGGAGCCCACACGTCGACGAGTTGATCCAGCGTTTTGGCATCTAGGAACAGCGCGAGCCGCCGCAGCGTGTCGTACAGAGCGCGGCGAATAACAGCAGGCAGTGCCACCGAAAACGATAGCCTCAGGTGAGATGTCAACGCCTCGAAGCAGCTGACAGCCTTGACGGTCGTCGTCACCGACCGTCCGATGATCTCCAGGACTTGCGCCTGCGCGTTGACTGGAAGCAGGAACCAATCCGATAGCAGCCCGGCGGCCAAGAAGGGCTCCGCGACCGCCGGGGCCCATTGCGAAATCACGTGAAGCATGGCGATGAACCGGTCGGCAGGCAATCGATGCTGCGGCGCGAGGGGCGCGGCGTTGAACGGCGGGGGATCCCCCCTCCCTCCAGGATGGACGGGCGCATTGATCGTGATTGGGCCCGTCCTCCCCAAAGCAAGAAAGGACGTCACCACCGCTTGTTGGAGCAGCTTGTGGGAGCGCCCTGCGGCCTCGGACTCCCGGTGCGATTTTTGCTGCTCCAAGTATGTTGAGCCGGCGGCGGGCTGCTCCGACCCGCCGGACGCCTGCTGCGTGCCCCGGGCACTCAGCGACGCGAGCGCGATGCCCACGACCTCGGCGGTAGCCAGACTCACCTCCTTCGAGGGGAATGAGAGATTCTGCAGTAGTTTGCGCACGAAGACTTCCTCGGTGACCGTTGGCTCTGGCGCTCCCGCGGACGACGACGATTCGACCGACGGCGACGATCGCGGAGGCGGAGGCATTTTGTCGACAAAAGGGGACATGAAAAAACCTCGTTGCGCCGTGGCCAACACGCCGCAAAGCTGCACGCCGCACTGCCGGGCAACGCGCGCTGCGGGGTGCGCCGCATCGTAGCAGAGCCAGCCGAGCACGTCCGTCGGGGGCACAGAGACTCGTCCACCAGCCCAGACAACACCCAGTTTTTCGAGCACAAGCTTGAGCAACGTAAAATTTTCGCGGAGAACCAACCGAACGCTGCTGTCACACAGATGCCGAGCCATGTAGGAAAACAAGCCGGTCAACGTCTGACTGATTTCCGGATCAAGTGGCGGCAAACTCGTCGCCGATGACGGTGGAGACGCCGCACGCGCGTAGGTCGTTGGAATCGGATAGGTGGACGAGGGGGTTCGCGCGAAGGCCCCATCGGGCCGGAGGGGCCACTGTAGGATGGTGATCAACACGTCACGCAAAAAGTAGTGAATCCCGCCAGCCGTCTTTGGCTCAGCCGCATCGCCGCCTCGATGGGAGGAGGGTGGCATGGCGTCCGCCGTCGCAGATGGAGACGCCGCGCGTTCCGCCGTCGAACTTGAATCCGATGGCGAGGCCACCGCCGCAGTAGCGTGGAACATGGCGGCCTTGATCAGGGGGCACACCAACTCGTCGGCGTACGCCCCGAACAGGTGAGGCCGAACAGTGACTAGCCAGGCGAGATACACGCGGACGTTGACATGCGTCGCGGCCGACGTGAGCACATGCACGATCTCGCTGACAAACGTGGGACCACTACCACCACCTGCCGCTGCTGATCGCGTCAACGTTGGCGGAGGCTGCGTGAGCATGCCGGTGACACCTGCCCCGGTGGCGGAGAAAAGACCGGCCATATGATCCATGAGACGCAGGAGGGTGGAGCTGCACGTGGACGATTTCCAAATGCTATCGATTTCGACGAGGGACGCATCCGTGCCGCGCTCGGTGAAGGAGAGCGGCGCCTGAGTTGGACGACTGCCACCTTGGGTTGCGCGCCGCGTCGGCTCCCCGAGCTGCGACGGCATGAAGGCGGCTCCGTAGGACATAGCCGGCGGCGGTGCTCCCCCCCCACCCTGGTGATCGGCGGATAGAGGTGCCTGCGTGCTGCCCGACGTGGCTGACAAGTCACTCCTCGCGGCGACTCCATCGCCGCGCGCGACGGAGGCGGCCAAAAGCGCCCGCCTGTACCGTCTGGCGCCGGTGAGCGGCAGGAAGGATGTGTGAATGGGCCGCGACGTTGCCGCCGCCGTTGTGTCCGGAGGTACGTCCCCAAGCGACGGATCATCGAGTAGGGAACCGTGCGAGGAGTCAAGATGACTGCCGCCGCCCTCCTGTGTGCCACCACTGCCTGCCAGGGTGACCCTTAGGCCCTGGATGCTCTGACGGGTCGCGCGGCGCACCTCTTGAGTGGCGGAAGCCATCAGTGACGACCTCGCGCGGCCTTCGAGCGCATCCCACGACATGGCCGTCGCGCCGCCGTAGGCTTGCTCCTCCTCCTCGTTGACGGAAGACGACGCGGCTCCGCCGACGTTCGCCGCCGGCAGCATTGGCTGGCTGCCCAGCCGGAGGACGGATGCCGCTGCCGCTGAGTGCTGCATGTAGCGGGCGGCGCACGACTTCATGTGCGCCACGGGCGCGGCGTCAATATCGGCATCTCGCTGCGGCTGATCGCCACGGAGTGACTCGGTCCCACTTTGCGCGACACTACGACAGCGAATAACTTTACCGCCGCGGGGGGGCACCGCCGCGATGGCGCATTGCCGCTCCGCCATGAGAGCCGGCACACGCTGAAAGGCGGTTTCGAGCGTGAACCGATGGACGACGGTCGTGTCGATGATGCTGTGCCAGAGGTCCCCAGCCTTCTCCCGTAACAAGAACTGGACGTAGAGTTTCTCCTGGCGCTGGGTAGCCATGATCGCGGCGCAAAGGCAGGCGTACGCACGCTGCCGTAGCAGGAGCAGCAGGGCGGGGTCCACGACGTCAGCGGGACAGGTCGTCGCCTTCGCAGCCACGCAGATTCGAATGACGCGTTCGATCAGTTCCTTGCCGGTCGTCATCGCGGGGGCCGTCGGTGCTGAGGCTTTCTCGGCAAGGGACACCGAGGTGGCGACGAAAGCGTTGGTGATGGTGACGCGCACGGCATCGGCGGACACGTTGCGGTACATGGCCTCCAGCAGCATGAACGCGCCAATTCGCACTGTGCACAGCGCGTTGTTCGATGCGAAGGTGACAATCGTCGTCGTGCTGTCGAACCCCGCTGCCGACGTGGCGGCGCTAGTGCTCGAGAGGGGCGGAAAGATTGCCGAGTCCGCGACGGCGTGAACCAACGCGGCCACTCGTTGGCAGTAGAATGCCACGAGCGCCGCCGGCTGCGCGTTCGCCATCAAACCGAGTGCGGGCAGCACGATGCGCGACGTCACCGAAAGCCGCACATCGTTTGGCAACTGTGAAGGCGCCAACAACGGCAGTGCCGCGGCTGCGGTGGAGGAGGGCGCCGCGACGGCGCCGGTGTGCAGCATGGCGACCGCACGCTGGCACACCGCGGTCACCTCGGCGACCGACATTTTCCCCATCGCGCATTCGATGGCGGCCATGACGCGGGCGGCCACTATCGCCGTGGAACTTCGCACGAGGGGCAGCGCCGCGAAGATTGTCGCCGCGGAGGGAACATGCTCCATCACGCGACAAATCGTTTGCAACACGGACACGTAACACAGATAGGGCGGCGTGTCGACAGGTAGCTCGTCCAGACTTGCGGGGAGCGCACTACCGATGAGGTGAGATAGCATCTCTGCGGCGAGGCTCGACCAAGACACATCACCGTCCTCGCCTCCACCGCCTCCTTCGGCGGCGACGACCCCCAACCGCTGCTGCGATGCCACCGGCGTGGCGCTCATCGACGTATCGCGATCGTCGCGGGGTCGTTTGCAGCCAGGGGACAATCCCAACGCGGCAGAATCGCCGCTACGAGTCGTCGTCGTCATGGTCGTCGTGGTGGTGAAGACAGGATACGACGGGCCAAACGCGTCGCACGCCGCTGCCAGGCACATGGCGGCACTGTCGACCGTGGCAGGGGCTCCCGGGGTCCACAGCAACGCCGCGGTGCTGAAGCACGGAGCCACACGCGACGATGAGCTCTCGCATGGAGCTGCTGCTGCTGGCTCCGTCGCCCCGCCCTTCCTCGCTGTGCCGCGCGTGGATGGTGCCGCAGCGGTGGTGGCGTGAAACCTAGCGGGGACGGCCGTCATGCCGAAGGAAGACGCGATGTCGGCTACGAACGATTGCGCCCGCGTGCGCTCGAAAATGCCCCCGAGGCCACTCTTGAGATACGCGACCACGGCCACGACGTTCCCGACCGCGACACCAGTTGGCTCACCGGCAGCTGGGCGTGACGGATATGGGCCGCCGCCGATCGGCAATCGAATTTCACAGTTTGGGCCGTCACTACTCACTGGGTCGACTGCGGCGGCTGTGGTCTTACCATGCAGTAGCCACGGCCGGCTTGCGACCGCCGTCGCAACATACGCGAACACCTCCCGAATGGCGGCCAACACGCATGTGTCTCCCGCGAGCCGCATGCGCATGGCGTCGACACTGGACACCGCGACGACGGAGGAGCGTTCGCTACCGATAGGCGTGCCTCCTGCTGGGGCACTGGTCGCGCAAAAGTGACTCCATCCCCTTAGCAACGTTTCGAATTGGCCGATGAGCTGCGTCGCGTCGGATGGCGTCAGCCACAGCGGAGGAGGAGGCAAGCGCCCCCCTTCGCGTGCATCGTCGGGATCACCCTCCTCGGCATGTTCGAGGCGTATTTGCAAACGCTGGGTCCACATTTCCAACACACATTGGAGAAATCGCTCCAAGAAGGAGAGCGCGATGTCGCAGGCGAGCGCGCGGCTTCCATCGTGGAAGACCTTGGCCAACATGGCGAACACAGACGTCACGGGAGGAGGACCCGCAGCCGTCGTCACGATTTCCGGATCGATTTGGGTGGCCCGGAACGAGGCAGCGGCCGCCGCCCACCCCGTAATGTGGTCTATCAATGGGCGTCGAAGCAACACCCAAAGGGCACCTCCCCGAAAAGTGGACAGTCCTCCTGCCGCCGCCGCCGCACCCCTCCTCAGCCCCTTGCGATCGCCCGGTGTGACGACGGCAGCATCCGCCGCCGGTTCCGAGGCGGCAAACAGGAGGCGAGACACGGTGCGCCCACCCAGGGCAAGCAACGCCATGCTACTTCGCGAGTACGACGTCGCACCCCCCCTGGTGGTTCCTGCCTGCTGTTCCGAGCTCCTTTTCCGCAGCAGAAAAGAGTGGAAGCGAGACGGAAGCGTCGTGCCATGGTCTCCTGTTGGCGGGTCCTGGTACCACTTTCGGGTCGGAGATGTCCCTTCGCACCTTTTCGGCTCAATGGTGGCGTCCGATGGTGGTGAAGGCACGGGGCGGCGGCGGCGGCTCCCCCCCTGCGCCATGGATGACGACGCCGTGGGCACCTTCGTGCGGTCCGTCAGTGCCGAAAGCAGCGTGGTCCACGCCGCGTTTCCGCCGACGCCGCCGCCGTCCACGCCGCCGCGTCGCGAGTGAACCGCGTCCGCCGCGAACAGCAATTGTATCAGGAGCTCCGCGATGTGCAATCGATGTGCGTTCGTCAACAGTGAGGCGACGTCGATCCGGCGGAAGGTATCGTCCACAGGCGTCGTCGCGGCAGCATCGCGTCCTGCTGAAGGCACCAACCCCAGAACGGTCCACACACAATCGATGAGCCAGCTGTGAAACGGACGCGCTGCGACGGGCCGATGAGCCCGAGCAAGATCGGCGTCCGGGTTCCGGTGCCAAGAAAATGGAGCTGGTGGCAACTCGTCATCAGACGTCGATGCTCCAGCAAAGAGGACTTCTCGCAAAAGGCTCGGCTGCCATGCCGATGACGATGAAGAGTGGTGCAGTTGAAGCAATCCGAGCAAGACGACGATTGTTGGTGTCACAGCCGATAGGGGTGAAAGAGCCGGGTCCGTCCCGTCAGGGACGCACTGGCCTTCTCCGCCACGCTCCCCACCAGGGAGCATTAAACCATATAGGGCGGCGTACGTGAAAGCAGCGAGGGGAGTGCTGCTGCTCACGGGTCCCATCGCGACGGCACTACCGGCCAACGCCCGACGAAAGGTCGCAATGATGCATTTGGCGACGCCAGGGAACAACGTGGGGCTGCCGGTGCCATCCTCGACTCCTCCTCGTGAGACCGACGCCAGCCAAATGCGTTGAAGCATCGAGGCGGCAGCCTTGCGCAATCTCGCCAAAATCGAGAAAGAGAGCGCATCTTCTGCTGGGGAGCGGCCAGTTTTGATTCGCTGGATGCCAGTCATATCAGACGAAAGAGTGGTGAGCGGGTGCTGCTCTTCCACGACGGCCGCGGCTCCAACGATGTCCCACGGTCGAAGGAGCGAGCGGCACAGGAGATCGATGATGGTTTCGGAAAGAATGGGCGCCAGCAGTCGCTGCGCATCGGTGATGGCCGCCGCTGAGCTAGCTCCTCGGCGTGCGGCTTTCGCGACGACGATATCGGCGTCCCAGTCGGTCCAAGCGCAGGATGGGAATCGCGTAACGAGCAACGAGACGAGCGCGTCCAGCGCCTCCAGCACTTGCACCCGCGCGATCGCCATGCTCTCCGTGATGCCGTCTCCCCCGTTGTGAAGACGGAAAGACGTAGGGGATGCGCCGACGATCCCGGAGGTTGGGGCAGAGTTCTGAAACGAGACTGCAGGCGGCGCGGTCGCTGGCTGTGCGGTGCCAGCGTGCACCCACGTGACCTGGCTGTCGAGCAGAGCTTGAGTGGAGGCGGGAACCCCCACAGGTCCCGCTGACGTGATGTGCTCCACGAATGCGGCGACGTGACGCAGCAATTGCGATCGGGGTCGGGGACTGGCACTCGCCGTCGTTCGCCCATGCGGTGTTTTCAGAAACGTCGCTGCGCCACCAGTTGCCGACGCCGACCGCGAACCGAAAGCGTAGTGCGGGGGCAATAACCCGGAACTGATGAGCCACACGTGGCAGTCCACCGAGGCTTGCAACTCGCGTGCCCAAGACAAGTACTTGGGGAGCGATAGCACACAGTCCGATTCAGCCGCTCGCGGGTGGCGCAAAAGACGACGGAAAAACAACTCCATGCCGCTGTGCGCCGATGGGATCTCCCCGGCCTGCGGGCGGGAAGTCGTCGCCGGGAGCTGAGAATGCTCGGCCACGCTTCCTGTGGACGACGCGAATCCATGTTTAAACAGGCCTTCGAAAAAAGACTCGCCGCGTTTCAAGTGACATGCGGCGAGCCAGCGGCGCGGACCGTCATCGCTGTCGAATCCGGTGAGGCTCGAACACAGGGAGACAAACAGGCGCATGGCGACGTGCCTCGAACGGGCATCCACGGCGCCGCTTTGCTCGAAGAAGAATTCAACCAAGTCGTTTAGCGACTCGACACAGGACCCGCTTCGGTAGGACGCGGCGGCGATCAAAGACGGCGTCATCGGCACCGCCGCCGTCCCTCCAGGATGAAGCCCTCTCGTGACCAAACCATCCAGGGCAGCGGCGGCGGCGGCCGAGGGCCTGGTTTGCAGCACGCTGGCCCCCACGACGATCATGACTTCGTAGCGGTTCACGGCATTCTCCAGCGCCTCCATGGCCGCCTGAAGCACTGCCACGGTTGGCAGTGAAGTGGCGCCGACGGCATCCTCCGCGCCTCCCTCGATCCCAGGCTCCCCACCGCCGCCCCTTCCGAACCCATCAGTGGTCCGCTCACCGCTCATGAGCGTGTCCAAGCCAACGCTCGACAGCCGCAGCGCCGCGTCACAGGCGGCCAGTGCTTGGTACAGCTGATAGAGCGTCTCCATCGCGTGTTCGCAGACAAGCTCCTCCACGCGCGCGACGGAAAATGCGATCCGATGCAGCGCGACGGCGACACCCAAACGGCCGCGAGGCTCGGAGGACTGCGTGAGGAGCGGGAGAAGCCGCTTGAACACCACTCGAACACTGGCCAGGAGTGACTGCTGCGCCGCGCTAGGACCGCCAAGGCGCAGCCCTCCTTGGGTTGGCGCCTGCTGCTTCGTGCCGACCAGAAGCGCGACGGCCTTGCCGACGTAAACTGACAGACATTCGGTGGCTGCCGTCCGCAGCGAGCTGGATGGGTTGGCCAGCGCAGCGATGATGGCGTCCAAGTAGGCCGCCGCGCCACCCCCGCCGGATCTCGATGACTGTTGCGCAAACCAGCGCGCCAGCTGAAGGGATAACGTCATGAACAGTTTTTGAGTCACGGCATCGATGGAGGCGCTCAACGCGACGACGACTGGCAGGAGCTCCGCGAGCAGCGGTGCGAAAGGGTGCGACGGCGCCCCTGCCGCCGCCACGCCGTCACTCGCCGCCCTAAACGCCAACGTTCCGACGACGTAGACCACCACCGCGTGGAGCCACTCCCCGGCCGCCATTCGTGCTCGCCGGTGGGTGCTACTGAGGCAAACCAACACCACCTTGGGCAGCACACCGTCGAAGTCGACCGTCAGCGTTTGATCCTTGAACGGCAATTTCACGGACAGAATGGGCATGGCAGGATTGAGCAGCTTCGAGAGCCGGGACACCATTTGCTCCACGTCGACGCCGCTCGAGGCGGCCGCTTTGGCAGCACCGCCGGAAACGGTGAACTCAGCGGCGTCGCTTCCGACGGCCCCATCGCGGCCCGATGCGGACCACGCGGAGTGCTGCTGCAGCGCCGCGAGCAGCAAACTGTGCTCCGTGATCAGGTCAAGAATCAATTTTTGCGCGGGAGCGGCACTGGACGAATTTGCCGCTCGCGATGCTACAAGACCGGCGAACACACGGCGGACCATGGGCAGCACGCGCATGACCACGGCATGACACTCACGCAGCAGCCGCAGCCTCCTCGCTTCCCCAGGCGAACAGGTATTCAAGAAGGTGTCGCTTGGGTCCGGTGACGCGAACAGAGCGATGCCGGTGCTGCTGCCTTGCTGCCCACCGTCCACGTCGAGACCAAGTAGGCCAACGAATGCAGACCCGGGCTGCTGATAGTCCAAGGTTGCTCGCGTGAGCGAGGTCAACATGCGGTCCAGGGCACCGATGCCAAGGCGCAGTAGAGGAAGGCTGTCCGCCCCATGCTCGAACGCGACCTGCAGTGGCAACGCCGTGGCGGCCGTCGGCAGCGCCTCGCTCGAGCATCGCAGCAGAAAGGACACACACGCTAGCAGCAGCTCCTGGGAGTAATCCGGAATGCGCTGCAGCGCCTGACGAGCAAACACTCGCACCTTGGCGAGCGCGGCGTCGCTCTCATGGCGCGACGCCGACGGCGGCGGGGGATACGTCGCCGAGACGGCCGCGATTCGCTCGACCGATTTTTCGAGCATGCGATCGGCATCGAGAAGCCTCGCAAGACACGTGAATAAGGGGAATAGCCCAGAGACGTGCGGATACCGTCGCGCGATGGACTGCAGCGAGGTCGCAATGGCAACGGCGCGCGTCATATCGAGCACCGAGGAGACGACGAGTGATGCTCCGCCACGATCGTGAAGCGCGGCACCGAGCAAGCACACTGCGGCCGTCGCCCCCTCCTTCCCCTTGACACGGCGGCGGCGAGGGGTAGCGGCGACATCAGTTGATTCGCCTAGATCACCGTGGGTAAGCGACCGACCCGTGGTGAACGACGCGTCATCTGCGAGACCAGCAGTTGAGGCGAAGCTGCCGGGAGCAAGCTCAACGTCGGGCGAAAGCGGAGGAGGGTCGACCGCTGGGGCTCCTCCTGGAGCACCCGACGATAGTGTACCGGGCAGGAGATCGGCGGGTTCCGTCACGCGAATGTCGCTGAGGATGACGGGGAACACGAACGATGCCGCTTGCACAAAATTCAGGAACAGCGAGTAGTCCCGGGGACTATTGGGTCGCAAAATCATCGCGTCGGGATCCGAAGCGGCGCCTGCCGAAGCGGACAACACGTGCGTGGTGAGTGTGGATTGGTGAGCAGCAAGTCCTGGTACGCCGGTGACCTCTTCAGACGCATCGCCACCGCGGCCGCCGTCTCCGTCGCCGTCGCCGTCGTCGATGAGTTTACCTGCAGTTGAAGCGTGATGGGCCACGGATGACCCTCTCGCTGTCTCGCGCCCTCCTGCAAACCCTCCTCCATTCGCAACATCGGCCGCCGTCATGCTTTCGACCGTGCAGCAAGACAGGTCGACGGCAGCGAGAAAATCCACCACGCACGTGGCCGCCGCCTCGGTGAGCGCGGATACCGTCGCGACCACGTCGGAGGACAAAGCGCTCGTTGTCGTCGTCGTGCTTTCAGCGCGGCGACCGCCGCTGTGAAGGGGCAGCGAGTCCATCCGCGCATCGCCCACGGGGTCATGTGGCTCCGACCACGGAAAGCCCCAGGAGTTCAGCAGCCTGTGTGCGGCTGCGATGTTCACGGCCTGACCATCACTTCTCGCGGGTGGTATGCTGTTGTCCCCCCCATCGTCTTCGTCCGTCGCGACATGCAACGAGGAAGGCGCCATCGCGGCGGCGATCCGCTCGGAGTACATGGTCAGCTGCCGCCAAAGGGGAGCATACTCCTCGAACAGCGCCGTCTCGTCCATCACGGCAACGGGGGGGACCGGCGCAGTGGCAGCGGGTGTTTCGGAAGCTGCCGGGGGACGTTCGCGCAGACTCGCCAATGGATGAACCGGCGTCGCCGCAGTGTTGCGGTCACCTTCCTCTCGAGCGTTGGCATCGTCGTCATCGTCGTCCACGACGCTGGTCCCACGTGGTTAAACAGCGACATGACTTTGCGCCATGAGCCCGCTGCCGCGGCCGCCTCCAGCTGGCGCTGGGGAGATAAGCTCAACGGCGACGCCAAGGCATCGCGTTGCATCAAGCCGCGGACGGCGCCGTCGTCTCCTCCTCGTCCGTTTCGAGTGTCATGAAAAACGCCCGAGGACGATAGGGTCAGCACGAAGAGCTGCCGCATGTATTCCGATCCGAGTGTCAGTAAGGCCATGCGGCCGTTGTCATCGAGCGGAGTCAGCAGCCGATCGTTCGCATCGCCTGAGGGTCGCGACTCTTCTCGCCGTCCCGTCGCGCCAGCTGGAAGAGGTTGGGGAGCCACCGAGGCGGGCGCAACCGAAGAGCGAAACGCCTCTTCGGGAAGGCAGCAATAACGGTGACAGGCCACGAAAAGTTTGAGGATGGCCGGACCCAGCGTGGCACGAACTTTTCGAAAGAAAAATACCTTTGGATACACGAGAAGCGACGTCCGTAAGAGCGAGCGAATGGCGTAAGGCCACGAGGAGGTGTCCGAGGAGGAGGAGGAGGCGCTCGTCTCCCCCGCCGCTTCGTCTAGCGGTTCGCTTCCGCTCTGGGTGGGATGCAGGCGATCGTCATTGCCAGCATCACGCGCCCCCCCTTTATGGTCGCCCCCTTCATTGGCGCCTCGGAGCGCTTCGGACGCGGCCATCGTCAACTCCAAGAGGACGGCGGCGAAGCTCTCCACAAACTGCGGGATGTGCAGCGACGCCTCCTCGACGTCCTCCTTCGACTTGCGAAACAGCGCGGTGCTGTGCCTTCCGAATAGGTGCAACAGCTGCTCGAGGTAGCGCACGCCGCCGAAGAGTCTAAGCGGTCGGGCCAGAAGGCCCAAGGTGATTAGTGCGACGCTCACCGCGTAGCGACCGGATGCGACGGCCCGTTCCGCAGTAGACCGATCAGCGGCAGCGGCGGCCGTCGACGTGGCTGGTGGACTGGTCGTCGCGATGCCGTTTCCGGCCGCCATCATGCGCAGCAGCCGGCGCATCAAAGAGGCCAACGCCGCGCGACCGGTTTTCTGGCGATCCTGCGCGCGGCTGCTTGTGCCTCCGGACACCCCCCTCCCAGACGCGGCCTGTCGGCACCACACCGCGTCCCGAGACAAGCGGTTGGCGAATGCCTTCACGACAGTCGTTGTCGCCACGTAGGCGTGCTTGTGAAGCGCCACGTTGGGGTGGCCGCAGAGCGAGAACAGCAGCGGCAGCAGATCCTCGGCGTCGTTCACTATGTGGCTGGAAAATACATCCCAGTGGACGGTGATGATTTCCATTGCGGCATGAGACAACAAGTAGCGTTTGGTGTCGTCTGATGTCGCGAGGCGAAGCGACGCTTTGACGAATGTGTACAACAGCGACAGGTTGCGCCTGGCGGTGTTCAGTGCCTCCTCGGCAGATCCAGAGGCGTCGGCAAGGGAAACATCGTCGTCGTCGTCGTCATCTTCGAGCCGCTGCAGCAGGTCTCCGAAGGCCGTGCCCCGGAAGGATACCAAGAACGCCATGAGGCCGTTGAGTGTGCCAGCTGCCAGGGGCTGGTCGATCGTCGCTTGCAAGGTCAGGTCGTGGAGAGTGCGGAAGAGGCCGGCGCTGAGCTGCGGAGCCATCGTCTGGGCTTCGCGCGGGGCGCGATGCGCGATCGTTCCCAGAAGCGACCAGGCCGCCGCCCGGATGGCGCTCGTCGTTGCCGTGACTTTATTCACCACGCGGTAGGCCGTGTCGAGCAAGCCCCGCACGTCGAGGCTGCGTTCCATGGGCGTCACGGGAGCAAAGCGGCCACCACCGCTGAGCCCCGCCGCGCCACCCGCCCCGGAAGGTGCCACGATGGGGCGTTCACAGCATGTGACGATGACGAGCTGACGAAGCAGCGTCAAGGCGTCGGCTTGCACGGCGATGAGGTGCGCGCTGCGGTGCAATAAGGTGAAGCAATCGTGCGCACAGCGACGCAGCGCCGCCACATGGGCCTCCTCCAACAGCGGGCCCAACAACTCGGCCACGAGCGTGAGCAGCGCCAAGGCCGACTTGAGAGCCTTGATCGGGATGGTCTTGGTCGCCAGTGCGATCGGGGAGAGCAATGCATCAACGTAGGAGACAAGAGACGAGGAGGGCAACGTGGCCGTCACTCCGGTAGGGACCTGCTGGTCGAGGTCGCTTCCCAAGAGCAGGACGTCCAACGTTTCCAGAGCTTCGTCGATGTCGCTGGCGAGCTGCTCGTCGTCATCGCTCCAGCTCCCTCGGTGACCGAAGAGCAACCAGCCACCCCGCCGACGCCGCCGGGGGTCACTACTCACCCCTCCCTTCGGCGTGGCACCCACTCCTTCCGTGTCGGCCCGACCCGTCGAGCGGTCGTCGTCCTCCTCCTCGCGGCTGCCTCCTTCCGCTCCTGCGATCGAGCCGTCCGCGTCGTCATATATGTCGTCGTCGACGGCTTCGTCGCCATCGGTGTATGATAATCTATGTGCGTCGCCAGCAGCAGCGGCGGCGACGGCGGCCCGAGTCGTTGAGAGCTCTATGTGCGCTTTCCGAGAGCGGCGCATGAGTAGCGCCATGTGACTCAATTTTCGTAGTCGGCGCTGTGCCGCGAGGGTTACGGCTTCCAGCGCCGCGACGGCGTGGCCCAACGGATTGCCCCACTCTCCTCCCCGGCTGTCGCCGTCATCGTCGTCTGTTGGTTTCAAGACGACCCTTCCGCCCGGGCGCACGTCGTCCTCAGCGTCTTCTTCGTCCAGCTGCCGGGCAGTTGGAAGCGACGAGACCTCACCGAGGGGGGACATGCCGACGGGCCGCGACATACTAACGCGATCGGCCGTGTGGTGGTGGCGCGTGCTGATCCACTCGTGTAGCTGCTCTATGAGTCCCACTTCGGATGCGGAAAGAGCGTCGACTGACGAGCTCATTTCCATGGACCCGTCATAACTCCCTCCACCATGTCGTCGACGGTTGAAGTTTATCAACGCGGCCACGGCAGACCGCACGGTGTCGACGAAACTGGCGGCCTCATCGAGCGCGTCCAGGCCATGGCCTTCGTCGGGTCCACGTCCGATTCCCGAGGAAGTGATGTTTGTGTCGTGTGGTTCCACAAGGTCAGAATCCACTTGCATGACCCAAGACCCGTTTCGTATTCGAAATGATAATCGATGAGTCAGGGAAGGAAAGAACGCACGACGATGACGAGGACGATGTTAGGTAGGCTTGTTACTGTTGTTGTTGTCGCGTCGTGCGGAAGCAGTGTCGTAGAATAGAACGGAGAGAGAGAGACTGAGGATATGGAGAGGGTCACACGAACAACCACACATTTGGAGTCGCCCGACTCAATTCACGCACGATCAATAAAACGCGGATCCCTTCCAGAAGGAGAGTTACGCCGAACCGTCGGTTTCAAACACGCGCGTTGTGGATGTTCAGGGGACGGAAGGAAGTTGGCCAAAAAGACCCAAAGGGAGGGAAAAGCAGTTTTGGTCGGCTGACAAGGCAAGACCAATCGAACAGCCGAGCATAGCACCGCCGAGTGAGTGAGAGGGTTACGGGCAGAAATCAACACGGAAAAAAAGAGGAGGAAAATGCAAGGATCACGTTATTTGATGTCCGTCTAGCTGAGATGATGACGTAGAGTGTTGTGCTCGCATGCGCGAGCAACGACCATACCCCCCGTCTCATCGTGATCGTGATGTCTCACGACTTACAGCTTGACCGCCTCTCGAGCGCTTCTCGGTGTGTAACCGTCCACCGGCCGCTCGTCCACGGGGGACGCCTGTGAGCACGGCACCCGGGCCATGACCAGCAGCACGCAACGCGACATCGGCCGCGAGGGATCCGCCGCCACCGGATCGGACGCATCATGCTTGAAGCACGTATCGTCAAAGGTGATGGCCTCGAATGGCGTTTCGAGCTGCACTTCAGCTACTCGAAGGGGTCCTATCTCCGCCTCGTCCTTGGCCTCATTTCGGCGCTTCCCCATTGGGCACTCCGACCGGTACAGCGCGGTGACCGCCGTCCCCGGACAGACGTTGTGGCGGTCGATGAGGATGACCGCCACGCGATTCGTGGAGTCAGTGTGCGTGCCCTCCAACGTCGCAAAGGCCGCATTGTGAAGCAGCCCATTGTGAAAGTTTCTGACGCGCACAGGATGAACGTTGACGTGCACATCGGGACCCAGCTCGCCGCTCCAAATCCGTTCCAGCAGGACCTGGATGATCAACTTCACCGCCGGGTGGTCGCGAACGCTTGCCGGAAGGCGCGAAAAAGGACGCGGCTTGGACGACAACAGGACATTCGCAGTCGGGTCGACTTGGAAGAACTCCTTGTACTTGAGACTGTGAAGAAAGCCGTTGCGGTAGCGGTAACGAGCGTAGCCGACGTTTCGGAACGTCGTGTACGGCGCGATGTCGGGCTTCATCTGGTCCACGCAGTCCATCACGCAGAAGCGAAAGTGATCCAAGAGCGCCGCTTGTGGGTGATCCTTGGCGGCGCGCTGCTCCAAACCGTGACCACTCGTGTCGGGCCTCAGCGGCTCCAGCCAAACGTCCGCGGGAAGCACCGCGTATCGCTGAGTGGCACACAGCTCCCGCGCCTGGCGCTGACTGTCGTTTAGCAGCAGCCGCTGCCATGCAGTGCTTCGCGACGACGATGGCGGCTTGCCTTGAGTTTCCGCATCGGCCGCAGCAGGATCATGATGGTCGGAGTCGGCCAACCGCAGCATCGGAACGCCGCGCGGTACGGTGGCCCCCCGAAGAAGCGTCGCTAGGCCGTTGACGCGGGCGAGCAGCACCGGGAAAAGGGAGTTGGCCTGCAGCAGCCGACACAGGGCAACGGCCGCCGTCGAGCGATGGAACAGCGACGGCGCGGCCACTTGCCAGCGGGGCGCGGACCGTTCGCGTTGAACGGGAGACTGCCCCGTGATGAGCTCCGCGAGGGATTGCAGCGCAAACACAAATTCTCCTGCGGCGGCCATCACCGACGCCATCGCGTCTCTTTTCGTCTGAAGTCGGCTTGGCGTGCAGTAGTCTACTCCGATGAAGCCTTGAGTGACAGTCGCTCGGCGCGGTTCGTGCGAGGCAAATTCAAGGCTGACCGCCACGGAGACCGGGAACAAGGCCAACTGCTCGATCGCTTCGACGTCGAGCTCGCGGCGCTCGAGCCGGGCCTTGTCGGATACAGGCTCCAAGTCAGCTGGGCTTTCCAGCACCACCGGCCGGCCTCGCAGCAATTCCCCGGCAAAGTAAGGCAGCGTCGCCAGCGTGGCGGTTTGCAACTCATCTTTAAACGGAGCGACGGTGCCGCTTGCGACCCATTCGTGCGTGTTGGGCATGTCGGCGCCGCGGAAGTGGAACACGTAGGCCCGGTCGGCACCCATAGCGTCCCCGACGAACGCGAGAACATCGTGCGTGAGCCGGTCGATGAGGCAACCGGCGTCCGCCATTCGTTGCTGGTTCAAAAAACAGGCAGGTGACTATTCCTTGAAAAAAAGGGGGACATACCAAACCCCAAAAGGGGGAAATGCCATTCTTCTACCATCGCATTTTAACAAATCAAAGCGGTTTTGAGGGAGGAAAGGGAATAAAAGGAATCAGGGGGCGAAGAATGCCAAGTGGGTAACATCTTCGAATCTCACGACTCACTGAACGAGAACCTCGACGGGCGGGTCATCCACCGCCTTTCCATAATTCGCGGTGGCCTCCAGAGCGGCGGCGAATCGTCGCACCAAATCTAGCACCTCATCCGCACTCGGGCACCCAGGCACGTTCGCATGCGACGGCGTTGACTGGCTTGGTCCGCCGATTGTCGTCGTGAGAAGCACCGGCCGGCGGGCATCAACTTCCGGTCCGACGAAGATCGTGTATGGCGGGCCACCGCCGGGACCCCAACACACGACAGGGTGTAGCGACGATTCCGCCTTCAGCGCGGCGGAGAAGACGCCCTTTTCGTGAAGGTGGATACGGATGGCGACCCGTCGCGGTTCAGTGCCACCCAGCAGAGGAGATGAGGAGGCCGTGATCACCACCGCGCCTAGCTTCCCCGCCCCTTCTTGGCAGATGGGTGATCCGACGGTGACGTCCTTCGTGCTGTCGCGAATCACGATCAGCGACGCGGCCCGCGACGTCAAGGACGTGCTCGCCTGCCGTTGCGCCAGAGCCAGGAGGGCGTTGCGGGAGTACGGCACGATGCCGCCCAGTACGTTGAGCACCAGCCGTCCAGAAGGGAGGGTCCAGCGACGCAACCACGGCACGAAAATGGTGCATTTATCGAACATGGGGTGGCTGAACGCCGTGGCGTGGTCGAGCAGCTGCGCGGGGCGGCGCCAGAGCCAACGCCATAGCCGCCTCACGATCTGAACCACTGCCTCGGTGGCTCCGCCGCGAGTAGAGGCCGTCTTTGACGGTGCCGCCTCCTGCGGCGTGTCCTGCGGAGGGGGCAAAGCGAAGCTTACCAACACCCGCGGCCGGTCGTTCGCGGTCGAGGAGCACACCACGGACGTGAGCGTCGCCCCAGGACACTCCTCTAAGGCGGTCGACGTCCCGACTGACGGACCGGTTCGTTTCCAGTCTAAAAAGACCACATGCGGATGTTGGCGGGATTCGGTGTGACGGGGACGGAGGTCACCGGAAGCCGAAGGTGACGACACCACACGACGACCGCCGCCGGCGCTGCCGAGCAACGCGCTCCAACCCCAAGGTTTTCGACGAATTCTGGGTCCGGTCGTGAAGTATACGATTGAGAGTGCGAGCCCGAGGACCACCGATGCCCAAATGCTGACCGCAGGCGGAACTGCGAAGCTGAAAAAGAGCAACGTGCCCGCCACGGTAGCGATGGGGCTGGCGAGGAAGTGCAAGGTGAATACTCGCCGACGGCTGAGCCGCTGATACCACATTTCTCTTGTTCAAAAAAAAAAGGGAATGCAACGAGAAAATCTCACACCTTCTGAAGTAAGAAAACCATCGTGGTTGATGAAGGGTTAATGTAAAGCACAACATGGGTGGCTGCTCACACCAGGCGTCGACATTGGGTGTCTGCCATCCAATACGACGAAAAGAAAGTTTGGTTCTGCGTTTCTTTTCGCTGCCTGGTCTCTGTTGTGTGTGAGAGCGAAAGCGGAGACGCTTTACTCCAGATCACCAGCATCGTGCGCGAGGGAGTGAGCTGAGCGCGTTGCCGAAGACGACGCCGCGGAGTCGGTTCCGGACGACGAGGCGGCCGATGACGATGGATACTCCTTCGACTCCTCGTCGTCTTCGTCGCCGCTCCCACCGGCGCTGCCGCTGCTGCTATCCGCTCCCTCTCCTTCAGAAGGGTCCCCTTCTCCACGGGCAACCAACGCCGCGGCTGCCGCATCGGAGCCGCTGGCGGCATCGTCGTCGTCGTCGCCGTGTTTGTTCTTCTTCTTCCCCTTCTCCTTCTGGATTTGCTCCTCGTTCGCCCGCTGATACTTCGCGCGTAGCTCCTCAACTGAGAGTTTGAGGTCCTCCTCCATGGCCGCGAGTGTGGAACTCACGACTTCCTTTGCCTTCCGTTCATCCCGCCGCAGCTCGCTCTCCTCAGCCTCCTCCCTGCCCTTGCGGTGATTGATGGCCACGAAGCTCTCGTCACCCTCCCGCATCGCGGACGTCTCGAGCCCTGCCTGGCGGAACATACTATCGAGCCGCTTCGCGAGCGATCGCGCGTGCCTGAACCAGACGCTGTCCTCTTCATTAAAGAGTAACGCGTTGTTAATCATGAGCACGACATCCTCGTGTAGGGCATCGACGACCCTTAGGAGCGAGGAGGACGACGACGTGCTCGTTGCCGCGCCGCCACTGGTCACCGCTGGTGGCTGCTGCGGTGGTGGGTGGGAAGGGGTCGACGGCGGCGCGTCGTCATACGCTCCCCGATCGATGCGACGGTCGAGTGTCTGGAGGTCGATGGGCTGCTTGATCACGTCGCTGTAGCCTGGCACATCGCCGTCGGTGACGGGGAAGTGAAACATGGACAGCCGCTGACCGCCCGCGGCGTCCCAGTCTCGCACCAGCGACACGAGCCGGTGCAGGCGCGCTCGATGGGCTGCCGTGGTGGGGCTAAGGGATGACGAAGGCGGCAGCTGCGCCCTGACGCCGGCGAAGCCGCCAGTGGATGCGTGTCGCCGTGTCGTCGGAGAATGTTCCTGGTCCTCCTGGACAACGCGGGTTCGCTTTCTGTCGGCCGCCTCGCTCATAATTTTTTTTCGATGGGAGGGCAGTAAAAATTTCCGTTCTGCGACCTCCACCTCTCTTGTTCTCCATTCAATCAACCGCTCGGCAAATTATACCACATTTTCCTTAAATCTGTGAGTTAGCAAAGAGAACGAAAAAAAATGGAGACGGAACGCCACCACCGTCGCCAATTCGCCATCGCTCCGTTT